>Ga0307507_10010403_pt1 | contig 12028 bp, 13 predicted proteins | sample 7_EM_MG_FD_207223 | JGI IMG/M metagenome (GOLD analysis project Ga0307507, IMG submission 207223) | Populus trichocarpa ectomycorrhiza microbial communities from riparian zone in the Pacific Northwest, United States - 7_EM | ecosystem: Host-associated > Plants > Roots > Unclassified | place...
ACATGTGGCTGTGATGGCTTGTACTGCAGGGGTACACTGGAGCACAGCCTATCAGATCATCAGATCCGTCATTTGAGATGGATGAGATATCACTTTGAGATAAAACCTTGCAGTACATATATAGATATTGCGGTGGCTTGGGTAATGCTTGCTTACGGCATCATATGTTTGTGTCTGTCCCACCCCAGAGCTCCCCACCACTTCCCTCATCCATTCAATCCCTCATCCATTCAATCCCTCATCCATTCAATCCCTCATCCATTCAATCCCTCACTCGCGCAAGGATTCAGAGCAGCACAGCATCTCGCCGCGTATTATACCATCTGCCTCTACCTTACTCTCCCAATCTGGCCACACCGGAATATACAAGCTTCGGTATTACAAATGACGAACACAAACAGAACAAACACCCCCTGTGCTGCGGGGAAGTGCAGAGGACGGAGCGAGGACGGGGTAAGGCAATGACTAGGTCAAAGCTCAACTCCCACTATATCATAGGGCACACGAGCCAAACTAAACAGAAAGACAAAAACTTATATAAACCACCTCCTAAACCATCAAAAACCCATTCACGATGAGAAACCCTAGCTCCAGAGCAGCACACAGCGATACGAAACACCACGACTCCCTCTACCCATTCCGCAAGATCTTCATATCCATTTGCACATTAAGTGTCCTCGCCTACGCTCTCTACTACAAATCTACCCACGACAACTTCAACATCAGCAACATGTCGGAAGCAGTATACATCCCCGAGGCCAAGGCCCCACTCGTCGTCGAGAAGACTGAAATCCCAACTCTCGGAGACGGTGAAGTCCTCATCAAGAACGAGGCCATTCCTCTTCAACCTCTCGACGCAAAGCAAGCCCGCATCGGTTTCATCCCATTAAAGTACCCGGCAGTCCTTGGTGCAGGTGTCGCCGGCACCGTCGTCGCGTCCAAGAATCCAAACTTCAGCAAGGGCGACCGAGTCCTCTCCCACACACCCGCATACGGAGCTGGTGATAACAAATACGGAGCCTTCCAGAAGTACACCGTCGGCACGGACACCACCCTGAAACTCCCCGACAGCATCACCTTCGAGAAGGCCGCCTCATTGGCCGTCAACGTCCCCGTCGCGTACTCCTCCCTCTTCGTCGGCCTCGGCTTGCCCAAGACTGCCCCCAGCGGCTCCGCGCCGGTGCTTATCTGGGGAGGAAGCACTTCCGTCGGTGGATACGCCATCCAACTCGCCATCAAAGCCGGTTACACCGTCGTGACGACCGCCTCCACGCACAACCACGCATATGTAAAGTCCCTCGGCGCGCAGAACATTTACACCTACGACCAAGCGAAAGAGATCGCCTCCCACGGCCCATTCGCCGGGATCCTCGACAACGCTGGAACCGATGCCTCGCATACCGCCATCTGGCGCGTTCTCCAGGAATCGCAGGGGAAGAAGGAGGTTGAGGGCACTATCCTCTCGCTACTACCTAGCATGGCACCCATCGAGGGATGGCCAGCAAGCCTAGCCATCAAGTTCTTCACATACAGCTTCACCGATGAGCCAGCGAAGGAGGAGAAACAATACTTCTGGGCTCCAGGCGGGTACTACTCCAAGGTTGTTGCTGAGGGCATCGTTGAGACCCCGGTCGAGGTTCGCAGTGGTGGCTTGCAAGAGGTGGACAAGGCGGTTGAGGACCTTTTCCACGGTGTTAGCGCCAAGAAGTTGGTTATTACCGGACTTTAAATGACGGGTAATGTGGTTGTGGAAATGGTGGGTTGTTGATCATTGGACCTTTCTTTAACTATTCTTTTTTTTTTTTACCTCCTCTCTTTATCATTTTTCTGGTCTGGTCTGGCATGTTATGGTATACGGTAGTCCGGTTTTCGTCGAAATGATCAACAAGTATTCCATCCATCCATGTCTCGATAATCATGATAGTGGGACTTTAATGTTGAGAATAAATAAATAAATAAATCATCAACCAATCCAAACATTGCTTTTTTGCTCCCCATCCACACATACCCACACACCAAACATCCCTGTGACCCCGCCCCGCCACTGTACCGTACTCGAGTACTTGTACCATCCATACCGGTACTTGTTCCTTCTTTGACGAAACCAAGATCTAGAAATCACCGGAAACACCCCCCTCCCGAGATCAGGCACACAGCAAGGGGAAGAAACAAAAGAAAAAGAAAAAGAAAAGAAAAAAAAAGAATATATCATTTCCAGCATCACAACATAAGTTCATCCGCTTCTACGTACTGTACTGTACTGCTTCCGCTACCGCTACCGTACCGTTACAGTAAGTTATTATACTTACTCATTCGGTATTATACGAAACATAAGTAAATGAAAAATAAAAATAAAAATATGGATAAGACATAAGGCAAAAAAAAAAAGCAAAAAAAAGACACTAGGAAATAACGTAATGCTCTTTTTTGTTTGATTTTTTTTTTGATTTTTTTTTTTTGCACCCTCTTGCTCTCTTTACGTGTTAGCGTCTATAAAACAGAACTTATTTTGGTGGTGGTGGTAGGGGGGGGGCTAAGTAGCAGGGGAATGGAATGGATTAGAGCATGGAGAAATTATATGGAAAGAGGAGAGAAAAAGAAGAAATAGAACAAGACAAGAACCCCCAGATAGACGAGATAAGGAAAAAACAAAAACGAGAAAAAAAGAGACATTAGATTTGGAAATTTTTGGATCAATTGGACTTGAAGTATAGGAAAAAACGGATGAGATAAGTGTAAAAAAAAAAGATACCTAACAGCGCACAACCACCCCGCTCCAGCTATCCCATCCCCTTCCTAAACCAATCCGATATAAACGGGAAACAAGTGACCAGTATCATAGTAAAATAAAGTAAAAACCCCCTTTTCGCTAGGAACAAAACAACACATAAATGAAGTTTCACTAATGCGGTTTAGCTAGAAAAAACACATTATAGGAATGAAGGGAAAGATCAAAGACATAATCCAGGATTAGACTTCTTCATTCCAATCGTCATCCCCAGCCCTCTCTCATACTCCCTCTCTCATAACGTCCCCTTTTTGTGACTTGAGCACGCTCCTCACAAAAGCTACCTCGAAACCCGGCCACCCTCGCTACCGAGGTGAGTTCTCCTCTCCTCGTCCTCTTCCGGAACGTCGCTCAACCTCGTAGGATGGTGATGAGCTCTTGAAACACCCTCCCAGCCTCTTCCATAGCCAACCGCTACTCCTCCGCCACTACCTCCACCATTCGATTCGTAGTCGTTTCCATCATATGTGGGATAAGTATCCCAGCTCTCCTCCTCCTCTTCTTCTTCTGCGCGGCTGGGCTCACGACGTTGGTACGAGACAGGTGTGGGGTTTCCCTGCGAGTCGTATTCCCATCCACCATCTCCTTCACCCGCTTCCGACTGTTGCGATTCCGTCACGGATCCAGACTCGCGCGAACGCATCGCAGAGTTGTTGGTTACGTATGACTCCTCACCGGGAGAAAGAGTCCTTCCCGGCTGTTGATCAGGCGGCAGGTGAAGAGCTGAGTGTTGATGCTGGTAGAAGGGGTGGACGTCAGGGGTCTGCTGTTGCTGGCCTGAGGTTGACGGCCGATGCGATTGCTGTTGGGGGAAAGCTGGAGGAGTAGTGTCAGAAACAGAGTGTGCGCCACTAGCCGAAGTAGGAGGCACTTGTCCCGGTGACGGCAAATGGGGTTCATGATGGAGTGGCGCACCGCCATAATCTGCTACCGCTTCCCTGCCATATCCGTTGTCTTGGAACTGCTGATGAAACTGCTCTTCCGTCATCGGTTGAGGAGTAGCCCCAGTGCCGCTGCTTCCAGCTGTTCGGGGTCTAGTCGAGCCTCTATCAGGAACCCCGCGCATGGGCATTGGGAATACTTGAATTCCACCAACAAGTGTTGGATTTCCTTCTTTGAGACTATTAGTCTTTTCCCGTTCCTCCTGCTCCTTTCGTCCCAATTCCTCCCAGGAGCGTCGGCATTCTTCTTTCGAAATCTGCAATTCTCTCCTCATCTCCTCAACAAGTTTCTCCGCTGTCGCTTTTTCCTTTTCAAGTCTCTGAACTTGACTGACGGCGTCCGCACGCTGTTGACGCTCTACACGCAAGGAACGCTCCAATTCGCTACTCATCTCCTTAGCTCTCTCTTGATCAGCCTTAGTGTCAAAGAACCACCGTTGGAATTTTCTCTCTGAAGAAGCACGAAGGCGCTGTAACTCTACAACGGCCTGGAATAGATTCGCACCAGCAGTAGAGAGATCGCTAATCTGCCTCGCCATTTCCTGTTCGATAGGCATACCAGCCAACTCTTCCCTATTATGCTCCAACCTCGAGATCCAATATCCGGTCAGCCCCTCCCATCGCGAAGAAAGCCGTTCCCACCGCTCAAACGCGTGCGGGAAGCTGCTAGTTATAGTCTGGTGTTGTGTTTGACGACTGGAACTTCCCCCGGGAGTAGCCGAGTTTGGACGATTCGAGGATGTTGGTTGCGGAGGAACACGATTTGAAGACGGAGCTGCTTGTGGCTGAGCCCGAGGCTGCTCCGGTGCTGGCCGAGTAGGTTCCGTCTGTCGCGATCTGGAAGAGCCAGCAGTCTGAGGTTGGCGCTGAGAGGGGTGTCCTTGGCCTGACGGTTGACCCCCACTCGGCGCGGACGCTCCCGACGTTGCAGGCCTGGGAGCGTGGACCCTCGGTTGCGCCGATCCGCCACTAGCAACTCGCGCGTGTCCAGTGGTTGGCTGGCCAACCCTCGCTGTTGATCCTCTGTCATCCACATAACCCGCTCCCGCGCCAGCTCCCATGCTATGTTGCTGTGGTTGCTGCGCAGACTGGCTTGCACCCCTCGGTCTCGTCTCTCGACGCGCAGCGGAAGGGTCGCTGCCGTGTTGCTGATGAAGTGGCAGTTGTTGCTGTTGGGTTTGGCGAGCACTGCTCGTCTGTCTTGAGTGTCCGCGTTGTTGATGTTGTGTATTTGCTGTTGGTGATGGTAGGTATTGAGCCACCGGCGTAGGACCTGGGGCACCCGAAGCCATCGTCGCTGACATAGACGCGTTCTCTTCCTCGGGATCAGGCGAAAAAGGATAGGGAGTACGAATTGCTTCTTCTAAGGCAAAGTGGATGGCAGAAAGAGTATGTCGGGATATTCTCGCGGACACTTGAAAGGCGGGAAGGGTGGGAGAGTCTGTAGCGGACCTTCGGTGTTGAGTGTAGTCGCTGCCTCGAATAAAGTCTCCCCTCGTCGGTGTCGGTGACGACGAGGATGGAGAGGAGGAAGAGGAGAACAAGATGGCGGCGGATATCGGATACCACTTCCAAGAGTAGGGTAATGTGGATGAGGTGGTGGTGGGTGTGCAGAAACAGGATGGCAGGCAATTGTGACAGAATGAGAGAGAGGATGTGAAGCAGGGCGGCGCTTGGTGTGCAGCTTGTCTCGTTCCCTGGAGCCCAGCAACATTAGTTAGGAGAAGGAGGGTAGGTCTAGGCGTGTCTCTCATGTGCAGGTGGGAAGTGTGTGTTAGGGTAAGTAATGGGGGGGTTGGGAAGGGGGGGGAGAGAAGGGTATTTCGGGGCCATGTATGGAAAGGGTGGCAGGCACAATCAATTTCCTACTATCGTGTCAATTGGGGGGGCTGGGTGAGAAGAGAACTTACAATTGGAGCCGCGTCTGTCCCTATGAAACAGCAGAACAACCTACAGCTCCGCAAAAAGAGGCGACGGTTAAGGACAACTTGCCGCTATCATAATAAACCAATTGAGTGCCTGGGTTTGTTGACGGCCGCTATACAAACAGCTTCTGTTGTTGTTTATGCCTCGTCCGTTGGCCTGGTCTGGAGTTGGCTTTCCTCTTTCTCAATGACTCTCTCACAGGCTATCTTTTTTTCTCTCCTGTCTCGCACGGCCTCTTGCTCTTCTTCCTTTGCTGTCACTCATAAAAACTCCAAGAATTAATCAAGAGAAGAAAGGGTAGAAAATTGACGGAAACAATCAACCGGCTACAGGGGTTGTTATAAACGGAGACCAGGAAAGAACGACGTAAGAGCAGAAAAAACCCAGCCCCCAAGTTTTTTCCCGTTCTTGCCCCAAAAACTGGAGAAGAGCAAGTAGGAGAAGGGAAAAGGAAAGGGAAAATAAAAGGGAGAGAAGGAGGGAGGTCAATCAAAGCTAAGAGAGAGCGAACGATATATCTCGGAAGTAGGAGAAGAAGCAGCTATCAATCAATCAATCAATCAATTCTTACCACCGGTTTGCTTATCTCCTTCTTTCCTCTTCCTTCTTTAGACACCCAAGGCCCCTACAGTATTCCTTTTCCACCACCACCAACTCTGCTCCCTTCGAGAAAAGAAGGCTGGGTGAGGGAAGGTAAGAAGTTATGCGTTGTCCACCAGATCCCGGCTTTCTGGGTGTGTTGCCACAAAAATCAGAACCTGTCGAATCAGCGGTTGAGAAAGTGACAAGCCTTGCTGTACCCTCTACAGGGCGGGAGTGTACCGGTGTTGAACAAGGAAAATATCCGTAGAAACAATAAAATTCGGAATAAACAACAGAGTAATGACAAGGAGAGCTTCTTAAGGTTCCCGGGAAACGATGAATAGAAGAATATGCAGAGAAATCAGGAGAACAGAATCTTTTCAAAGGGAAACACAAGAAAGGGAGAGAAAGAAAGAGAGAAAGGGTTTTTGTTTACCCCAGGGTTACTGAACATAATAACGCGTGTGTCCAGCTGTACTCGCTGCGGTACCTTACTGCAAAGATAGACCAGTCTTTGCTAAAGCCGTCCCGCCATTTTCTCGATTCGGCATCATGAGCCTCAACTATTAAAACACCAACACCGTCACCGAACACTATTTGACGGTGGATATTTAAAAAAAATCTTGGAAGGATGAGTTGTTGGGCCAAGGGAATCTAGTCCTAAAAATTGTTCAGGAGAAACACTTTACTTGCATATCCTGACAGGTAATTGCATCCAATGCATCACTCAGAACTTACTCACTTCTAGGAAAAAAAAAAAAGAAAAGGTTGCCGTGGGAGAGAGGACAACACAGAAGGCAGGTGGGGGGGGTCCGTGAAACCACAAACCTTCATGCGTTACCAACCTTTCGTGTGACCTCACCTTGCCCCGATCCCTGCTCATTATCTCGGCAGCCTCCCCAGATTCCATTGCAAGCCCCATCACAATACGATCACTCGTATTGAAAACTCATCTCCTTTAAACGGTGTATATATTATACTATGTGGAGGTTGTAACCAGGTCGAAGGGGTAAAGTTAGATGTATGGAGGAAGTACTAAGATAGCCAACGATACGATACATAATGCACCCCAGCCCGCGATTTCTGTACGAGTACCGACAGTACTTGCTTCGTACCGTGGTCCAATAGCTCTTCTATGGGGAAATTTTGTGATGCTGCGCAAGTACCGTAGCTCTCTACCTCAGGCGAATCAACCACAGCCAGATTTCAGATGGGCAGTACTTGTATGGTACGGAAATTGCCGAAGAGCAAAAGGACGAGTGACGAGGTATGCCAGAAGAGAAAGGGACCCCCGGCACAAATGGGTCTCGCTAAAGTCGGCCCCGCCAAGCCTTGTCATCTGACAGCCAAGGCTAAAATCCTACCTGGATATCTGATCTAATCTAATCTTATCTGAAGCACAAATTATCAGAAGATCGTCACGGGACTGTTTTTTTTGCTTCCCCCCCACCAATGGTAACCAGTGCTAGGGCAAAGCCCCACAATTATCTTTCCTTCCACCACTGTATAGCAGTCCACCAGGTCAACCTCACCTGCCAACAACACGACGAACGACAAACTCTTACGGATTCAACGATCAGGAAAGAAATCTCCCATACAAAACAACGATGTCTAAATCCGAACTTGCTGTTTCATACGCCGCCCTCATCCTTGCCGATGATTGTGTTGAGGTTACGGTACGCATTCCCTCCTCCTCCGGGAAATTTGATATGGGTTAAAAGAAAGGAAGAAAGAAAGAAAGAAAGAGAGATCTGGATGCTGACTACGACTGCTCTCTTTTTGGTGCCATAGTCCGACAAGCTCCAAGCCATTATTAAGGCTTCCGGCAACACCGAAGTCGAGCCCATCTGGTGCTCGCTATTCGCAAAGGTCAGCCTTTTTTTTTTTCCTTAGCATTCGATGTCTGGTTCAAAAATTCTTACAAAAAATTCAACAGGCTCTCGAAGGGAAGGACGTCAAGGACCTTCTCCTGAACGTTGGTTCCGGAGGCGGAGCTGCCGCAGCTCCTGGTGGTGGTGGTGCCGCCGCCTCAGGTGGTGCTGGTGCTGCCGAAGAGAAGGAGCCCGAAAAGGAAGAAGGTTCGCTCTATCCTATAACCCCCCTGGTCCCCTGTCCGACTATATACTAACGAGCTACGCGAAAAACAAATAGAGAAGGAGGAATCGGACGAGGACATGGGTTTCGGACTGTTCGACTAAGCACGAAAAAATCTTTCTTTGTTTCTATAGGAGGGGTTTGGGAATTTCTCTTCGAGTTGAATAAAAATAAATTAACTACCTTTTTTCTTCTGTGCCTCGCCTTACCATACCGTGCTCGGCTCGCTTCGTTTCATTTCACTTGGACAGCGTGCGTCATTTTTAGAATCGGGCTGGGGAAAAAGCTTGGGCTTACTTGGGTGGCTATGGAATGGGCCGGTTTGAGTTGGCTCTGGGTGATGGCCTTAAGAAGGGTGTGGGGGGTCTGCGTGATGTGTGAACTGGATAAATCGTGGATGATTGATTTCACGGTATCTGGTGAGCTTTGGCAAAGGGACGGAGAGGATTGGAAAGGGAATATTGATGACGTCAACGTTGTTTCTCTGTTCTACCCTGCGACTGAATATATAGCGGCCTATTGGTACAGTAGGTTCGGCTTATATGTCGCGACCCCATTTCTAGGGCGTCCGCCAATAGTTGCAAAAGCCATGCCTGAGATACCAGGAATGCGGTTTCCTCATAACTCATCGCAAAAAGCGCAACATGTAAAACTAGAAACCGGGGAGCGGATAGCCTATTCCAATATACTTTGTTTAAAGAAAGCAATACAAACGATAGAAAAAAAATTATTGCACTCTATTCAAAGAGAGGGAGAAGAAAAAAAAAGATCCATGAACCCAAGCCACACCCCATCCCATTCCACCAACCAACCGGTAGCCAAACCAGCCAACCAACCAACCAACGATTTTAAAAACCCAAACGCGCCAACCGATATCATTTCCCATTGAATGTCATAAGATATAAATCTGCCTGCCTGCCTGCCAACCTACTTCCTAGCACCACCACCCATCCTCTCAATTCCACCTTTCAATCCACTATTACTCCCGATGCTCCCACCGAAGCCTACTCCACTGACTCTAGCAACTCTCCTACTAACTTTCTCCCGCTCCTCCGCCGCCAATTCTCCCCCTCCCATGGCGCTAGCGCTCGCTTGGATGGATAGGAGTTCCTCGACAGCACCGACTAACTCCCCTTTCTCGCGTCTCTCAGCTTTGAGCTCTCCTTCGAGTCTTTTGACCGCGTCGCGTAGCCCTGCTAGTTCCTCGGCGTTGGAAGCGGAGAACTTGATGCCTGCGGTCATCTCCTCCTCGTTCTTCTCTTGGATTTGAGCTTCGAGCTCTTCGCAGCGTTTCTTCTGCGTGTCTAGTTCGGTTTGTAGGACGAGGACTTTCTTCTCCCACCTTGCTTCGTAGCTTTTCTTTAGAGCGGTGACTTTGGTTTCATGCTTAGCCTTGTAGAGGGAGTGGAGCTCGCGGGCGACCTTTTCGACTTCTGCCTGGGCGTTGGTGGATCCTGGGGACGAGGGCGCTGCAGAACCGGAAGGCTGGGTCTTTTCGGCGTGCTTCCAGGCGGTTTCGGCTTCCTTCTTGGCTCTGACCGCCTCGTCTTCGGCGTGGGTGACTCTGCGCTTGGCATCTGCGAGTTCTTTTAGGGCGTCTTCTGCTCTCTCTCGCAACATTCTGAGTTCCTCTTCTCTCCTCTCCGTCTCGCGGACGAGGGTTTCTTTTTCTATCCTCTCGGCTTCGAACAGCTGCCTTAGCTCTATCTTTGTGTTTTGCCAATTATTTCGCTCTTCTTCGAATTCATCTTCTTGCTGTTTCATGCCGTTGTTCGCATCTGCATATCGCACCTCCGATTGTCTGAGCGCATCTCTCAGTCCAATAATTTCGGCGTCTCGACCGTTCAACTCTGCACGTAACTGCGATAACTGACTGGCAAAGGAGGCCTTCAACTGGTCAACCTCGCGGGGTGTGATCGAAGGTACTGAGCGGGGAGAGGCTAGTGGTCCGGGTGAAAAGTCAAGAAGGTTGAAAAACTTCTTTTCCGTAGGAGTTGCTGGAGGAAGCGCGAACTTCGACGGCGACGCTTTCCCACCTTTAGTTGGGGAAGCAGACTTTGTGCGGCGGTGCAGGGGTGTTGTCGGCATCGGTGGACGCGAAGTGATTGCGTCAAACTGCTGTGTGAAGTCTAGCAGGAGATTTGCCGTCTGGTTGTGATCAGGAGGGGAGGCCGGGGAATCCGGCGATGATTGCATGTTGTTGTGGCGGGACCCAGGACGGGTGGTTTTGGGAGTTGCAGCTGTTGAGTTGGGTTGACGGTTGGTCGGGGTCTGCGGGCGGGACTGGTGATGGGAGTCAGCCAAAAATGATTCCAAGTGGATATTGATATATAGCTTCAATGAGTCTAAGTTACACGTACCTTTGCGGGTGACCGCTTCCCAGGACTGACATTCCCTCCATCTTTCAGGACCCCGGCAGAGCCGAACTGCCCAAGTGTGACGTCGGAAAAATTTGAGCAAACCGTTTCATCACCCACGTCACCCATTTCTTCCGCTTCGCCGCCTAAGAATACCTCTTCTTCTCCGATAAGTTCAAAGTCGCTCATTTTGCTTGGGGAGGCCCCTCGACTTGGTGGGGATGGGAAGAAAGGTGAGGAGACTTGGGATAGCTTGGAGGTTACAGTCGATGGTATTCTGGAAGAGGAGGCAGCTCGGGGGGGATTTGGGGTGGATGGTTGGGTCGAATCGGGTGGGGAGCTCTGGGATTTTGGTGTGAGGGACGCAGTTGAAGACATCAACAATGTAAGGCAAAAAAAAAGAGTTGTTTGCACTTGCAAACAGAGTTAGCGGATAATTGCATCCGTATAAAAGGCCTGAAAGAGGGGACACTTGTACCTACCGGTACTGGAGAGGGATGTTCACGGGCAAGCGTTTGTGGTTGGGTCGTCTGACGAATGTATGATAGCCCGATCAATTAAGGGGCTTTTCAGCAACGGGCAGTAGGGCGCAGACTAGTGGATGGGGAAAGCGGAGTGGAGAGGAAGAGGGAGGGAAGAATGTGAAGAGGGTACCGGTTTCAAGGGTTGAGGCTAAAGATGTTTTTGTTGTGGTCAAGGATGCCAAGACACACAACATCTGCCAAGGACAACTCTTATTGGCTATTGTACTTGCAATGATTTTCTTTGGTGAATGTATATTAAGTAAGGGGTTATAAATGGAGTTCGTGTCCCACGCCTGTGCTCGGGAGCACGATTCTAAGGGATAATTAGTTAGATCTTTAGTAGCTTACTCCGTAGAGCTTTGATGCCGTATCTACTGATCAAATTCGCTAAGTCTGTCCGAGACCGGGTTAGCTCCGGCCGATTTAGATATCGTAAACGGTGGGCTGTGATTGGTGCTAGCTGGGGGGAAACCGCCTGTGAGAAATGCTTGCTGAAGTCGAATTCTGCTGTCTAAAGGGGCCGGGATTGACAAATCCTGGGACGAGGATAGCGAATTTGACCAAGATACTGTAATGAGAGACGGAGGCCTTGGCGATGGTTGATGAACAAGTGGACAGCTCTGACTGCTGGTCATGAGAATTATAGTGCTCGAGGACAGGACAAGCAGCAGGATAGGTGAGGGCAAGTATTAGTCAGTTTCTTTGCTTAGAGGCTTAAAAGCGATTATTTGTTTTCAGATGGAAGTGCTGAAAGGTTAGGATGAAGGGCTGTATGTGGAGTTTTCGAGGAGGTACGGAAGATCTAAGATTTCAATT
>Ga0307507_10010404_pt1 | contig 12027 bp, 5 predicted proteins | sample 7_EM_MG_FD_207223 | JGI IMG/M metagenome (GOLD analysis project Ga0307507, IMG submission 207223) | Populus trichocarpa ectomycorrhiza microbial communities from riparian zone in the Pacific Northwest, United States - 7_EM | ecosystem: Host-associated > Plants > Roots > Unclassified | place...
TGTATTTTCTTTTACTAGGTAGCCTTATACTATAACTATTCCCTATATAGTAGTTATATTAATATATAAGTTTAGTAGTAGGACTACAACTTTACGTTCTAGTACGACGCGTAGTATTCTCCTATAGGCCCTTATAGTTCTATATAGGTACTAGTTTTATAGCCTAGCTAGTAGCGCTAGGGAGCTTTTTACTAATACCTTACTATCTAGCCCTAGGCCCTAGATCTAGGGGCCGTATAGTATTATTAGCCTTACTATAAATAAATAAATAAATATCTATATAATTTCCTATATAATTATTTCTATAAACTCTATAATTAATTAATAATATAAAAATATATATCTATACGCCTATATATTTATATAAAGCTCTATATAAAGCTCTATATAAAGTTCTATATAAGGCTCTGCACAAAGCTCTATACAAGGCTCTACAAGAAGCTCTGCTCAAAGCTCTGCTCAAAGCTCTGCTCGAAGCTCTGCTCGAAGCTCTGCACGAGGCTCTGCACGAAGCTCTGCACGTAGCTCTGCTCGAGGCTCTGCACAAAGCTCTGCTCGAGGCTCTGCACAAAGCTCTGCTCGAGGCTCTGCACAAAGCTCTGCTCAAGGCTCTGCACAAAGCTCTACTCGAGGCTCTGCACCAAGCTCTGCTCGAAGCTCTGCACGAAGCTCTGCTCGAGGCTCTGCATGAGGCTCTGCACAAAGCTTTGCTCGAAGCTCTGCTTAAAGCTCTGCACAAAGCTCTGCACGGGGCTCTGCACAAAGCTCTACCAAAGCTCTACGTAAAGCTTACCCCCTTCTGTAAGGCAAATATATACCTACTAGTAGTCCTTAAGTATTATTTAAAGCTAGCTCGTCAGTTTGGGTACTCTGGCTACGGTAGGAAGTGGGCTGCGGTGGTCGTGGGAGAGGTGCGGCTGCTACGACTCAAGGGCGTTGGGCGCGATAATGAGACAACGAATTAGAATCGGGCAAATCGGGCAACGTAGTCTTCTTCGCCAGGTTTGATTTGGTAATTCTGGCCATTAGGAATAGCTTAGGGAGCTATGGAAGTTGAGATAATTTGGCTTAAAGTAGGTGTATATAGGCCCAATTATCCCGCGCGGGACTAACAAAAATCCGAACCGTGTACCAGACCTTCTAACGAAGGTCTTGCTAAAAGCGGTTAGCGTCTTGGCAAGGTAAACCTTGGCAAGAAGGTCTGGGAACGAGACAAGAGCAGTAAGGGTAGTCGGCTGCTGACAAAGCAGCGAGGGTTGATTGGCTGCAGGTAGAGCAGCGGAGGTCTACCGTAATAGTAGTACGGTGCAAGCGTCGGGTGGTGATAGTGGTCGAACGTAGAGCTCGGTCTATCAGTTAGTCAGTAGATTGTAGGCGTATTGGCACAATCGGTCTGTCGGTTTGCATTTAAATCGTGTTTAAATCGTATTCAGATCGCAAGCGTAACGGCGCAATTATTATCTAGTTTATCCAAATTAATTTCATTGTCGAAGCTTACATAATATAGTTATTCCTTAGTATACGTAGCTTAGTGTTAGTTAAAAAGGATTACTATAGGCGGAGAAACAAACAATCAAATTAGTAAGGGAGGCAGTTAATTGTTAATGAACTTATACAGTTATTGTTAAAGTTATAATAGCAGGCGTATCGGCGCTATTATTTAGTTGGGTGTGCATTTAAATTGCGTTCAAGCTACGTTTAAATCACATTTAAATCGCATTTAGATCGTAGGCGTATTAGCACAATCCTTCTATTAGGTGTCTCAGGGTCTACTATTAATTGGTAAGTAGTTTAAGACGTCGTCGATTATTTAATCTGTTAATATGCCGTTAACTAGTAAAGATACTATCGTATTACTAGCCACAGTTAATTAATTAGTTTAAGGTATGCTGTTAATTATAGCATATTTAACCCGTTATTATACGAGTAGGGTATTAAGGGAGACGCGCTAATAGGTTAATTCTTATTAGCATCGGGAAAATATTCGCAGGCTGGGTTTCAAGTCGACTTTGTTAAGCGCGTTTCGCGTAATTGACATGCAATTAACTAACTTGACATGCAATTAACTAACTTGACATGTAATTAACTAACTTGACACATTTAAAAGTTAAATAACACGCAGTTGACCAACTTAACAACTTTTAAAGCTAACTATATATTTCTTGACATGTAATTGGCCAACTTGGCAACTTTTAAAGCTATCTTTATATTTTTTAACCTGTAATTAAGGTAAAGTTATATGCTAATTGCGTAAATAAATTTTTACTATTTTCTTAGCCTGTAGTATACTAGCTTATAATATATATTAGGATCAAAACAATTTTATATAATCTTATATAGTCTTATATAGTCTTATCACTCGGAGGCTCTGCACAAGGCTCTACACGAAGCTCTACGCGAAGCTCTGCACAAGGCTCTGCACGAAGCTCTGCACGAAGCTCTACACGAAGCTCTGCGACAGAGGCTCTGCGCGAGGCTCTGCACAAAGCTCTACGCGAAGCTCTGCGTACAGAGGCTCTGCGCGAGGCTCTGCACGAAGCTCTACGCGAAGCTCTATATACGGAGGCTCTGCGCAAGGCTCTGCACGAAGCTCTGCGCGAAGCTCTGTGTACAGAGGCTCTGCACGAGGCTCTGCACGAAGCTCTACACGAAGCTCTGCACGAAGCTCTACACGAAGCTCTACACGAAGCTCTGCACGAAACTCTACACGAAGCTCTACACGAAGCTCTACACGAAGCTCTACGTATAGAGGCTCTGCATGAGGCTCTGCGCGAAGCTCTGCGCACGGAGGCTCTATACGAAGCTCTGCATCTGTTTATCTTAGGTGCCTCAGCCGCTTCTCTAAGAAATTTGCGGCGTTGCATGGCCCCACTCTCTTGCCACAGCCCTACTCTGCCAACTCATGCGAACTCCTGAGCCAATTAGCGGCGCGCACTAACTCCTGCGAACTCCTGAGCCAATAGAACGTCGCGCTACTCCCTACCCCCCCTGTAACCCCTAAATTCCTCTGCGAAGCGTCTGAGAGATTATGGGCGCGCGTTTGCTGTAAACTGGGCCCGATCCTTAATACGTGTTAACTTTAAGTAACTATAATAGGGTCAATCTAGCAGCTACGGTTATAGTTTGCGATGTAATTAAATTGTAATATCCTCTATTAGTATATTCTAGTGAATTTAACTAGCTAACCAATGTATTAGGGGTTGAAGTACAGCCTTAAAGTTTAAAGACGCGTTTTTGAACCTGGTCCTGCCCAACTAGCCTTATTAACACAGCAACCGTACTCTACTACCACAACTCTATTTACTATTAAACTTTATAAGGCGCCTCTTATACCCTATTAGAAACAGCTCGCCTAATTACACTACACCTATATAATATTTATGGCGCGTTATTGGCTGGGTACGCTATTTTAGAGACTCCTATAAACTCCTGCAAACTCCTAGGCCAATTAGATAAGCTCCTATAAACTTCTATAAACTTCTAGGCCAATTAGATGGCGAGATTTAGAAGGAAGAAGAAGATAGGTAGTAGGAATATAGATTGCCGGAGTTAATGGTATAGAGCTTAGGGTAGGGCAGTGGAGCTGCCTATAGTATAGATATTAGCTAATCGTGGTTCTATCCCAAAGACTCTCCAGTTAATTCAGAGACTAAGCGTAAAAGAATTACCGTTGGTTATCTAGTAGGTAGGGCGTATAGAGAATATACCGTTCTAGCATAAGGTTATTGACCTCTGCCTTTGGCGAATTATGCTTTAGACCTACCTATGGCTTAATAACTTTAAGCCACGTAATAAGCAGGTACGCACTCTGCGTTAGCTTATATTTGGGAAAGGTGACACTCTTCTTATTGCCTGTATAGGCTTTGGTAAAAGCCTAATCTTCCACGCATATTCTGTCCTTATAGGGAAGATTACTATCTAGATAATCCTGTTAAATAAACTAGGCGATAAGCAGCTGGATAATATTAAGAAGATAGATGGCTCTTGTCTAGTTCTTATTAACGCTAAAACAAGAAGTTAGGAGAAGTCTCTAATTACAAAGATTTAGGAGGGGGCGTATATGTATATACTTCTTAGACCTAAGTAGGCGTTAATAAAGTTATTCTAGGATGCCTTAAAGGAGCCAGAGTTGCAGTCTTGGATTAGGCTAGTTGCGATTGATAAATATTATCTTATAAAGGAATAGAAAGGCTTTTAACTGGCCTACTTAATGCTAGGTAAGCTGCGGATAATCCTCCGCCTAAGTATAGTCTGGTTTGCCTGTTCTGTAACTCTTAATAAGAAGGTAGAGAAACTGGTCCTATTACGCGCTAGGTTCTAAGCAGTTAGCTATTATCTATACCAGACTGAGGTTATAAGAACATCTATTAATCGTCCGGATATGTCTATATATGTACAACCAACTCCTAAAGGAAAGGTAGACTTATGGGAAAACCTATACTTTCTATTAAATAACTGTGTGAACGGTAATAGAGTACCTATACCTAAATAGATACCAAAGACGATAGTCTTTATTAATAGTTGGATATCTATTTGGCAGGCAGCAGAGTACCTCTAGAATATGCTACTCCAAAAGTCTAAGGCGTATATAAAAGGGACCAATAACGATAATAAGGCCTTTTATATTAGTAGTATAATCCAGGAGTTTACCGCTACTATATAAGAGTATAATTGCAACTAGTGGTATATAGAGTTTAAGAAGCCCTTCTCTATTATCCGAATTATAATAGCTACAACCTTACTTAGTATAGGCGTAAATGTTATAGATATTAAGTATGTAATTATTTAGAGGTTTCCAATTATAAATAGCCTAGGCGATATGTGGTAGCGAATTAGTTAAGGTGGATAAGGGAAGAATTACACTAGTATAGGTTATATCTTCCTACCATACTGGGCATTTAATATAGAGGGGGTGGATAAGCTAGGATGGAAACCACTATTACTACTATATACAGAGCCGCCAACCTAGGCGCCTTAAAGAGGACGCAATAGCTTACCTACTAGATATAGACGGAGTAAACTTATCCAGAGTACTATACCTGGCAATATTAGCGATGCAGAGAGTATTACCTCAGAGAAATCGGCCGTAAGTTACAATTCTGTACTTACAGCTAATAGTGACCTTCCGTTCTGGATAAGGGCTAAGATAGCTAGTTGCAAGAAGCTATTGGCTAAATAGAAGAATATAGTAAACGGTAAATATTATTAAAAGGCCTTCCTTACCTTTTTAGGAGAGGATAGGTTACTACTAGCAGTTTTAAATTATGTTATTCGCGCGCTAGCTAATTGGTGCTGTAATTAATATAACCCTTTACTATTTCCTAAGTTTACGTCGGCTCCTAAAGCACTAGCACTACTTTATTGGCTAAGGGCTGGCACCCAGCCTAATATTGCATTGGGATTTATTAATAATTGGGCTGTTAAGCAGGCAGAGTTAATATACGCTAGCAAATATTAACGCTTCCTTATGCCATCGTCTATATTTATGGAAGAGAAGTATTGCTAGCAGCTTACGTATCTATATAATAGGAAAACGCCTAATACCTTTTAGGAGACACTTACGATAGATCCCCTGGAAAGTATAGCTCCTTTACTTGTCTTATAGCGACATCGCGATACCTATAGCGATTAGTTAATTAAGCAACTAAAGAGTATAGTTAAGGCAGTTAGAAGTACCCACAAGAATAATCTAGCGTAGAGACAGGTAAAAGATGCTTAGGGTGGGGCCTTAGTGGTACGCGAGTTGCTAAAGCAGCTGTCTACACCAGCGGAGTATACTACGCATGTTTGGCGATGGGACGATAGCCTTACCATCTAGGTTGCTATATGGGAGGTAGCACAGAGCGTGGTAGACTTGCTAGCTTTGCCACTTAGAAGTTAGGTCACTGGTAGGATTAGCGCGTTAGGCTCTTTACCTAGTACTCCACTTTTGGCTATACCGGAGGGTATTAAACGCGCGGCGCAGGTACTTAAGGATATTTAGAGACTGATCTCTACGCCTATAATACATGGTACGTCCGCTGTAGGCTCTTAAGATGTCGCTGCTCCTGATGCTTAGGATGCTGTAGTTCTTAACTCCTAGGATACAGCCAGTCTTGATTCTTAAGTTGTTGCTATTCTTGATTCTTAGCCCGCCGTTCTAGCTGTATTCTAGTTGTAGGTGGTCTTGACGCCTAGCCGGAAAAGACAAGCCAGTAACCAAAGGGACTTGCCTACTAAACGTTAGACAGTTATATAGGAGAGGGATGCAAATATAGATGTAGTACTTATATTTACTCCAAAAACTAGATCTAGGCGTATTAGGAAAGCAATACTAAGAGGCAAAGAGAATTTCCTTATAGAATCATAGATAGAGATAGCTTAGGGTTTTATATAATGGCGCGTTCTAATTAGTCCAGGAGTTGGCAGGAGTTAGTAGGAGTTGGCAGGAGTTTGCGATTTTATATAGAATCTTACCTATTAACCTATAACCTCTGCTTAAAATATTATAACGTATTCTAATTGGCCTAGGAATTTATAGGAGTCTTTTAATTAGTCTAGGAGTTTATAGGAGTCTTTAAAAGTTTTATACTAGTGACTTAATTAATAATATAAGGTGAATAAGTGTTAGATTACAGTAAATATTTATAAAGGTAAAGTAGATAAGCTAGTACTTATAGTTATCTACGCCCCCCATTTCTCTCTATAATATTAACACCAATAATAACTCTCCCTGTGGCCTAGGTGCTTTCGCACCTAGTAAACTTTCTAATTAGTAAGGAAGCCATTCTTGCTGTTACCTCTACGCTCTATCCTAGAGCCCTATATTTAGGTCACGTCTAGCGTCCTTTATAGGTATTTTCCTTGCTAAGTGGTTAATTAAAGCTTTAGTAAATTAAACCTAAGCTTCTAACTACTTCTCTACTTAAAGAGGCTGTTTGCTAACTAATTCTATAGCCCTCCTCGCCCTTACCGCGCTTGCGCTCCCCCTATCTCTGTTCCCGTCCCCATCCCCTATCCCTCTCCCGTACTGCCTCTTGGTAGCGATAACGATGATGATAATAATAATAGTGTTAGCTGGTGGCCTAATCTACTGTACATTTTGCAATGCCTTATGTCTTAAACGTTAGCTAATATAGTATATAGATTACTATTACTATCACCTCTACCTCCTCCTCTACTACTACCACTACTACTACTGCCGCTTGCGGCCCCGCCGCTGCCCCTTGCTTAGGCTGGCTTTGCGGCCACCTAGTAAGCGGACTAATAGCGGCTCCTGTAGAACTGGGCCCTCTATAGGAAGGCCACTATCAACTATGTGCCTGCAGTTGTGGGTAAATGGTGGTTGGACCTCCTGGTATTGGTAGGCGCCAAGAACACCTCTTACATTAGGAGGATTATGGAGACGGAGCTGGGTAAGCAGCTCACAGAAGAGAATTGGTGCTTGGCTTGCTGAGTAAGGGACGAGAAGTGCTAGGCCTACTTTAGAAAGGGTTCCTAGTAGGTAAGCAGACCTAGTAACGCCTGTGCTCGCTATTATATGGCGGCCCGCTCTGGCGGGTGCAGTCTATTAAAGCGGCGCAAGTCCTAGAGAGGCTTACGGTTGCCGCCTTCTCCCCCTTAGTCTTTTCTTCCGAAGGGGCTGCCGCTGCCTCCTCTGGGAGCTGGGGGTTTGGGTATAACAGCGTAAGAAGGCATAGTGTGGGATTAACGGCCATAGCGGAGACTGGTATTTCTTTATAGGTAAGCTTTAACCTTATTTTAGTTGGTTTAGATCCTATATAGGTAAAGAAGCTGGTATCTTAGGCGGGCCTAACCGCAAGTTATCCTTTACAGGCAACTGCAAGGCGTTATAAAAGCCCTTATTCTACTTCCTGTCTGGGTTTAGGTTAGAGGGGTATCTGGTATAGATGGATAAAGAGAGCAAGTATAGCGGGCCTCTGCTCTGGTATGGATGGATAGAGAGAGTAAGTATAGCGGGCCTCTGCTCTGGTATAGATAGGTAAAGAGAGCAAGCATGGCGGGCCTCTGCTCTGGTATGGATGGATGGAGAGAGTAAGTATGGCGGGCCTCTGCTCTGGTGTGGGTGGATAGAGAGAGCAAGCATGGCAGGCCTCTGCTCTAGAGTAGTAGTATTAGAATAGAGGTTGTTTTTATTCTGCCGCTTAAATGTGCTATAACTGTTCCCACTCCCTTAAAGTGTATAAGCTTATAGCCTGGCATGCGCTCTGATTGGTCTAGGAGTTTATAGCAGTTTGCTAGGAGACCTTTAGGAATAACAATAATAGTAGGGAACTTAGCGCGCGTTCTAATTAGCCTAGGAGTTTGTAGTAGTTTGCTAGGAGACCTTAGGGAATAATAATAACAGTAGGGAACTTAGCGCGCGTTCTAATTGGCCTAGGAGTTTGCAGCAGTTTGCTAGGAGACCTTGGGGAATAACGGTAGTAAGGGGCTTAGCGCGCGCTCTAATTGGCCTAGGAGTTTATAGCAGTTTAGATAATATCTAGGCAAGGAGCTTAAGAGATGTCTAGCTCCTAGCCTATATTTTAGTTAGAGGTAAGATCTACCTTATCTAACCTATTGCCAATAATGTTGGTAAACTCTTATATATCCATAAAGCTAGTTAGGTCATCGGTATCTGGAAGAGGATAGGAAGTAGTGGCTAAATATAGGTCCTATATATGGAGCTGGTTAAACTACTTAATCCTCTCTGCTAAAATATCTACACTAGTACGGAGAATATTATAAGAGTTAAATAGCTATAAGCCTACCAGCTGCCTGGGGCCTCGCGGTATAGCTAGATCACTTAAATAGATTGTATAAGTAAGTAGGAATATGTTGAGTTTTATAGAAGCCCGCGTATAAGCACCCGACATCTCCTCGCCAAATATATACTCTATCTTGCTACGCACCGTCCTAACCGTCGCGTTTAATAGACATACTTGGTTAAATATAATATTAGTATTATGGGTGGAGTTCTTATAACACTTCATCTTAATTTTATAGCTGCCGTTTAGGTGCTCTAGTCTAAGATTAATGGCCTTATGTGTGTTAGGAGACCTAAGCTAGTTTATAACCCCTAAAGCTAGTATTACATGCTAGAGTTTAGGCGAATTTACTAAAGTAAGATTCCACCAATAGAACAGCATCTTGCGGCCATAATTATGCTGTAACGCGCCAAAGAAGTAGACGATAAGGGGGTTAATAAGCCGTCATAGCATACCTACATCAGTATGTTTAACGGCATGCCAAATAGTAAGAAGTAGCTTGGCTTCTTAAAGCAGGCGACATATTGTCTAAAACTTAATATTGCCGTACGCGCGCCTACTCAAGTCCACGCCGCTCTATGCTTTAATAGTAAAAGCAGTAAACTAAATATCCTTAACTATTTCTAGGAACTGCTCTGGTGTGAGGTAACCGATTACCTAAGTAACATTCTCTATGCGTTCCGACGATGACGGATTAGATATGTCGGACAGTTTAGGTATTATAGTAAGGAGACCTTAGCGCTGCATAGCCGTATAAAAGAGGGCTGTTACGCGCGCTATAAAGCCCTACTCGACGATTGGTACTACTTAATAGTACTTGGCGTTCTCCTGTGTAAATGGTGCACGATTCTATAGAGTAACGTTAGATTTTAGACAATAGTGCGCCTCCTCTTAATAGTCCTCAGGCGCTAAATGCGTGCGTATAATAGTGTTGTATAGGTTTATCTTAATATGGAACCACAAAGGTATACCAAGAAGCCAGTCCTAATGGTTAAAAGGATGACCCACATAGGCCTATTCCTGTTTTACCAACTTAATATAATACGCAGTAAGCTGGTTACTATAGGCAAGCCAGAGCCGATTAGTAAAGTTGTTATATGTAGAGCTATAGGGGTTATCTAGAGCCTAAAGTCTAAGCTAGTTAAGGAAGATATTCTTATAGACGCTGTATATACCCTGGATAGTACCCTTGTCTTCTATTATAGTACTAAACTGTTAAAACTTGGTCTTCCTGGTGTTAATACAGTGTATACTTAGCATTTAAGGGAAAAGATTACTTTTAGTAAAGACGCGCTCCACCCCATATAGATAAACCCCCTTTATTGCGTTGGCAATAAAGTAATAGCTAATCTTTACTGTTAACTCGTCTCTAATAAAGCTAGGTAATCGGAAGATATCATTAAGTTGCAGCGGTTTTGTTAGATTGTGCATTAATTGGCATAGCCCAGACAAAGGTAATTCTGGATAGAATATAATAGCAGCGGTTATTAGCAAACGCATAATAGACGTATGACTAAGCAATTTATCGCGTTTTGTGTCCTTGAAGTTTACATTATTGTATATAACTACTGTTTGTGGGTTGTGCGCTAGGGTCTTAAGATGCCTCTATAAATGTTAGCCCCTAAAGGAGTCCGTAGGAGCCCTTCTAATTAACCTAGGAGTTTGCAAAAGTTTGTAGGAGCTTTTCTAATTAGCCTAGAAGTTTACAGAAGTTCATAGGAGATAGATATAAGATAATTAATATACCTCTACCTCCTTAGCAATACTATTTATAATACAATTTATTGAATGGTAGCTATAACATAGCCTAAAGCTGGATAGCGTTTTAAACACCCTCCTTTTTACCCTAGAGCCTATAAGATAGATATCCATAAGCGAAGTAAAGAAATTTAACCGCTTCTTAGCTCTAGAAGAATAGATTATGCTAGTAATAGCATACGCCTACCTAACCAAAGCGTCTTAATTCTCTACCTTCTAACCTCCCGCTTTCTGGCCTCCTACTTTCTAATCTCCCGCCTTCTAACCTTTTATCTTCTGACCTCCCGCCTAATAACTTGCTTTGTAGGCGCGCTGGTTACCAAGAAGCTGTAGCAAAGTTATATGCCATATTAGGGCAATATCTTATATAGTGCGGAAGGCGACTTTAAAGTCTAGGTTCTCTATATTTGACGTCCTGTTAAACGTATTAAAGTATAGCTCCTGGATAAAACGGTCTAGCTTTATAGTAAAAGACCCTACTAGTATGACTGCCCCTTAAATATAGCTAAGTTGCGGATTTTTCACAACTGCATCTAATAATACTCGCCGTTGTCTTTTAACGCGACTGTACTGACGGTGCCTAATTATAACCCCCCTATTATCTGTATCGTCTGCTCCAACCTAGGTAGATAGGAATGATGTAAAGGTCTAACCCTTTTGTTTTAGGGTATTAACCACAGCTTATAACTTCTTCGCGCGCCTCCGCTGTCTTATGCTTTGGTTTAATAAGGGAGGTTTGGGCTCGCTAGTATTAGGTTGGCTGTCGTTATCCATCTAGTTGTCGCTATTAGAGGAATCCTTAGATATATTAATAAAGTATTCTAGCAGGCTAAAAAGACTAGACTAGCTAAAGTGGCTAGATAGAGGACTTTAAGTGTCCTGCTTAGATGGACGCCTATTAGGGGCACGGTTGGGCTCCATTATAGATGCAATATATAGAGTAAGAGATAAGCTTTTAAATGGAGGTATTGGCGAGCTGAGCAGCGCTGTATTAGGGGGCGATATATAACGTTAAAGGCGATCAAACTATTATCTACTAGTGAGGCTGTATAGCCCTTATAAAAGGCGCCTATAATCCCTTAGACCCTCGGAGAGGAATCCACCTTAGCGCTCTATAATTGGCTGCTAAAGCTAGCGCAAGCGCTAACACTTATGGCGTATATTAGGCTGTGGCGCCGGTCGCTAATTGGCTTAGGAGTTTACAGGAATTATAGGGGTTATAGAGGTGTGGCGGTGCCAGCCGCTGATTGGCTTAGGAGTTTGTAGGAGGTAAGGTGGATTTTCTCTCCAAGGGTCTGAGTTAACTGAGATAAGCATCTGTTAGATAATCTGTATTCTCTCTAAGGCACAGGTCACATGCACAGGTCACATACACAGTAAAATCTCTTTGTAGCTTAAAGCCCTTAGGGGCCCAGACAATTAATCAACCCATTTTATCAATTTGCAGCCACCTTATTTTTTACCCTTCCTTACATCCTCCCTAACTTAGGAGGCACTGGAACGGCAGCTAGCAGAGGACCGT
>Ga0307507_10010405_pt1 | contig 12027 bp, 5 predicted proteins | sample 7_EM_MG_FD_207223 | JGI IMG/M metagenome (GOLD analysis project Ga0307507, IMG submission 207223) | Populus trichocarpa ectomycorrhiza microbial communities from riparian zone in the Pacific Northwest, United States - 7_EM | ecosystem: Host-associated > Plants > Roots > Unclassified | place...
ATTTAAAATATGTTATTAGTATAAAAGAGGTAAATATAATTATGGTTGCCAAATGCGCAGATTACTGGCAGGTTGCGCGCAGGCTGCGTGTCAAAAAAACACGACATAGGCTAGTCGGTCGAGTTGCCAAATGACCTCAACTGCGCGCCAATTGCGTCAACCACCAGCCATTGAGGCCATTGAAAGGGTACCATATTTTGCCAATGATATACCTACTATAATTAAACCCTACTTCGCCCTAAGCTATTTAACCCTCCCGTTAAAGATATTATAATATATATCCTTAAAATAACTAATTAATTAATTAAATAGATAATAGTTAATAAATACCTAAATAACAAGTTTATCTAAGAAACGCTTAAGCTAATTTAAAACAGCGTTAAACGCTTTAAAAGGATTTCTTTAAGTAAATATAAAGCTTGTAGAGACTGCTTATACTACCAAAACTGTCTAGTTATACTTAACTATAATAAACTTAAGCTTAAGCTCTTTAAAAATGCATATAATCTACCAGTAGCCGGCCACCTAGGCTAAGGAAAAACCCTAGAACTCCTCTAATAAGAGTACTATTAGCTAAATATACATAATATAATAAGAAGGTACGTCTCTAGCTGCTATACCTACTAATAAGCTAAAGCTGATTCTTCCTTACTTATTAAGTAGAATTGGACCTATTGCCAATTTTGCGGAGCTCTTGCTGCACCCGGCCCAAAAAGACCAAAACCAACCAAAAGAACCCTGAAAAACACCCAGAGAATCCCCCTGAGATGCATGTATCGTAGGGGAGGCACACGTTAAACGACGGCGGTTCGCACTCGCGCGCGACCGCTAGAACCACGCCTAGCAGCGGCCCTCTATAATAAAGATAGGCGAATACCACACTATAAAACGGAAATACCTCCATTAAGAAGGCATCTAATAAAATATAAAGCCTATTAGACGCGTCTAGTATCTAGGATTATAGGGGAGTAACCATTAGCTATAATAAACTAACGCAGTTAGCAGAATGGCTCCGCTAGTTTAGTAAACCTTAGGCGCCCCTTTAGCAAACCCTTAATTAAATCCTCTAACGGCTAAGCAAAATTAAAAATAAATAGAACCCCCCTTTACTGGCGAACTATACCTAGGCCGCCGTAGCTGCGCTTTTATAGCATAAGGAACCTACCCCCCTTAAGATAATAATTAGGTATATAATTATAATATAACCAAATATAGAAAAAGTAGAGGGGCTTAGGGGATAATTAGAAACAGAAGTCCTTATAAAAATTCGTAAAGAGGTCTATAACGCTGTTATAGTCTAATACCTTAGGAGCGGAGATATTAGAGTCACCCTAAAGAACTAATAGGTAAAGAAATAAGCCGTAAAGGTAGGGGACAGGCTAGGAGAACGTATTAGTATAAAAGTACTCCGTGAGGATTACCTAGTTAAAGTCCTAGTGGTTCCTATAAGCCTTAGGGTAGAAAAGGGACACTAGGCGAACAATACAGCAATTATATAGAAAATAATAAGATAAATGGAACGCCTTATACTAGGACTTAAGATCACCTAAATTCAATGGCTTTAATAGGAAAATACAAACTAAGCATATAATAAGAACAATAAGAGGATATAAGGGTCGCCAAAGACTTGCTAGAGAGACGCCAGTTAAACGCATAGCTTCCTTATTGTTAGTATACTTATACTAGAAATACAAAAACTCCTTATTTAAAAAGGAATAATTATAAATGGCCTTATATATAATATAAGGCTCTACAACCACAGACTACGCCTTAAATAATGCTATTGCTACGCACAATAGGAATATACCTAATCTATATGCGCAGTATAGGTATGCTGCGGCCACTATATAGGCCCCTATAATATAAGACACTGCTTAAATTAAGACTAAATAAAATATGTAAACTGCCACTAAAGCATATATAAGGCGTAGGAGAGAGAAGACTGTATTAAATATAAAAGACAGAAGGTAAGGGCTTAATAGCTGCGGGAATAACTGTACACTAGGTTATATAAATAGAAATAATAGGCGATAAGCTAGGGGGACGCAGGTGTCACAGTGCTATAATACTAATAGGCTGAATAACTACATTGTGGTATAAAGAGGAGAAGGAGGTAAAAGGGGGTATCATATACAAATAGTAGGGGCAGCCGCCAAGGCGCTAGTGGTGGGCCAGCTAATAGTAGGAAACAGTACGAGACAGTACGCGTTAGGACTATGCCGTGACAGTACTCCCCTCCCTAGAAGGTTTGGTCCCTAAACCGAACAAGTAACCTATTTTTACTGCAAAGATATTACTTCTACTTACCGCCCTTAACCGAGCCAATAGCGATTTTCTATGCCGGGCATAGAAAATCTTAATTAGTTAGCTCAACGAATAAAATCGGCAGAACTCTATACCGCCACTATATGGCGCTTCTTAGCAAAAAACCAACTAATTAGATAACTTTAACCGGCGGTTAAAGTTCTATAAGATCTCAACCACTATAAATTACCTTCGTAGTCGGCCACGGCCTTAGTATGGCTCTCCCTTATCTCGTGCCCAGTCTAGGGGTCCTAGCTTCTTAGGGTATTATTTATAGAACCTCAGTAGTGCGCGCTCGTACCCTTTTAGGGATTTCTCGGGTTCCCAGGTTTTCTTATTGTGGTATTTCTATTTAATATAGTATATTAAGCCATGCTCGTCCATTTGTTTATTATATATATTAAGGATCTTTTTAAATTTCTACTTGTCCGTAATATTGCCGTTATTATCCCTTTCGGCTATCCTGCCTATAATATTATAACGTTCCTCTTTATTAATGCGTGCTTAACTAGAGATCTCTTTAGGGAACTAGAGGCGGACTTTTAAAGTATAGAAAGACTTATTAACATGGATATAGTCTAGGAGGTTAACTATAACTGCTCCTCTATAGGCAGCTAGGACGGGCTAGGGTCCATCCCAGTTATTATCCTACTTCCTTTTAGGCCGGTTAGTCTTTATGTTTTTAAGGCTAACCATAACCATGTTATCCTTTTTAAATATTATACCTTTATCTCGTTTTATATTAGCGTTGTCTTTATATTGTCGCTAGGAGATACAAGCTAGGGCTTTAAGCTAGGTTAAAATACGCTTAAAGCGGTTAGTAATAGTATTAGCTTACAGGTACTCCTTCTTTATATATATAGACAGGGCTAATAGCTAGGGGCCTACTGGTTTAACACCTAGACATGGGTTATAGCTATAGTTGGCAAAGAATGGTAAGATTCTCGTGGTCTTATTAACCTAGTTATTTATAGCAAACTTAGTAGGGGGGAGCCAATCTACCTAGTTGCCTTAGGTGAAGCTCACAAAGGCGCGTAGGTACTTATTTATTACTATATTAATAATCTCGGTTTAACCATCCGTTTTAGGGTGCTATGCAGAGCTAAGGCTTAGGGTTACCTTTAGGCGCTAGTTTAGGCGACGCTCGAAGTTAGAAACGAATAAAGAGCCTTTATTAGAAATAATGGTATTTAGAGCGCCGTATAACTTATAGATAGTATAGATAAATACTTTAACAAGCTCCTTAGTATCTAGGCTAGTAATAAAAATAAAGTATCTTATCTTTATTAGGCGGTTAACAACAACAAAGATATATCTATATATTTTGCCGTTATAAAGGCACTTAGGCAGGTTAATAATGTGGTTAATAGAGATATTAGTCTATAGGCGGACTAATAGTTCTAGTGGTTTTAGGAAACCGGGCAGTGTTAAGCGTGGGGTCTTTATACGGAAGTAAAGAGCGCAGTCTTTTATAAAGGTAGCCGTGAACTATAAAATACCTAGCCACTAATATATTTAATTAAGAAGGTCTAGTATCTTAACGCGGCCTAGGTAACCCGCAGGGCCCAAACTATATATGCGGTATATAACTTCTAGTTAGAGTTTATATAAATTAGGGACAAATACTCAATTCCTGTAGTAGATTAGGCCGTTAATAATTAAATATTTAGATTTGTTATAGCGGAGTAGCTTCCTAATCTACTTAGGCTAACGACATGCTTTACAGTCTTCCCATTCGCGTAGTGCAGCTAATATATTCCTAGCGAGTTTGTTCTCTTTATAGGCATTTTTAATAAGCTCCTTAAGGGTTTTTTTCTTAGGCTTTGGGTCCATTACTGCGATAAAGTCTTTAATGCTCTGGTCTTGGGATTCGCTCAGTAGTTCTTTTAGGATAGTAGGGTCGACTTTCTTTGGTGGTAAGACAACGCGGTCTTAGTATTGTAGACGTTTGTTATTAGCATTAGCAGGTATAACGCCTAGGAGGCGGCTAAGAGCGTCCGGGATTATAGCTTTAGTGCTGGGCCTATAGGTAATAATAAAGTTAAATTGGGAAAGGAACTCAGCCTAGCGGACTTAGCGCTAGTTTAATTATTTTGTTGTTATAAAGGTCTAAAGGTTCTTATAGTTCGTAATAATTTTAAATAGCTGCTTAGTTCCTTATAGTTTAGGACGCCATTCTTTTAGTGCCTTAACGATTGCTAGGAGCTCCTTATTATATATTTTATAGTTGCATTTAGGGGCTAAGTACTTAGTAGAGAAGAATACAACTAGCTTAAGCTTATTACTTTTATTGGCTTAATAGAGCACTCTACCTAAAGCCTAGTTTAAGGCGTCTGTCTCTACTATAGTTTTCTTTATATAGTCGTAATACGCTAGGACTGGTGCTTTAGTAAACGCTATTTTTAGGGTCTGGAATGCCTGTGCTTAATTAGGGCCCCATAACTAGCTAATGCTCTTTTTTAATAGCCTGGTTATAGGCTTAACTACCTTAAAATAGCCTTAAATAAATTATTGGTAGGAGTTCGCGAAGCTAAGAAATTACTATAGTACCTTAACTAACGTCGGGTCCTTCTATTCCTATAAGGCCTGCACCTTCTTAGGGTCCATAGTTATGCCGTTAGTTAAGATAATTAAGCTAAGGTATTTTATTTTAGTAGTATAAAACTCAGACTTATTAATGTCGATTTGGAGTCTAGTATTATTAAGTCTCTAGATAATTTCATTTACGTATTTCATGTGCTTAGCGCGTGTTTTTAAAAAGACAAGGACATTATTAAGATACGCAGTGCAGTAGTCGTTAAGGGCGTTGTGTAAAATATAGTTAATATAGTTTTGGAACGTGGCGGGCGCGTTATAGAGACTAAACAGTGTAACTAGTATTTTATAGAGTCCAAACCGGGTAATAAATGCTATAAGCCACTTATAGCCTTCCGCGATCTGGATCTGGTTAAACGCAGTAATCATGTTAAGCTTAGTAAAGTACTTAGCACTATAAAGTGCGTTAAGTGTCTCGCGGACTAGTGGCAGTGGGTATTAGTTCTTAATAGTAACTATATTTAGGCCTTGGTAGTTATAGTAGATTTATATACCGCCGCCAGGTTTCGCTGTAAGGAGGAGTGGTACGGTAGCTAGTAAGGTTAATTCGCGAATAAAACCCTTATCCAGTATCTTATTAATCCACTTCTTTACATAGCTAAGTTTAGCAGGTAAGAGTGGTCTATTTTTATAGTACAGGGCCTGCTTTCCTAGTATAATCTTAATTTTATAGTCCCATAGTTAGTAAAGGGGCAGCTTATCTGCGTTTTTAGGGAGGAAGTGTTTAATATATTCGTAAAACTCTTTTAGTAAGCATTGTAAAATATCCTCATAGGTTAATCCTAGTTTGCCTTTTAGGAATTTCTTAATATTAGTATCAACTATCTTCCGGCATAGAAACTTAGACTTAGTTTTTAGGTTTATCTTAAGGAAGTTATAGAAATAAAGGGGTAGCGCTTTACGGGCTTCCTCTATTATATAGTCGCCTTCTATTAGCTGGCAGAAAGACCTTTCTAATAGGTTCGGTACTTCTATTAGGCCTATAGGTAGCTCCTTAAGCAGCTATTGGTATTCTTCTTATTTAACCAGTTCTACTAGCTCCGCTATATAAATCCTTATTACCTTTACGCCTTTTTATTTATAGAACTGGGTAAAATTAACGGCATAAGTGCATTTAATGTTGTCTAGGTTAGGGCGTGTCTAGTTCTCCAGTGCTATAGCTAGGCTGGCATAGCTTAGTTGGCCCGGGGGGGTGGAAACAAGGCAGCGGCCTTGCATGGTACGCGCGGGAGACGGGTATAAGGTTAGGCGTTATAGGGGGAAGGTCTTAATTGCTCTGGTTTCGGTCTTAGCTGTAACGCCCTTAGCTATTATACATGCGGTCATATATACGTACGGTAAATAACTTAAAGTTAGGTATCTTATTAGCTAACCTAGGTTAAGCGGGTGTATATAGGGGACTTATAGTTCTAGTAGTGTTTATTTTTTTAAGAATAGGGCGGTAGTCTAGTCTTCTAGAATCTCTATTTTATTTACTGCGTATATTAGCTTACTAGTATTAGGCACCTCTTTTACTATCAGCTAATGGTATCTAAGCGTTAGCCGTATAATACGTCCGCGTGGTACTACTTAGTTACAGTTAGGAATATACCATAGGAGATAATTATAGGCATAGTAATTAGAGTTGAACTTAAGCTCTAGAGTAGGGAAGTCTGGTTTTAGGTTATGCTTTTTAAGCCAGGGCATTCCAAGAATTACTAGTATTAAGGGTGATAACTTTATAACGTAGAAGAGTATAGATTCTGTATAGTAGCTAATTATTATTCTTACTATAAAGTAGTAGGTAATAAAGCTAGATGGGAGTCTATTAGCAAGGCGGAGTGGTTTTAGGACTAGGAGTCTTTTTATCATAATATTATGCTTTTTTATAAGTAAGTCTTTGTCTGCAAACGCTAGTGCTATACTACTACTATTAACGAGGCTTACTATTTTAATAAAAACTTATAGGAGTGGGTTATATAGTAAGGAGAGGTAGGTCTAAATAAGGATAGTATTCCTATTATTATTTACTATTCTAAGGTTAAGTGGCAGCTAACTTAGAATAAGATCTAACTAATCTAGTAGCATAGATCTAATCCTTTTATCCTCCTCCCTATATGGTTTTAACTCTTAGAGGCGACTTAGTCTAAGGGTTAGTCTTTTAATAACTAGATTATAGGGCTTGGCTAGTAACTATAGTCTTAGCTAGTGTATCCTAACGTATCGGTCTCCGACGGTATATATATGCTAAGGGGTACTTCGCTAAGGACATAGCCGGTTTTATAGTTAGTAGCGGCACGGAGTACTTATCCGTAGTTTATATACGGGACTATTGGCTAGGGCTATATTAGGGAAGGGAATTATAGGGGCGGGTCTCTGTATCTAAACCCACGTCCCTGTCTGTGGTTGTTGTTTTAGTTACTAATCCCTCTACTAAAGAATCTGCCGCGGCTAGAAAGGGGTTGGCATAGTGGCATTAGAAGGGGATTTAGGTTTGTTTTAGGGTTATAAGTATCTTTCTAGTAGCCAGGTTAACTACATGCCAGGCAGAGTCTGTTATCTATATAATGTCTTTAAACGTTATTAGGGAGGCTACTACTACCGCCGCTAAATTTAACGGCGTTAAGGTCTATTAGGTTATTCTATAGTGCTGGTGCTAAGGTATTATTATTAGGTAGTGTAGGTTAATAGCCGCCAGCGGTACTTAGCTTAGCGGTATTCAGCTTAATATAGTGGGCGTAGTTCTATAGGTTATAAGCGAACACGTCCATTTACTTACTCCAGCCCTTATAGTCAGCATTATTGATTTTACGGCTAAGGGTAAGGGCTAAGTCCTTTATCTTAGATAAAATATTCTTCCTAAGCAAATCCACCTTTTATTCCTTAGTCTTATTTGCTTTTATTATTAACTCATTAAGCTCTACTTTCTAGGACCAGTAATTACGCTCGCCTTAGCTTAAGGTGTCTAATTTATTCTTAGCCGCTTAGGTTGTATCTATAGTCTTATAGTGCTTCTTTATATACGCAAACATAGACTCTCGGTTAGAGAAGGCCTATTTACTTGGGTTGTTTGGGTATATGCGTAGCATATTAAGGCTATGCTTAATATAGTTATAAGCCTTATCTATTAGCATATCTAATATATAGAGGACTTCGTCTATTAGGGTTTTAAAGCACTTTACATCTCTATAGAAAATACCTTAGATCTTTATTTCCCATATTTTAAATTTTTCTTGCTTTTTAGTTGGCAATCCCTTGCTATTAAATAGGGTAGGGTTTTTTACTTCACGCTTTTTTCTATAGGGCTTAGCTAGGGGAGAAGAGCCAGTAGCGGTATTCTTATTGGTAATGGTTTGGGTAAGTATAGTGATCTAAGAGCTTGGGCTTTGTATAGTCTTAGTATATGCTAAAGCTTGCTGTTTATATTACTTTATATATAGTTTAAGTATCTTAAGGGAGTTAATTCTGTATTAAGCTTTTTTAAGTTGGGACTTTATAGTCCGGCCTTTATTATAGACTGTTTGGAGACCGCTCTTAACGCTAGTTAAAAGGGTTATATATATAGAGAGGTGCTAAAATGTTCCTACTATATTAAGGTCCTTGGGGTACTCCAGACCACTCCTAATTGCCTAGGTAATATTAGTATAGGAGGTATCGAAGAGGCGGGCAAGCGCTTTGCGTATATTCGCCAACGGGGTATTCTGGTTACCTATTTTAGGGGATCTAGGCAGGGTAATTAAAATCTATAAAGCTGGCTATAATACTAAGATTATCTAGGACTGTACTAAGATTGTCTGGGACTGTGGTATAGTATTATCGGTCGCGCCAGGTTGCGATTATACTGGGAAAATAGAGATAGTGGACTAGGGAGAATAAAGATCGCGACGGGGCGTAAGAGGAGATACCACAAACTGTTACAGTGCTATAATGCTAATAGGCTAAATAACTACATTGTGGTATAAAGAGGAGAAGGAGGTAAAAGGGGGTATTGTATACAAATAGTAGGGGCAGCCGCCAAGGCGCTAGTGGTGGGCCAGCCAATAGTAGGAAATAGTACGAGACAGTACGCGTCAGGACTGTGCCGTGATAGTAGGTACCTTCCTAGCGTTTCCTACCTTTAATACTAGGGGGCTAGGCCAGCTATCCTAAGTCTTAACGGGCTAGAAGCGACGCTACGCGATATTACTAGACTAAATAGAGATATAAGGGAGATAACGCCCTATAGGAAGACCCCTATAAACAGCTATAGTGGGCTTAAGACTAGGATAATTAAGAATTAGACTTAACGCGGCAAATATAACATTTGTAGCTAACTTATAAAGGGTATATAGCCAACTAGTAAGATTAGGGGAAGAACTGGAGATAATAATAGATTTAGATATAGAAGCGCTAGTAGGTATATAAGACATAGGAATAGAAAGCTCTATATAAAATAAGTAGCGACTAGGGTGTAGATATAAGAGATAGAAGTTATAAAAATCCTAGAGAAAGTAGAAATAGAAGAAGTAAGGATTAAAGGAGAGACGAAGGACCCTTACTAGGGGTCCGCCACCTATCCATTATATAGTATAACTGCGGCAATACAAACCACCACCTTATAAGGCCCCTACTAGACAGTCTAGACCTAGAGAAATATTATATCCTTGCTATATAAGAGCCATATTATAATACCTATATATAATTAATATACTGCTCCTAAGGATTCTAGCTCCTATACAAACCAAAAGCAGCTATACGCGTGTGCTTTATAATTAGTAAGGCTATTAGCCTATCCTTATAGTTATGGCAGGCAGTTAACCCAGATATTGTAGTTATAATAATCTAGATATATAGGGGGCCGGTATAAATTATTAATGTATATAACCCTAGGGTTAAAGGGGTCCCACAAATAGAGAATATTATATTGGTAATAAGTGTAACAGTGCAGTATAGGGATTAAATGAGCAACTTTATTGTAAATCTATGGAAATCAAGTAAACTAAATACATGAAAGTAGACTCCGAACTCCGAAGTCTATGACCTAATATTTGACCGTATCCGAGACATACAAGGGTAGCGTCGGTTATGTCTCGGAGCCTTTTAGGCGACGATCTTATGTCTCAGCGTAGTGCTGGTGAACTATTATAATAAGTTTACTAGAAACCGAAGGCACGGGGTTTATCCTATTAGGAGATATAAACCTCTACCACCCGCGGTAGGGGGGTATCTATATTGCTGCCGAACAACAGGTAGAGTGCCTACTAAGAGCTATAGATATCTAGGGCCTTAAACTAGCCACCCCCTTAGGAGCAATTATATGGCAATAAGGCACCGCTAGAAGTACAATTAATCTTATATTTATAGACAAAGGCCTATACTAGAGACTTAAAAGGTATAACCCTAAAGAAAAATGGGCACTCGCCTTAGACCATATCTCTATCCAAATATAGCTAGATCTGAATACTAAGGTGTAACTAAATAGTAAAAGATACGCAATAAGGAAGCTTAAGACAGACAGTTTCCTTAATATAGTTAAACAATAACTTTAAGACTTAGAAGAAATCCACCTAATACCAAATAAGTAAGGCTTATTAGCCACCCCTAAGAAAATTAACTAAAGACTAGAAAGGATCTAGGTAGTAATTAAAAATGGGCTAGAAGAGCACTACCCGGTCTTATAACTGGGTCCCTACACGCAATACGTATAGTCCGTATAATACTCAATTCTTATTGCCAGCTAATAATAAGTAAGAAGAAAATATATAAGTAGCTATAACCCTAAAGACGAGAGACAATATAAAGACACAAAAAACTAGTTAAAGAATACCCTAAAAAAAAAAGCAAGGAACAACTGAAGATGGTTTATAAACAAGTATACTTTTAACCCAAGCCTCTCCTATAATAAGGGCCTTTGGGCTATAGTAAAATAGGTAAAGAAAAAGGTAGGGCGCCTAGTAGAAGACCTATACCTACCACCCCTACGAAGAGTAGGAGAGTTATAGGCCACTAATAATAATAATAAGAAGGCAAAGATCTTTATAGAAAGGTTCTTCCCCTAACCGGCTCTAGTAGACCTTAGTAATATTACAGGTAAAACACCAGTAACTCGCCTATAGGTTAACAACGATATAATAACAGAGGAAATGGCTAGAACTATTAGCCGCCTTTTAAATAATACAGTACTAAGACTAGATAAGATACTAAATAAGGCCTTAAAGACCTATAGACTACTTATAGCACCTTAGCTTGCAGATATAGCTAAAGTATGCTTTACTATAGGCTACTACCCGTGACTCGGAAGATCTATAACGACGGTTATCCTATAAAAAAAAGGTAAAGTAGATTACTTAATCCTAGGAAGCTACCGCCCTATTGCCTTAGAAAATACCCTTAGTAAGATCTTAGAAAGGGTAACAGCGGACTATATAGTAGATATGGCTAAGGAATACGCTATACTACTATAAAGTTAAATAGGGGTAAGAAAGAACCGCTTAATACTATTAGTACTTATATTACTAGCCGCCACCATTAAATCTGCATAGGCGATGCGAAGGGACTTTGTAGTATTAATGCTTAGCCTAGATATTAGTAGTGCCTATAATAACGTACCCTATAAGCGCCTCCTGTATATCCTTAGGGCAAAGGGCTTCCTAGAATAGATTATATAATTTATTTAAGAGTTTATAGGCCAAAAAGAAATATTACTGGTCTTTAGTGGATACTAGAGCCCCCCTATTATAGTTATAATAGGAATACTATAAAAATCTCCCCTTTTACCTATACTTTTTCTATTTTTTATAAGTAACCTACTTAACTCCTTTAAGGAAGGGGCGACCTAGGGGATAGGCTTTGTTAATAATATAAACCTAATTATATATAGGCCAACAGCTGTAGAGAACTGTAAAACACTAGAGAAAGCCTATAATATCTATATAGAATAGGCAAGATAATATAGAGTCCAATTCTCACTAGAGAAATACCAGCTAATCTATTTTATAAGAAAATGTAACCAATCTATAGATCTTTAGTATATAATCTATATCTAAGGCTTTAGGGGCTAACTAGTTTAAGGCCTAAGGGTACTAGGAGTATGGGTAGATAGTAAGCTCTGGTGGAGCGTATATATATTATAAGCAGCCCGTAAGGGCCAAGCGCAGTATATTATAATAT
>Ga0307507_10010406_pt1 | contig 12027 bp, 4 predicted proteins | sample 7_EM_MG_FD_207223 | JGI IMG/M metagenome (GOLD analysis project Ga0307507, IMG submission 207223) | Populus trichocarpa ectomycorrhiza microbial communities from riparian zone in the Pacific Northwest, United States - 7_EM | ecosystem: Host-associated > Plants > Roots > Unclassified | place...
AAGTATTAATACTATAAAGTCCTTTCGCATAGCCCATGCAGTTTTAATGGTAGTAGCGAGTAGTATAAGTGCTAATAGCGTTAAGCGATTCTTTCTTACCCCTATTTGGCTTTGTAGTAGTAGGGCGTGTTCCTCTGCCGTATCTGCTATATGGTCCGCTATAACCTTTTCTAAGATCTTGCTTAGGGTGTTTTCTAAGGCAATAGGGCAGTAGCTTCCTGGAATTAAGTAGTCTACTTTACCTTCTTTTTATAAGACGACCATCGTTATAGATCTTTTAAGTTACGGGTAGTAGCCTATTGCAAAGCATGCTCTGGCTACGTCTGCAAGCCAAGGTGCTATAAGTGGTCCACAGGTCTTTAGGGCTTCGTTTAGGATCCTATCTAGTCCTAGTACTGTGTTATTTAAGAGGCGGCTAATAGTTCTGGCCATTTCTTCAGTTGTTATGTCGCTGTTAACCCTTAGGCGAGTCACCGGTGTTTCACCAGTAATATCGCTAAGGTCTGCTAGAGCTGGTTAAGGGAAAAATCTTTCTATAAGGATCTTTGCCTTCTTATTATTGTTGCTTGTAGCCTATGGTTCGCCTACTCTTCGTAGGGGTGGTAGGTGTGGATCTTCTACTAGGCGTCCCGCCTTTTTCTTTGCCCATTTCGCTATGGTCCAAAGGCCCTTGTTATAGGGGAGACTCAGGTTAGTAGTGTATTCGTTTATAAACCGTCTCCAGTTATTCTAATCTACTACTATAAAACTTAATAATAAGCTTTCTGTAGCGCTGGCTAAACTTTATTATTCTTATAACATTAAGTAAAAGGCTACCGCCACTTAATAATATGCTCTTAACTCTTGTCTTGCTGCTTCTACTTATTTAATCTATCTTAAAAAGGTTTATAAGAAGGTGTGTTCTAAAGAGTAAAAACTTATAGAATAAGGTCTTTAGGAACTTAGTAATAAAAGAATGGATTCTTCTCTAATAGAGAGGGAAACAACTCTAAGTACCTTAGTAGTTGCTCCTCTTAGGTCCCCCTTAGGTAACTTATTCTTTAGTGATCCTTTTTTATTAATACTACCTAACCTGTTTTCCCCTAATACTTCTATACCTTTCTTATAGCGTTCTTTAAGTTATCTAGTGGTTTCTAAGTAGTCTTCTTACAGCCTATCCACTTAACTTTATACTATGTTTTATTATTAATGTCCTTATAACTAATAATCCTTAAAACCTCCTATTTGTCCTCTTTCTAACCTCCATATATATCTGCTTTATAAACTAGTGGCTTAATATTTCTATATACCGGCTCTAATATTGTAATATGCTATATAAGGTAGATCTTTATTCTCTCTAGTAAGTTAAGTCTATACGTAACTTCTAAGATCTTAGCTATGATTGTAAATGGTCCTAGTCTAATATAGTCTAACTTCTTACTTAGTCGTTAACTTTTAAAGTTTTTGTGTAGTAGCCACACTTTATCTCCCTCCTTAAGATCTAGTCCCTTAGATCTCTTAGCATTATAGTACCTTTTTATTCTTATCTGTACTAGTTTTACTATTTCTTTAAGGTGATTATAAAGATGTATTAGGTTCTCTATTCTTTCTTTAGCTATACTACTTATCTTTTTTACTTATTATGGTGACAACAATGTTCTTAGCTTATATCCATAATTTGCCTTAAAAGATAATATGCCTATTCCTTTCTATAGTGTTATATTGTATATAAACTGTATAACTGGTAATAATAATACCTAATTATTTTGTGTATAATTAATATAATGTCTTAAGTACTGCTCTAATGTTTAGTTTAGTCTCTCTGTTTAACCGTCCGTTTATAGGTAATATACTATTAATGTTACTGCTTAAACCCCTTATTTAGCTAAGAATACCTCCTAGAATGCTGCTATAAATCTTAGATCTCTATCTAATATAATCTTTATTAGTGCTCCGTGTCTTACAAATACTTCCTTAATATAGATTTTAGCTATATCCTCTGCTAAGATTTCTTCTATATTGTAAGGAGACTTTATAGACAGGGGGCTATAAGGACACGATTGTGGAACAGGATAGATTGGTAAGAGAGATGAATCCTTAAGGAGGTAAGGCCTTAGGGATTGTGGAGACTATATACTACAGGTATGTACCTTCGGCACGTAACCGACGGACGTCTAAGGGGTGTCCAGGGGTTGTCCTGAGGGCAACCCAAGGTGACCGCAATAATATCCCTTACATTGCCCCCCCCCTTCTTGCGGTTAGCCCCTGATCGCCATTACCTTGTGGTAGAGGGAGATTATAAGGGCTCGTCCCGGAAGGGGTTTGGAGAGATATTAGTATGCCGTTATATATTATCTATCTATCTAACCCCTGCTTTAAACTCCTAAAAACCTTAATAAGGAAAAAATATAACTGGAGAAAAGACGTAAGGATTGCTAGGAGACCTATTAAAAGCCTGCTAGAAGTATGCTGGTGACTACCTAGGCTAACCTAAGGATTTTTATATAACTCTACTTCTAAGCCTTTATACCAGTCTGCAATTAATCATAAGTGTTATAGGCAATTTAGTGTTCCTAATATGGTTCTATAGAACCTTTTAGTATAGGATTTAATATATGGGGCCTTGGCTTACCGTTGTCTTTAACTATTAGGATATAATCTATAATCTTATAATCCTTTTTTATAATCCCCTATATTACTAACGCATTACTCCTATATTTGCCCTTAGGCTATTATATACGGTTAGGTAATTAATTAGTCAATTAAAGAGACTTGTCTTATTTAGGTATAATTTTAACCTATATATATCTGTAATTAATATCTTAATTACCTTCCCTGGCCGCGTAATTAGTTTTTATAAGGAAGTAATGGCTAAATAGCGTATACGTGTGTTTCCTTCCTTCTAAATTACGCTATTATAATGGAGTTATATTGGTAAGGTTGCGGCTATTCACTAGAAGGGTATTAAAAGGTAAAGTATAGAGACATCTTACTTATTAAGCTGCTCCTTTTTCTTAACACCTTACTTCCTATTATTAACCTTTATCCAATTTTAGATGTATCTTTAATATATTATTAAGATTTTCTTTTTTCCCATTATTAATTTAATATACCTCTTTATTCTCCTACTAACTGCTCTTCTAAACTAATTCCTTAGCACATTTTGGCCCTGCTGCTGTATATAGAACCCTAGCCTCCACTAACCCGCAACTTGTCACGAAATTCATGTAGAGGGGTTCATTAATGCAATGGGTTGATTGATTGATGATCTTGACTTAATTGTTAATTGATGTCGATAATTGTTGACCTAGGGACCCTGGGGCTCTGAAGAGATTTATAATGCACGTGCCCTATGCACATGACTTGTGCACGTGTCCTACGCCTTAGAGAATATAGATTATCTAACACACCCCCTTAGCTTTGAGCTCTTTAAGGTTAAAGCTAACCACCTTCTTATGCCCGTTAATGCGTTAATTAAACTATAATCTTATCTAAATCCTTCCTTCTCGCCCTAACCTTCTCCCTTAGGTCCTCTAGTTGCTTCTTCTTATCCAGCCGCTCCTTGATACCTACTATTCCGATTATATTAACAAAGCTTTAAAACCTCTGCTTGGGCAGGGCCTTTGTAAGTCTATTAGCAATTATCTCCTTTGTTACTGTCCATCAAAATTATACTCGTCTCTTTGCGTATTCCTGACGTAGCCAGTGTTAATGGATGTCAACGTATTGGAGCTTTGTGATTAGCTTTGCCGTATCTTCCGTAATTAGTTAGAGCGTCTGCATATTGTTACATTTAATAATTAAGGGCTCGTTTAGTTGCTTTAAATATACTGCTAGTAAAAATAGCTTCTTTTACTATCTAAGATAGGGCTAATAACTTGGCTTCTGTGCTTAACATAGTTACCGTATCCTGCTTATTTGCTCTCTATGCGATTGGTCCTCTACCGTCTCTTCTATCGTCTTAACCTTTGTCGCGTATTCCTTTATCTCTCCCTCTACCGTTTGTTCCTTCCTTATCTTCTCTATAGTAGATTGCTCTGCTCCTCGTGCCATATAGGTACTGGAATACTCTAATATAGCATTATAGAAGCTGCTTCTCTTAGTAGGGATATAGGACGGACTAGTAGGTCTGTATTAGGGGACGGACACGTTAGATGGATTAATCGGTGATTAGTAGGGAGGAGTTTAGATTCTGCTATAGGAGTGTCCGGAAGACGCCCTATAAGATCTATCTTATACTAGTTAGCTATCTTCTTAATATAGGCTTTCTGGGATAGCTATAGGAGCCTCTAACTATAATTATATAGCACGTGGATTCCTAGGAACTATTTTAGCTTGCTAAGGGTATTTATTTAGTATTCCTTACTTAGCTCCTTAATTGCTTCTTAAGCTTTCTTCTTATCTGTCTTTTAGTAGTAGAAGACAATGTTATTAACAAACAACTTTATTAAGATTATAATGGACAATTACGTTGTCTGTATCTTTCTGTGTTGTCTCTAGGTTGAATTTTACGGGAATGGCTATTAGGGTCCGGTATATTGTACTCGCTAATACAGTAGCTCTTATAGGTAGGTTTTAATGAGCTAAGGGTCTGCTGTCCCTTTATATGCTTTTTTAATGATTATACCCCCTAAGCGTTTGGCGGTACCGTTCTGAGCTTAGGTATAGCGCTGAAGGCTTAAATATAATCCCTTGGCGCTTCCTTAAGGTCGTCTAGTTAATATAGAGGTTAAGATAGGGTTTATTAATATTCTAATTTAAGAACCTTTGTGAGACCTTATAGGTCCTGGATAACCTAGACGCAGATACTATAGTTATATATTACTTTTCGCATCTGGGCAAATGTCTCTTAACGATACTCTACGCTTCTATTGGCGGCGTAGCAGTCGGCTTATATTGAACGCTAATAGACTCCCTAGTTGGATATATTTAATAGTCTATTATCTGTAACATTCTTCTATTTAATATAGGATTGTGTCATCCTTTATTGTCCTAGTAGTACCCTTATTTTTGAAGTAGACGGAACAACACTAGATTTGTGTTAAAGTCCATATAAAAGGCAACGTCCTTAAGATGTAGGACTTCCTTGCTTTTGTCTTGTTGTTATTAAGCTTTGTCTTCTTGTTTACGTCTAATTTTGGTAACTAGATTAGTAAGATCCTTATTCTATTCTACCTTCCTTAGTACCTTTTTAATATAAGCATCTCCGATTATAACTCCTACAGGTCTCTTATCTTTAAATAAACACTAATAGTCCCAAATGGAGTGTCCTCATATTTCGTACGCTAGGCACTTGGGTATTAGCTTTTTATAGGACGTCTCCTTATCCACTAGTGTCCTGGCTCTTTTTAAGCGGCTCTTATATACTAAGGCCTTTCCTCTTTGTGAACCTTTAGTAGTATTAGAGTAATCCTTAATGGCTTGCTCTGTAAAGTCTGTATTAAAGGTACTCCCTCTTATAGTAGCATTGGCTTGCTCTGAGGGTCTTCTAAGTTCTTCTTACAGCTCCTTTACTACTCTGCGGTATTTAGAAGATCTTAACTTCTGCGGGTTATTTAACTTGGTAGTATACTTTATACAGTAGGTATTACTAAAAGGTTAAATAATGTCTGCTAAATCTTAAAGCTAGATTCTATTGGACATTTAAGGGATCTTATACTTTTCTCCTAGGGCTATTATATGTTCCCATTGATCTAACCACTAATTTAATTTTGATAAGTGTTTGAACCCCTTAAGGGCTTCTATATACTGGTGTTGTACCTTTTTCCTAATAAACAACGAGGTAGGTTCTGTGTTTTCTTTTAGCCGGAATAGCTATTCTTTAACAGTTAAGGAAGGGTTAAGCAGTAGCTTCTTCTAAGTTAATACTGTGGACGTGATTTAGGTGTAGATCTGTTAAAGATAATCTTCCTGTCTTAGAAAATACTTTATGTCCTAGTCGTAGTATCGTCTGCTATTCTTATACGCTCTCTATTGATTTGTTAAGAGCTGTGCATATAAGGTTACATTCTCGTTAAAATCTATAACCTTTGGATAAGGTGGTTTTTTAAGTAGACCTTCTTAAGGTGCTTCTGTGGCTGGGTTAACATGGGCCCAAATTTGCTAATCTATAACAGCTTGGAGTTGCTATAGCCATTGTTCCCAATCTTCTGGCTTATTAAGGATAATCATAGTCAACGAACTTAATATTGGTGGAGTCATTTTAACTAATAGGCAAAGGAGGAATTAAGATAGTATTTTGTTATTAGGATTGTCCTTATTGTTAGGATCGTCCTTATCATCAGAATCGTCCTTTAACAATTAAGGTGGAATCTTGTGGAATCTCGTGGAATCTCGTGGAATCTCATCCTGTGATAATTAAGGTAGGATTTCTGTCAGAGTCTGCGTCTTAACAATAAGGTGTTAGAGTCTAACAATAAGGTAGAATTTCTTTAAATAATTAAATAATAGCTGAATAGCTTCTTAAGTCGGCGGACCGGGCTTATAACTGTCACGAAATTTATATAGAGGGGTTCATTGATATAATGGGTTAATTGATTGATAATCTTGACTTAATTATTGATTGATATTAATGATCGTTAACCTAGGGCCCCTGGGGCTCTGAAGAGATTTATAATACACATGCCCTATACACGTGACTCGTGCACGTGTCCCACGCCTTAGAGAATACAGATTATCTAATACAACTAGTGCTGGTCCTGCCTAAATAACTTTGCATATACGTCCTTAAAAAACCAGAAATCTAATAAGAAGATTCTGGATGCTTATAATAAGACCTACTATATAAGGTCTAACACCTTTAGTCCTTGTAATTAATACATACGTACTAAGAGCGGCAGTTATATTAAGGTAAGCTTTTCTATCCTTAATAGATTTCTATTACTAACTTTAAGCTTTAATAGCCTGGGCCTAAGTGGCGACATTCCTTTAATATCCTTAACTACTACATTGCCCAGGCTCTGTCTTATTCTAGCGCTAATGCTAAATATCTAGGTCAAATTTAAGACTATACCATAGCTATCTATACCGCCTATAATTCCTAGTAAGCTAGCTAGCAACACCTAATAAGGGAGCAAGGTTGGTATACTAAGGATAGGGTAAAGGATGGGGGTAATAAGAAGAAGGTCGCCGTTTATTATAAGAAGGAGTTTACGCATACGTGTTAAGTTTTAAAAGAGCACAATATAATACGGTATTAAGTAGGTTACCCTTTGGGTACCTAGTGGATAGGTAACTAACAATTGCTATAGTAAGGTCTTAGTGGTTCTAGTCTTTACTAGCCAGCTAATGTCTCTATTTATTCTAGGCTTAAGCGTATCTTTATTAACTACAAGCTTATACCTTAAGAACTTTATTAGTACTGGTTTAGGCCTAATATTGGTGTTAAGTATTTAAGGATCTCTACTTTATCTACACCTTATTAGCCTGCCCCTATTTTTATGCCTACCTATACTCCTACTAAGGGATCTAGATCTATATCTCATTCCCATTAGCCATTACTTAGTGGGCTAATAGATACTAATCCTGCACCTAGGGATAAGGCATAGTAGCTTTCAATTTAGGCATTTAGGATTAATTCTTGTATATAGTAGCAATTGGGAAGGCTTTATAAGGCATTTAGAAAGGTATAGGAACACTGTTCCTGATATAGACTAATAAATAGGAATGCAATTCTAGCAAAATACCCTATTAATTCTATGCTATGTATATAAAAAGGCTAAGGACCTATCCTGCCTTAGGCCGTAGCCCTAATTAATCCTTATGGTTTCCGAAGCTTGTCCATTCTATATCCAATTTAACCTATTTACTCTTTAGGGCCTCTCTTAGCCTACTATAAGCTTTCTTTATAGGTTGCGATAATACTATAGTATTAGAGCGCTTTCTACAATTTATAGATTGTAGACCTTAGTCCTAATATTTTTTTAGAATATCTTTATAATAATTAAGGTAATCCTCTAGTTTCTATATAGAGTCCTTAGCAGGCTAGCCTAGCCATTTAACTTTATATTAAAGCTTGTTCTTAACAGACTTATAGTATAGTATAGCTTTAACCTTATACCGCTCGCCCATTACTTTAGGGTGTTTAATTGGGCCTAGACAGAAGTTCTTTTCTAGCGGTGGTCTATACTATAGCTCTAGTAGATTTATGTAAAATACTAGATATATATAGGCTATAGATGGGGGTAGTTGGAGACAGTAGGCTAGCTTGCCAATTTATTTCTTAATTTAAAAGGGACCTAGGTATCTTATATTAAGCTTCTTTAATAGTTAACGGGTCTTAATATTTGTTAAATGTAATAGAACCTTATTACCTACGCCAAAATGCTTATTTTAGTATTTACAGTTGTACTAAAGTCTCTGCTGCTCTTACGCATCTTATAGGCTCTGCTTTATATGCTTCCATTACTCCTCCTATTCCTTAAGGTATCCTTATACTCTTTAGTAGATATCCTTATACTTCCTAGTAGGATCCTATAATTAATTATATGGCCTTAGCTAGTAATTGTTGGGTATACTATTAAATCCCAATAGTTAGACGCTATAGGCAATCTAGATTGGTGCAAACTAATATAATAAATGTTGCTTTAAGTTATAAGCGTACTCCGCGTACGGAAGTAGCTCACACTAATTATCTTGCTGGTAGTTTAAATATATTCGCAGATAAAACTCTAGTTCCTAGTTCTGGTGTTCTATTTACCTATCTATCTATAGATAGAAAGCTATACTATAGCAGTAGTCTATCTTTAAATAAAAGCATAGATTTAACCAGTACTGGCTTATAAAGAGGCTGCCTCTATTAGTAATAATAGAGTATGGCTAATCTACTTTAAGAAAGCATTTCTCCTTAATTAGGCTGGCAAGTATTTATATATTAATCGTCTTATTAACAGGAAGGTATTGGACGTACTTTAAAAACCTATTAATAAGTACTAGGACTAAATTGTATGTTTATTCTTACCTATCTTTTAAGGGTGGGAGATCTATAATAAAGTTTATAACGTAATATTACTATAGCTTACTGGCGGGGGGAACTAATTTAAGTAAACCCTATAGCTTATGCCTTTGGATTTTGTATACTTAACACTTCTTATAGTAGCTAATATACTCCTTTGCTTCCTGCTTAAGCTTTAGCCAGTAGTATTTATATTAAAGTAATTCCACTGTTTTAGCTTAACTATAATAGCTGCCTAAAGGATCATTATAATTCCTTATAAGGATCTTTTGTTATAGATTTGCTTCCTATAGCACCTAAACCTTGCCATATCTATGCAGTAGGCCTATTAGGTCTAGCTCCTAATAGTAACGCCTAACAGCTTCCTTTTTGTTATATTTCTAGTCTACTTCCGCATTAAAGATGGTATAGAAGGCGTCCCTCCGTTGCACCTTATAGATGAGATCTATTAACCTTTTAGATAGTTCCTGGGTAAAAGCTATTTCACCTTATACTGCTCTAAGTATAAAACTAGATGGTACTGTAGATCTTGCAACTTCTTAGTGCGCATGCGTTAGGAAGGCCGCTATAAGGTTAAAGTCCTTTAGTCTTTATAGGGCTCCGAGTTCTAATTGCTCTTTAGCTTCACTATTAGTTTAAGGGGATAGCTTAGCAATTAGTGGTATATTACTAGGTTCCGGACTTATGTTAGGGATATCCTATCCAGGTATATTCGGACCCTTATTAGCTACAGACCGGGTACTAGCTAGAATATTAGTGGAAGCCAATAGGGTTTGCACTACCTAAGACTTAGTGCGTAGAGCTATAGGTGCTTAAGTATCCTATACCTAGAGCTTATTCTGTAGTATAGGGAGTAAGATATCTATTATCTATTTTCCTTCTCCTGTTTTAAAGCCTTTGGCATAGTCTGGCCGTCGTGATGGTCTATTAGCAGGGTTATTTTCCCCTAGTTTATATTTAATCTTAAAGTCAAATTATATAAGCTCCTCTGCCCATCTAGCATATTAAGGTATAAGCTCCTTTATAGTTATAAAGTAGCGTAAATTATAATAATCTAAGAGTATATAAGTGGTATAGCTCGCGTGCTTAAGGTAGTATCACCACTATTTAAAGCAGTCGACTATGGCCAGCAGTTCCTTATTATAGGTATAATACCTAACTTTAGGTCCCTAGAATTTTCTGCTATAGAATACTACCGGTCTCTAATAGAGCTGGGTAGCATCTAGATGCCTATTAGGTTATAGTAGGATACCAGCAAGGGCAAAATTTAATACATTAGTAACTATTATTAGTGGCTAATCTAGGTTAAAATGCCATAATAGTAGAGCTTTTATAAACTTTGTATGTAGTTCCTAAAAGGCTTCCTAGACCTTTCCGGGCCATATCTATAGTTTATACCATTTAGTTAGTCCCTTTTTAGTTTTCTTTTTTCCCGCCTTTAAGCTTTTTGCTTCTTAGGCCAGGTCTTAGGAAGCTTCAGCAATATAGTTAGATAGGTGTTAGGCAATGTCTAAGTAGTTATAGATAAAGCGCCTATAGAAATTAGCAAAGCCTAGAAACACTTAAACATCCCAGTAGCTCTCTAGCTCTAGCCACTCTTAGATTATCTGCACTTATACTAGGTCCATAACTATACCTATAGGCGTTATAATATAACCCAGGAACTTAACCTGCTTAGTATTAAAGATATACTTTAACGCCTTAGCGTAGAGGCCCTAATTATCTAAGCGTTCCAGCACTTCGCGGATGTGTTATTTATACTAATCCTTATCTTCTAAGTAGATTAGAATGTTATCTAAATAGATAATATATATACGGTCAACTAGTCCCCCTAAGGCTCTATAAATATACAATTAAAATATTATAGGCGCATTAGCTAGCCTAAAAGGCATTACTATATACTTAAAGTGGCTATATTAGGTTTTAAAAGCGGTCTTCTACTTATCCCCTTCTTTAATATAGAGCCTATAATAGGCGTCTTATAGATCTAGCTTTATAAAGATCTTTGCCCTAGATAATCAATCCAGCATTTCACTAACTAGTAGTAGTAGGTAATAGTTTTTAATTATAATCTTATTAAGACCATAATAGTCTACGTATAGCCTTATAGTTCTATCTAGTTTTAGGATAAAGAGGATTGGCGCGCCTACTGGCAATTTACTAGGCCGTATCTATCCCTTTTCCAGTAAGCTATTAAGGTACTCCTATAGGATCTCAAGCTCTTTGTAAGAGAGGTTGTAGATAGGAAGGTTTAGCAGTTATTTACCTTCTTTTAGATTAATTATATAATCATATTCCAAGTTCCGCTAAAGGACTTTTACTTGCCTGCCTAAAAATATCCTAAGTAAGTCTCTTAGGCATAACAGAATATTCAACAGGTTGGGGTCACGCTTGTCCTCTATATTATTATCGGGTAGGTCCTAGAGCTCCCTTAGGACGCTTACGGGCAGTGTTACGCGCTATGGTAGCTGTTTGTACATAGTTGCCACTATTTGTTAAACAGTTTCATGCGGTAGCTAGTAGAGGGTAGGGAACTCTTTAATATAACGTTTAAGGTATTATAGCATACTTTCTGCGTATTGCTTAAGCTAGAGTAACCTATAGCGGTGGAAGTATCTTGTAAGATCTTTAAGATCGCCGCCTCCCTGCAGTGTCTCCGCGACCTGTCCAGTAGTTCCCTATAGGGTATCCATTACGGAAGGGTTATCGCCTATGCTAGGCTCTATATCTATCTTGCTATAGAATAGGGGTTAGATCTAATACTCCTTTAGGTATAGAGCGTATACTATTTCTCCTAGAGCTATATCTTCTAGGATATCTTTTAAGCTTATTAGTAAAATATACCCTTCTAATTCTTTATTGTTCTACTATTTAAAGGCTCCTATCTTAAAGCGTATCTTAAAATCTGCTTTTATAAGCCAAGGATATCTAAGAATAAGGTCATAGCCTATAAAGTTAGCCGCTGTCACGGGACACCCCCGTGACACCTTATATATGTCCACCTGTTTCCACCGACTGAACAACCGGAGACCGACCACGAGACGGCAATCTGACAGCAATCTGCCGTATTCCGCCGCAATCTGCCGTCTCTACTG
>Ga0307507_10010407_pt1 | contig 12026 bp, 8 predicted proteins | sample 7_EM_MG_FD_207223 | JGI IMG/M metagenome (GOLD analysis project Ga0307507, IMG submission 207223) | Populus trichocarpa ectomycorrhiza microbial communities from riparian zone in the Pacific Northwest, United States - 7_EM | ecosystem: Host-associated > Plants > Roots > Unclassified | place...
CTGAGCTGAAGGGCCATACAAAGGAGGTGACATCTGTTGCATTCTCACAGGATGGCAGCCAAGTCGTCTCTGGATCGTCTGACAAAACAGTCCGAATTTGGAATGTGACAACAGGCAAGGTAGAGGCTGAGCTGAAGGGCCACACAGATTGGGTGAGGTGTGTTGCATTCTCACAGGATGGCAGCCAAGTTGTCTCTGGATCGGATGACGAAACAGTCCGAATTTGGAATGTGACAACGGGCAAGGTGGAGGCTGAGCTGAAGGGCCACACAAATTGGGTGACATCTGTTGCATTCTCACAGGATGGCAGCCGAATTGTCTCTGGATCGGAAGACCAAACAGTCCGAATTTGGAATGTGACGACGGGCGAGGTAGAGGCTGAGCTGAAGGGCCACACAGATTTGGTGAAGTCTGTTGCATTCTTGCAGGACAGCAGCCGAGTCATCTCTGGATCGTTCGACAAAACAGTCCGAATTTGGAATGTGACGACGGGCGAGGTGGAGGCAGAGCTGAAGGGCCACACAGATCGGGTGAACTCTGTCGCATTCTCGCAGGACGGCAGCCGAGTTGTCTCTGGATCGGACGACAAATCAGTCCGAATTTGGAATGTGACAACAGGCGAGGTGGAGGCTGAGCTGAAGGGCCACACAGATGAGGTGAATTCTGTTGCATTCTCACAGGACGGCAGCCGAGTTGTCTCTGGATCGGACGACAAAACGGTCCGAATTTGGAATGTGACGACGGGTGAGGTGGAGGCTGAGCTGAAGGGCCACACAAAGCAGGTGTGGTGTGTCGCATTCTCGCAGGACGGCGGCCGAGTTGTCTCTGGATCATCTGACAAAACGGTCCGAATTTGGAATGTGACGACGGGCGAGGTGGAGGCTGAGCTGAAGGGCCACACAGATTGGGTGAGGTCTGTCGCATTCTCGCAGGACGGCAGCCGGGTTGTCTCTGGATCAGATGACAAAACGGTCCGAATTTGGAATGTGACGACGGGCGAGGTGGAGGCTGAGCTGAAGGGCCACACAGATAGGGTGAAGTCTGTCGCATTCTCCCAGGATGGCAGCCGAGTCGTCTCTGGATCGAACGACAAAACGGTCCGAATCTGGAATGTGACGACGGGTGAGGTGGAGGCTGAGCTGAAGGGCCACACAAATTGGGTGATGTCTGATGCATTCTCACAGGACGGCAGCCGAGTCATCTCTGGATCGTATGACAAAACAGTCCAAATTTGGAATGTGACGACGGGTAATTCTCAATCAATCACTTCAGACATCATATTGCCCGACGGCAGTAGGGTGAATAGAACTTCCCCTGGACAATTCCACATTTTCTATCCTTCGCAGCAACCCATGCTCACTATGAATTCCTCTGCCCACTTATCAGATGATGGTCAGTGGATAATGGCCAACCTCCGCGACTGCTGTATCCCCTCTCACTATCGCAACTTTTGGTGTTCCTCGATTTGGGGTAGCCGAATATGTTTGGGGTATGCATCTGGCCGTGTTGTTATTTTTGATATAACCGCGGAATAGTATCAATGTGTTCTCACCAAGTTCTCACATAATGCCTGCATCAGGAAAACCTTGCCTGAGGGCCATCGCCTCGCATGACATTAACGAGTCCAGTTGCTGTTTGTTAATTCATTGTCTGCTTTAAGATGTAGTCAGTCCCTCCAGCCTATTAAGGAGAAAAATAATCTAAATGTGTTGTACGCATGAAAGTAGAAGGTACTGGGACTTGAGTGGCTGTGTTTGGCGCTCCGAATGATTTGAATTGCAGGACGGGACTGCGCAGGTTCTCGTGAACATTGTTAAGTATTGAAAACAAACCAATGAGATCGATTTGAGAGCGAACAAATTTACGCAGATCAAAAGGGGGGGGACATAGCTAGATTCCAACAAGCCATTTGAGTTACCTCGTCATGGCGGTCATAATCTTCTCAACCTTCTCCCCACTGCTCCTACCTCGTGTCTTCAATCCGGCCCTTGTCCTTCCATGGCACCTATGGTGCAGAGGATGTTCTGTCGTCACAGTACAGGCACAGGCAGGGGACGCACAATGTCCCAGAACTGTACGAAGCGAAACGGGGAGGCCAGACGTATGAGATTGTATGACGGCCTGGCCTGTGGTAGGGTAACACTCGCGATTTGAGCGATTCATATCCGGCACAGTATTCGGAAAGAAAATCTTGGTATGGTAGAATAGGGACTTACACCTCGGAAGGGACCGACTAACTTTCTAAACGTTCGGAGGTGAGTTCTACTTCCCCTGATTAAATGATTATGAACATATGAACCCGTTGTAAACACATCCTGTTTGTGAAATCCCCGAACGGAGAATGTCGGCTCGCGTGGGTGATGGACAGAGTGGGAGATTGAGCTGTCGGCAGCAGCAAAGCGTACTGCTCGGGGCCATTGTCTATACTTGATCCCTTGAATTCAGGACGAAGCAGAACATACCTCTGAAGAACTATCTGTAGTGACTGAGACCTTGGTATGGGTATAAAGCGTTGGCATATTAAATGCGATAGGTTGGAGAAAAGGGGGGCAGAAGGGAAAAGCTAAGGCCTGACGACGAGGGACCGTCTCGCCGGTTTTTAACTCCGGAAAAGGGTTTAGAAACGAAAGGTTCGAAGCGGGAGGATAGAGACTCACGATGCGAGAAATATATCATAAGGACAAGATGAGATTGGGAAAGCCCGTCTTCAAAACGTTGAGCTCTGAAGGGCGATGCGAAGCTTGAGTCTCGGGTTGGGTGGAGGGTGTCCCGATGGAAAGGGATACAACGCGACGTTCAAGTGGAATGGGGATTCCAGTGAAAGAGGTCGTTACTTCTGAAGTCGTGATGGCTGTTGAAGGACGGTGTTTTGAACTCTGCCGGACATGCGGTTATCTTCGATCTTAAACCGATGCAGTGCGTCCACATTGGTTCTCGACAAGAATATCAGGGTTGCGGTGAATGGTGGGGGTAGCGAGTAGGGCATAATAAACGCGCCTTGAAAAGTCCACTGGCTATGCCATTCCCACCCCATGACACCCTAAACGTGTAACATCCACAGAGCAAGTCTAAGGTGCCGAATTTTCGAGGTGGAGCTCTGGGGTAGCTCTGTTGTGCAGCACAGAGAGTTCACCTAAAATTTGAGTGAGTTTTGACTATGGAATGTTTACTTCCGAAATTCACTTTTCTAAAAGACTTGACGCGACTTGCTGTTAGCGATGATCGATGGTTTTGGATCCTCAGGCGGTTGTTGGTATAGTGGTGAAGGCGTTGATCAACAACGATTTGATCATAATGTCAACCGTCATCATCTCCGCTACAAAATTTTCTGCTCCATCACCTAACCTTTGCACGCTCAGACCGGCTCTTATCGCTGGGCCTAATTGGAGGGAACACGAGACACGTCTGTCTTATTTGAGGCAAGTGTCTCGTTGACTTGTCATCTCGGCGTCATCTTTTCTAGCTCACCACCTACCGTTCACGCACCTCGGAGACGGACTCAAAGTTGCCTTAGGTGCTACCCACGGCGCATTTCGCCGAGCGAGGAAAACTGCCCTTAAACGCGTCCGCTCGCTCCCTTCCTGGGATCGTTTAACCATGTGTGTCACATCGACGCATACACGACATCAAGACCCGGCGACCTCCCTCAAGCAAATTATCAGCACAGTGAGTGCCGTTTCTCTGTCAGAGTGTACCAGGAACCCTTTTCAAGGCTTCCATGCCCCGAAAGAACGGGAAAAAAGCGGTGGAAGGTGTGGCAAGGGTTGAGTGGGGTTGGATAACGTTGGACTGGGCGGAGACAATGGCGTTAAAAAGCGGTCAGAAGAACGTTGGGCTGACGCTGTTTTTGTACAGGAGTCAAACTTCAAGCGTTTCGTCGAGGTTGGGAGAGGTACGTCGTTGTGGAAACATACTCTCGAGAAACTTGAATTATTGATTCGGTTGAACAGTTGTCCTCCTCAAATCTGGCCCCTTCTCCGGAAAGATCGCCGTTATTGCGGAGATTATCGACCACAACCGCGTATGTATGTCTCCTCAGAATGCTCCCAGAAACTCACTAATCTCTACACAGGCCATCATCGACGGCCCAATAACGGGCGTTCCCCGCCAATCCTATCCCTACAAGCACCTCACCCTCACTCCGCTTAACCTCTCAGACCTTCCCCGAGGAACTGGTGCGAAAAAGGTCCGCAAAGAGGTCGAGAAAGAGGCCATCGTTGACAAATGTAACAAGTCAAGTTGGTCCCAGAAGCGGGTCGCGGTGTAGAAGAGACGGGCGTTTGACCGATTTTGGTCGTTTTAGCGTCATGTTGGCGAAGAAGCTACTGAGGGATCTAGTCAGGAAGGTGGTGACGAGGGACCGAAACGTTTGAGGGGATACTAGGGCTGATAAAAGTGGTTAGCAGCGCATTTTCGTTGATGCCATGCAACACCAGCCTTTCATCCCATCGGCCAAAATTCCCTTTTCGTCATTGTACATTGGTAGGAGGGTGGAGGGGGGGACAATCGACCGACGCAGTGAAGTCCCAAAGGCCCTCGAAGACAATATCCGACAAACGATGATCAACGTCAACGTTGGACATAAGGTTTTTTTAGTTTTTCGGGAGCGCGGACCAGAATATCATTCGCATCTTTTCGCCAAACTCTTGTGCCTGCATTAGTGAGGTGAGATGACTGATAGCCAGAGGATATGATTGTCACATACGTCCTCAACCCCAAGCGTGCTCTTTACAATCCACGTAACTGTTATGGTCCCAACGGCCACTAAACATGTAGCAATCCCAGAAACCTTGAACGTCATCAAGGAGGAGCTGAGATCGGCGTTACATACCGCCGATATGAGTTCACCAACGCCAGGCGAGGATTGACATCGAATCCGTTCTAAATTGTAATTGGTCTTGTTCGGACTCCCCATTTTCTATCAAGTTCAACATTGGCTCAATGGTAGCTCTTCAGCAGTCAATTTTTTTGTTCTGAAACCAAGCTTCGACAATTGTGTTATATACAAGAAAAATTATACAACCACCTCATAAACTACCCTCACAAAAATTTACCTTGCCCCAACATTCCCCGTCCTAGTCGGCGAAACACCTTCCTCTGTAGAACTACTATCCGTCGTCAGACCACTAAAAGTAGGACGACACCCCGGTTTCTTCATGTTAACCGGCGTGAACTAATCCACCCCCACGTCAATTTTCAACCTGCCAGAGAAGCAGCAGCAAGAGAAGGAAAAGGTGGATGCGTACTCTTATCCTATCACCCGCTGCAGTGGACGTCAAATTTAAATCTCCAGTAAAATTCATAACGTGGTCGGTCGATGAAATCAGCCTGGCTCGATTGTTAAGCCTGAGGATAGCGTCTTTGAATAAGTGTTCCTGCTTGAAGTGGAGTAGCCATGCGGACGGACGTACGATGAAAGCAGGGCGTTTGAGAAGACTTTGTAATTTTGTCACTTACACTTGCAAGAAGATTGAGTGACAACTTATATGTATGCATCGTTAAATAGAACATCATCCATACGTCTGGGGATCACCACACGATATTTTAGGGCATTTGAGGGGGAAGTGAGGCTTACAGTTTTCCCGCATGGAGAAGAACTAAAAAGGACAGGAGGAGAGTGAATGAAACGCCTGGTGTCGTATGATGGGCTTACTCACAGAGACTGCTGCTGCTACAACCACCAAACTGCCAATCGAGCGTAAATGACATGAGTATCCTGGGCTATCGGAGTGAGATTCTTACCTAGTAGCGAGACCGGTTTCTACATAGAAAATTAGACATACTCACTTATAGAAGGAAAAGGATGCATCCGAATAGAATAAACAAACAACTTATCCAAAAGCAATGTTACACTATCAAAAGGATTCAACCTGCATCCTAGTAAATCGCTACAGATAATCTAAAACCCACCTCTTAATCGCCCCACTCCTTTGCCTCCTCAAATAATAGCACATACTTCCTCAATACACAAATCCTGCACCGCAGACCCCACAAACGTCACACTCAACAGCCACTCAAGAATCACCATATGAGCAGTTTGGAGGAGAATCGGTAGAGGCGGTATATGAAGATGGCCTGGGTGCAAAAAAAGGAGGTATGAATGAAGGCAGTGATGGGTGAGGGGATGAAGAGTACTTTGACGAGATGGTCGACCAGGCCACTGACTAATACCGCGCTGTTCATGGAATCTGGATTTCGTGCCAGTCGTTCGGGGTGTCCAAAATTAGTGACGAAGATGGTGTATGTGCCGATGGAGATGCAAAGCATAGTTCCGAGCTCGAGAAACCTATTATTCAACTCAGTTCTTAGCACAACACCGCAAAGTGATCAGTGAGAGGCTGGGTACCAGACAAGTGAAATCTGGTGAGGTGTCACTTAGTAATTACGCTAAGAAAGGAAGAGAGGAAGAGGACGTACAAGCCACTTCAAGATACGCGGGTCATTACGAAAGGTGGAGAAGTAGATGTAGGTCTGCACCGTCACGATCCCGAACATGAAGGCGGTAAAGAGGACGCCACTCAGCACGAAGCCTATCGTCGATTCTAGAGGACCCATACTATCGGGGAGTTCGAGGTAAGATATCGAGAGTGACGTGAGCCCTTACAAGAAGATACGCACACTTAATATATCAAGAGACGGCTTGATGATGACTTGAGCACCGCTTTTCTCGAGAAGAGAGCTTCAAAGGAATGCCTCATGCCCTCCTCTCTGTTGGGAGGGGACCTGCTGTGGAAGTCTATCTGGAGAAGATCCGCGGGTTTTAAATTTGTGCTTGATGAATGATCAAGGGGAGGCTGTGGGAGCATCACGTCCGCGTATGCGTCGGGGGAATATAGCGGATATTTACTTACCTTGTAATTGAGCGTTTTGTCTGTATGCGAGCCTCTAAACTGCGCGTTTATTTATCTAGAAGGTACTTGTGAGAGTTCCCCACTCTCAGAAGACTCAGAGATATCACGTACTTACAACTTTGAAAATGCCGACGGTCATGAAAGCGGTTTGACAGGTTTGATGGTGCAAAACCTAAACCTCCCCATCCAAACGAGCGCAAACTTTACGAAAAATCACAGCCACATTCACGCATCCACACGACATCAAGACCCGGCGACCTCCCTCAAGCAAAATATGAGCAGAGTGAGTACCGTTTCTCTGTCAGAGTGTACTAGGAACATTTGCAAGGCTTTTCATGCCCCGAAAGGACGGAAAAATTGCGGTGCAAGGGGTGGATGGCGTTGGATGACGTTGAACTGGGCAGAGACGATGGTGTTGAAAAGTGGTCAGAAGAACGTTGGGCTGACGCTGTTTTTGCCTTGGGAGTCAAACTTCAAGCGTTTCGTCGAGGTTGGGCGAGGTACGTCGTGGAAATAGATTTTCCAGAAACAATTACCGATTCTGTTGAACAGTTGTCCTCCTCAAATCTGGCCCCTACTCTGGAAAGATCGCCGTCATCGCGGAGATCATCGACCACAACTGAGTATGTCTGCTCAGAATGCTCCCAGGAACTCACTAATCTCTACACAGGCCATCATCAACGGCCCAACAACGGGTGTTCTCCGCCAATCCTACCCCTACAAGCACCTCACCCTCACTCCCCTTAAACTCTCAGACCTTCCCCGAGGAGCTGGTATGAAAAAGGTCCGCAAAGAGGTCGAGAAAGAGGCCATCGTTGACAATTGGGACAAGTCAAGTTGGGCGCAGAAGCGGGTCGCGGTGCAGAAGAGACGGGCGTTGGCCGATTTCGGTCGCCGTGGCGTCGTGCTGGTATGCTTCCTCGGGTCTAGCGAACGTTAAACGTTAACCGTTCGCCGCCATGATTTTGCCGTCAAACGAATTGGAAACCTAAACGGGAGCAGTCTATCCGCGGCCCGTCAACCACTGCTCCTGGGACGGAGGGAGAGTTTTGTGGTCGCTTTGCGGCTACGTATTCCACCCTCTTGGCGTTGAGATTTACGGTACGTGCCCCCTATGTTTGCCACATTCGAAGCGCACGTCATCTGACTGTGCAGCCTACAGTTCGCCTGGCATGCTGTAAACTCAATTCTTGCGTCTCTGGATTATGTCCAGGTTGGAGACCTCCTCTAACAATGTGTTCGGGACAACGAACAGTGGAACATAGGTGCTCGCGGATGGGGGAGGAGAGGCTAGTCGTCCCCCCGTTGATATTTTGTGCCGTTTAACAGGTGAGTGCTTGAAGCTTGACCATCCATGGCTCGAATGACGATCCCCGTCTGACACATTAACTGCCAGGGCCGATGCGAAGGACGGTTGGCCCGCATATACGAACTCCTGCGGTGGTTGGCTGACCCGTGCTTGGTGACGATACAGTCATCCGGTTCTCCTCTCAGATCTTCCTCGACGCTTTGGAGCGCAGCTTCACCAACCGCTTGCCTTAACGACAACGATCCACTACCAATACGACACTTCATGTGCTTTCAAGCCCGTCCGGAATCTCGAACCCAGCTAAACGTCTCACAACTTATGATCAACAGCGGAATCTGTGCGGCTGAAGTCGAAGTATTGAACGTCGACGGCAAAATGAGTCCTTCTGCCGCAGTGGATACTTATCCGTGCTCGTGCGGATTAGTGACGAGGTTCGTGGGGAAGGGAAGGAGAGCCGGCATGTGAGGCGAGCCGAGGATGGATGACAGGAGGTAGAACTAGGGCGAGTTCTGGCGAGCTAGGCCTTACTTTGGATGATGGCGTCAGAGCCAGTACATTGACGACGCCTGTCTTGGTATGTTGGTCCCAAGGGATGTCGTCTAGGCGAGACCGGAAGCAGCAGCCATTCCTGACGAGAAGAATATGATGCTGCAAGTCCAGAACGGCGTAGAAAACGATCCAGCTCTCAAGAGAGCAAGGCTATCTCAACTAGGTATTTCGCTGTTTCTATTCAATGACCACATCAACCTTCTTACCTCCATCGTCCAACGTAGAACCGGGATTCACATACGACACCGGCCTCAAAGATCGGCGGTGTCGGTGGTTCACGTTCAAAACATCAAACATCAAGAGAAACGGAACTCCCAGCGGACTTCCTTCAAGGTATGTACTCGCCGTCTGTTTCAGTCACCTTGAGCTAAATAATTTATGTCATCAGAAGTGCAAATCCGACATCATGCACTGTCCAATACGCGGCTCTTCGATAATGTGCGTCCTTGAATTTTGGGAGTTGGTGGTCATGGAAAGAGACGACGAAAGACTACTTGGAACGTTGATCAACACTCCTTTGATCGATGTCAATAACACTGTCCTCTACCACCACCACCATCGTCATCTCTGCCAAACTTGCAAGCTTATCGACAGCACCCACCTTTGTGCATCTCCGATGCGGGCTCAAATCTACCTACACTCATATTCACCTTGGTCCTCGGGGGCAAACTCGAGATGCGTTGTTCTGCCTGGCTTTCTCGCACAAGGTAATTGTCGATGCTTCTATTACACGGTGAGACTAATATGAGGTTCAGATGTCGATCACGTAGTATAAGCTGAGGCGATTCTTCCTCCTCCAGGTAACTCAAACGCTGCGAAGAACGGGATCGTACCCAAAGACCATCCCCGACAAACCTCCTGAGCCCGGTTTTTGTTGTGTGGTTTTTCAGATTCTCGACGATATATGGCATTCCGCACTCCTGCGATTTCGCGAGGAGAATAGGGAGGGGGAGAGAAACGAGGATCGCAGCGGCGGAGTGACAAGAAGAGACACCAAGAGGCAGAACCGTATCTTTTTCTTTTCGACTGTGTTGACGGGTTTGCGTAGACGGAACAGTTTCTTGTACATTACGGAATAGCGGGACTGCAAGATGTACAAAGCACGCTTTGCCACTAAATCTCAGTTGAATGTTATCTAGTATGTGTAAGATATTTTACCTAGATAATGAAGTTTCGTAACCTTTGAGTTGGGTTCTGCTTCAAATTACTATTACTGTACTTCATAAAATTTCGGCGACTCTTTTTCTTGCACGTTGCTGTCCTTGGGCTGCTCAATGTTATTATGTAACTTGATTCCCCCGTACTTACCATGCGGCTTTTGTGTCTACATTCAGACAGCACCGACTGATGAGAATCTCATCGCCATGGCCCGACGGATGCGTCAAAAGATACTTGGACTAGTCCGACTACCTAACTTGATGATGTGTAAGCCTCGTTTATGACGTTTCTCAGTGCGTTCCGATGAAATTCCTCATTCCCTCAGTTTGTAATGTGGGTGACAAAACGTCGTGTATCTGGCCGGATCACAACTTTCTAAAAATTGGAGGTGAGTTCTATTTCTCTTACTCAAATGATTATGGACCGACGAACCCCGTCGTGAACCTCCCGCTTGCGAAACCTCCGAAGACTGATGTCAGGTGATGGAAGATTGAGCTATCGGCGACGGCAAAGTGGTACATAATGCTGATCCTCGCCTGTTCTGCAGAACGTAAGGCCGGGCTGAATCCTTGAATTATCCATAGTCACGGAAACCTCGATGTGAGGGAAGCTCCAGCATCTAGAATGCGATACGTTGGAGAGAGGACGCTCAAGCGGGGGAGGATCGGTAAAACAGTGTCGAGGGTTGAATGATTGTGAAGTTGTGTCGTTTTAGCTTCACTGCCCTCAAAGGATGTGTTATCATGGTGCCGAGCTCTGCAGAACGTGGGGGTCAAGTTGGTCCCTTGAATAACAGGTGAAACAAGGCGTACCTCGGAGAAGCATCCGTACCCCAGGAAAAACGTAAGCTCCGGCCTTGGTTGAGAACAGGGGTACAAGGCCTCAAAGGATATCCGGTAGCCGTTGTGTTGTATTCGCGCATTGAAGGTCTGAGTACCGAGGTTTAGTTTACGTTCTGAGAGACAGGATCGCTATGGACACCTCGAAAAGGTTGCTGGGGCCACTTCTCTCAATTCTCAACGTCTTGAACATATCAACCTTCAACCATACCTCTTCAAAGCAAGGTGCCGCCAATCTTCGAGGCCTGATGTAGTCATCGACTCGGAATCCGCAATGCTGTTCTTGGGTACTTCGTTGATGGTGGAAGGAGACAACGAAAACAAACGTTGATCAACATGAATTTGATCAACGTCAACGTCAACGTCGTCCTCGACCACTATCATCATCTCCGCCAACTTTGAAGTGGAGACTCAAGGTGTCTAGCTCTCCTGCTCGACACTAGCTTTTGAAAGGGCTACTGTAGATATCGGGAATACAGGGCGGGCAGCGGCAGTACGTACCTATTCCAATTCATTCAACGCTTTCTTCGCTCATAACCTTTGTCTCTCTCCGTCAGTGAGGCCATGTCGGTTTCCTCTTGTCCCGCGAACGTTTCACCTCCGTAATCCGCGTCCACGGATGATTTGAAAACCCTGTCACCGCGTCAACCACCCCACAAGTGAAACGAGGGATCGACGACAAACGGAGAGTATTATGGCTACGTAGCCGAAGTAACAATGCCCTCTTCCATCAACTTTCTGAAAAATGTCCATCATGCGTTCAGGACGACGAACGATGGAGCATAGGTCTTCACGACGCAGAGGAGAGGCTAATCGTGCAAGGCGAACGTGTTGTGCTGTTTATTAGGTGAGCATACGTAGTTCGTGTGACGCATCCCTTTTTCAAAGCACCATCACCAGAGGGTGGTTCACTCACCCGTACCAACTCACTTCTGCGGCGATCGGCTGCCCTGTGCTCCGTGACGACGCTGTTCCCCATTTAGATCTCAGCCCTCCGCGGCCCACTAACGGCTTCATTGTACTGCGACATTCCATATGCTGCCAGGCCCATGTCGAATCTTGGACCGCCAAAAAACATCACAACTTACGGTCGCTGACGAAATGACGAAGATCTGAAGTCCTACCCATCGAAGTATTGAATACTGGAAGCACATCGAATGCTTGTTCCCTCTTGTGAGCCAATCGATTGGCGACCCAGGCTGCAGGAAACCAAGATCATCCTTGCGACCCCCATCGTTTGTCGTCTGCCACACGGGGTTTTTGTCCTCCTACAGCATATGAACCACGACCCGCGCTCGTGCGCATCAGTGAGGAGGATAG
>Ga0307507_10010408_pt1 | contig 12026 bp, 12 predicted proteins | sample 7_EM_MG_FD_207223 | JGI IMG/M metagenome (GOLD analysis project Ga0307507, IMG submission 207223) | Populus trichocarpa ectomycorrhiza microbial communities from riparian zone in the Pacific Northwest, United States - 7_EM | ecosystem: Host-associated > Plants > Roots > Unclassified | place...
TCAGTACTTAAGAAAACCACAGATTTCCAGTACCTGTCTTTCACAGAATTCCTACTACATGACTGGAGGATAACAGCAGTAGGTGACCTTTCATGAGGAAAGGAAACTCTAGATGAATGGTAAAAATCAAATAAAAATAGAAAATCAAGAAATTTAACTCACTACTGTTTCACAAACAACACAATCTACGACTCACAATTCCAGACAAAATCAATGTTCATAAATGCATATAACCTGTTTGACAATCAATAGAAAGTTGTCAGGGTTTTATTAGTGCTCTCTTTTTAGATATAACAGAAACAAGTCCAACAAATACCTTCTCTGACCTTTGCTTGCTGCAAATGTCTAGTACACATTTGTAAGCATTCCAATTCTCTTCTGCAAGCTTGCTTAAAATATTGAATTGGATTTCAAGTTTTGAATTTGCCTCTGACAACTTTCTCCATGTTTCTTGGGCCTTTGCAGGGTCAGATTTCTGCCACCTTTTCACAGCACCTACCATTGATGGCGTGGATGATCCTCCAGTCCCTGGTTCTCCTAATAACTTTGGAAAGCATCATAATTATTGTCAGCAAACAGTTATTAAGGTCTTTGCAAAAAGTGGAAATCTCAAACAAACCAAAAAATTGTTGTTTGAAAAAGAAAAGGAAATTGCAGCTAAAATTGCCCCCTTTCTACCCTGAATTTGTTAAAAGAAAAAAAAAATTTTCTTTTGATTGCCTCCCTCAGTTTGTTAATGCATGCCTTTAATCATTACTGTTCTCATAGAATCTTCACATCTATTGTGTAGTCAACCAACAAGCACGAGCTTCTCATCAATATCAATAACACAGGATGACAAGAGGACAAATTCATTATACCTAGAAACCACGTGAGAGTGCATAAAAATGTTCAAAATCAGACAGAAGGGAGCCATGTTTCTGGAAACTGAGATTAAATGAGAGATTTTCTTTCCTTCCTTTTTTTTTCTTTTAAGTCTCTTAAAACTAAAGTTGGAATAGGGCTTTCAGCATCATATCTATATAATTGTATGGTAGGACAGCTACATGTTTTCCAACAAAAGCATAACCATAAATTCATACACATAAGGAAACATCAATAGTATATGTCAAGATGCTCACAAGGTTCATCGATGGGGGCAAAGAAAACTTGGTCCTCTCATGGTCCCACTTTCCTTTTAGGATGGCAGCCATGACTTCCTGTAATGGTGTTCCATTCAATGCATCCTGCAACGTTTTCCATGGAGTTATTAAGGAAAATGAACTCTAGTGAAAGTTGCATAAAACATACTCTCAACTTTGCATATAATGTTCTGAAAATTGCAAGGATACAGTTTTCAGGAACAGATAACATCTTTATCCACATAAATAGACACGCATGATTGTTAATTTTATTTATTCCAAAATTGGCAACGATCTACACAATAGTGAGGCAGTTGACACGGTTCAATTAATGCAACCTGAATAAGTCTTCTTCTTACACATCACCCTTTGAGAACTGTAAACTTTGTCATTTATTCAAAAACCTTTAACCTTGCCTCAAGAAATGCACAGGAAATTATTTGTGCTAAAATCTAGTAAACGATGAAGGATTTTATTTATTTATTAAAGGTTTTATTACTGTTTTCACAAATAGAGATCACAGACACCAAATTGAATAAAATTTAGGAAGACAATGGATGGTAAAATTATGCAGAAATCAACTATGCTTAATTACTGAAAAAGTTTTTTACAAAGTCAAGTCTGCATGGCATCCAAAATACTAGAGTACTTACCAGTTTTTGATATAAATACATACCATAAAAACTCTTCACAACTTAATGGTGAAGATGGATATGCATAGATAAAGAAAGAGGGAGGGGGAGGGAGCTAGAATACAGGCCTTTGCTCAACTTTAGGTGATAACATTACACGTCAATTCCTCAAGAAGCCATACAACCCTCAAACCCAGGATGGGATTCACAGCGAGCGCATATCAAAGAAAGTAAACAGCAAATCAACCAGTATTTACCTTACCAATGGCCATTTAACTTGCAAATGTAATTTTAATCTCTTTACTTCTGAATCAAATTCAATGGGGGAATGATCATGCAGTCATGGTGTAACCTCTCAATTGACATCATGAACCCAATCATTAGATGCACAGAGAGGGAGAGGAGGCGAGAGAGGGATGGAGGGAGGGACCTGAGCAGAAGAAAGAACATCTGGTGAAAAGCGGACATAACGGTGACTTCCATAAACTGCAGAACTGACATCAAAACCACTTCCAATTTTCCCTTGTGCAATACAGTGAGCAGTTTGAGCAATAATATGCACCACATCAAGATCAGCAGATCCCTCATTTTTAGACAGGGGTGAAAGATCAACCACTCCAAGGTAATGAAGCAGAGCAGCAACCACAGCAGTGGTCATTGCTGCAGATGAACCCAAACCAGTTTTTGCAACTTCAGGCTTGCAATTCTGTCCATTTTCTTCTTCTGCATTGAAGGTAATTGATGTGAAAGGAGGAAGAGCTGCCAATGATTCTGGTGTCAAAGGGAGTCCACGTGCTTCAATCTTTGAAAAAGGGTGACCACGTTAACAAAATATTATAATAGAAAACATTCTACTCTTATACGAGCATCTCATTCACAAGAATCAAATAATTAAATGTTCTCATGTACCTTTTTTTTTTGCAATTTATTTATGAGATAAAATTGTTGGCTGCTGTAAAGGAATGTGTGCTGTTATATTTTATGATGCAAAATCAAATTAAATGTGTTAAAGAGCAATCTAACTGACAGTTACGCATATCATGGTCGAAGAACAACTGTTGGGGCGAGAAGATGAAACAAAAGGGCACCGAAAGTTATGAGGGAGATGAGCAAGTTAGAAATATGCTCTGCCAGAATTTTATCTGTGTAAATAACACAATAGCTGGCAAAAGCAAATAAAGGTAAATACCTGATTTCTGTATGAATAGAAGTCATTGCAACCTAAAATTGTGATATCAAGGCCTGCCTCAATAACCAGTAGAAACATTAGATTCTTGAAGTCCTAATAGGTGAATATTGCATAAAGGATAAAGAAAACATAAGCATCAACATTACCTTGCAAGAGTAGCTTGTGTAAGGCATCCTTCTTATCTTCGTCAAATAAAGCATGTGCAGCTGCTATGGCATATGGTACCGCTTGCTCCACAAAAGGGTTCCTTGATTCACTGAAACACAAAATTCATTTAACCATACATTTTCCTTAACAATTGCACTTTTCTGGCCTAGGGATATCTTTCTAGATAACCTTCAACATGTTTAGTGCTGGGCGTGCATGATCAGATATATGTAGGTACTGTTGAAATGAATCGATCAGGAATACAAGGACTATCAGGGATCCCGAATGACAGTAAAACACAAGCACTTAATACAATCCTCAAAAGAACTTGCCTTGAAGAGACACACTGAAGCATTAAATTCTTCAGTGACAATTTATACATGCTTTCTCTGGAGAGTTGGGGAGATGTTAATCTAACATCAGTCCAAGCCTGACATGCATCAAACAAAAATATTCAAAAAACATTCCAACGCTTTGGTCACATTACGTTTTTTAAAAAAAGCAGAGATAAACAAATTAAATACTATGCATTGATTATCAAAGTTTGAGACTTTAATAGTATAATCTCAGAAACAACCAAAATAACGCTAAAAGATGACAAAAATTAAAAGAATCCCTCACCCAGGCCCAGCTATCAGGCTTCATTTCTTCATAAAGAGGTTTAACAATGGCATAGAAACGAGCATTTGTGCTTAAAACAACTCCAGCATTAGGTCTCTCCAATATGAGGTAACCCCCAGTCATCAAAACCTTACCAGGAGCAGAAGCAACTCTGTTAAATTAACATCAACAACACCAGTCTCATCAAACACTAACTAAAAAACCCAGATCAATAATTAACTAAGAAACAGCAAACGTTAAAAAATTATACAAAGTCGGTTGACCCAGAAACAAAAAGAATGAAATTCAGATTTCTTCACTTTGTGTTTTCTACTATCATAGCAGTAGTGTAGATTAGAACTCTCTCAGTGGTAAAAGAAGGAGATTCAAAGCATGGGTTTTTTGGTTTTGCAAAAGAAATGGATAATAATATTTGAAGTGAGGAGAATTGAACTTACACAGCCATAGCTAAGCTAGCTTATTTGAGATTTGCAATCTGAGACAGGTACAGCCAAGAGTTAAATCTTTCGAATTTCGTAAGGCAAATGCAAGGAAGGAGGGAAAGAGATGTGGAGATTCAAAGGACGACAACCCGCACGCACTCAACCACTTTGGCTCGTTCGTTGGTTTTAACGTCAATATTTTTTTCTCGCCCCTATTTCCCTTTTTTTTAAAAAAAAAATAGCACTGTTTTAAAAAAATAATGAAATACGCTTATAGAATTCCCTTTTTTTTAATGAAATAACACAGTGAAAATAACAACATTTTAAAAAGTTTTTGTTAGAAATAGTAATATTTTAAAGAAATAGTTAAAATGGTTGTCATAAATTCAAAGAATAAGAGAAAAAAAAAACTTGAAAGCAAATCAACCACAATAAAATTTCAAAACATATTGATTTAACGGTTAAAATATTTCTATATTCCTATAAAGATAAGAATACAAATTTGATTTTCATAAAACATATTTATTATGAGAAACAGTCACAAACTCCAAATAGAACTAGTTTCATACTTTAAAAAGATACAAAAATACTCACCAACAATAGTAGAGTGATTTATACACACCACTTAAAAGCAAGAAATTTTTTTAAAAATATCATTATTTCTAATCATGATATTTAATAAAATATATTGTTTCTTCTAATTTGGTTTTTTTTTTTTTATATTAAGAAGGAGATTTACCCCTTTCCCCTGGTGTTCACCTCATTATCGATCAAGTCGTCCAATAAGAGATTTTCTTTTTTAGCTCATAATTTGTTATTGAGTGCAGGTAATTGATAATATTAAATTATAGTTGAAAACTTTAAATTTTTTTTTTATAAGTTATCATTTTATATTTAAATGAGATTTAAAAGTACAGTAGGGGTTGTTTTTTAAAATATTTTTTTATTTTAAAATATATTAAAAAAATATTTTTTTATCTTAAAAAAATTATTTTTGACATAAATATATTAAAATAATTTAAAAATATAATAAAAATTAATTTTTTATAAGAATTAGTTACTTTGAGAATTATTATGTTCTTAGTATTAACTCCAATTTTATATATTAAAATAGATACTGCATTAGATAGGTTTGACTTGTTGATAAATGAATTTGTTTTCATATTATTATCTTAAGTTTGAATTTAGAAAAAGATTGCAAAAAAAAATAAAATTGTAAGCGCGCAGACATTGACGTAAATGTCTTGTCCAAACAGTCCTTGGCCATTGAAATTTGAAACAAATAAAATAAGGTATTAAGAAAAACCGTCACGGAGATGCCGTTATTAGAAAAAAAATTGATTTTGATTTTGATTTTTTTATATTTTTAAATTGTTTTTAACATGTTAATATTAAAAATAAATTTTTAAAAATAAAAAAATATTTGTTTTACACATGGGATTGTCGTGGGAAACAGAAGGGCATACAGATTTTGCTTATTTCATGTTGAAAATGAGCATTTATTTTGTTTTTTCTCCCTTCTTTTCTGAACAAATTTAATGGGCCGCCTCTCACATTAATATTTTTGTGCTGTAGTTTCTTGACTTCTTCAACCCTTTGGTTTGGAGTTCTAAGGTTGTATTTCAAATTAAAAATGTTGACTTTTATTGTTGGAGGAAGTTGTTCTCTGTGGAACGTGGATTGTTGACCTTCAAATTTAAACTATCCTTTTTTTTATTATTATTAAAATACTTTATACCATTAGTGCACTTACAATACACTTTATTTTTGGAATAATCTTAAATTATTCCCCAACCTATAATTTGTTTCTCAATTTGCATCTCCACCAATGTTTTTTACCATTTGGGTCCCTGATCTTTTCATAACTCCTCAATTCAATTTTAAATCTGTTAAAAAAGAAGAAGATAAATTTGATTGTGTTCATTTGAGTGAAAGAAGAGGAAAAAAACAAGATCACCTCACAATGGATGCCATGGATACTCCCCCCTTTTTTTAAGCAATATGTAGCTAAAAAATTCCCAAACACATTGTTGACAGAATAAAACCCTAATTCCTTTTTTTAAGTAAATATATCGTCACATTTTTATCGTGAAAACTTTTTATTCTTGTACTTTAAACACTTATAATTAATTTTACCTTTACTAATATTTTTCGAATTAAAAAGTATAAAATTAATAAAACTCTAAACCCTTTTAAGATAATCATGTCTATACAACCATTACTTATAAAACATGTATAGAATATTGATGACAATATTTATTATAGTGTAACTATCGATTCAAAATTTAATTTTTTATTAAAATAAATTTACAATCCAATAAGTAATTATCATTTTTATACAAATCCAATTTTGAACTGATTATCATCTTTACCCAAATTCAATTTTGCGTCAAAATGTGATCTAAACAATAAAATTAACAATAAATAATCTGTACCCAACTAATTATTCTCACTTGTTTAATTCAAACTTATTCAATCTATATTAATACATTTTAATTATTATCAATTCCATAAAAAAATAATTTCCCTAAATTTTCTTAAAATTTCAATTGACAATAAAATTGACAAAATATAATTTACCTATTAAATAATCTATCATTTCTTTAATTATAACACATCTAAGTTATAACATCGAACTCAATTTCATTAAATAACAAATAAAATCAATTTCTCTTATATTTCAAACAAACCTAACATACAAATCATTAATTAGCACAACAAAAGTTTTTAGGAAAAAAATTGTAAAATATTTAAATATATAAGCAAACTATAAATACTACAAAAAAAATTTAATAAATCAACCAAAAAATATAAATAAATATGTTTGCGAAATTTCACAAGAAATTGATCATGGGAGAAGAGGCTGTTGTTTTTTTAGTAGAAAGAAGAAGAGGAAAGTAGGGGTATGAGAGAACTCACGAGTTTTTATTCATTTAATTTCTGTGATGGAATGTTTGTCGGCAATTTTTTCAGAAAATAATGACGTGTCACATTTTCAATGGAATTTTTTTTATTTCTCTATTTTGTCAAAATTTTTATCAAAACATATTCCATCGTAATTTACACTGGCAGTTATCGACGAAAATTTTTATCAAAACATACCATACCACTGAGAGGAGTATGGTAAAATACAGGCTTGAAACTTGCCAGGGAAAAAAGAAGAGCTTAATACATCTGGACGTGCAATAAGTTCTGTTGCTGCTGTTCGTGGGTTAGATTTTAATGATTTTTGGAATTTCTCAAAGTTGGTGGCATTTCTGGGTACGCCTGTTAGTACTGCTCTCAATGAAATCTAAGAGCGCTGTGGTCCATTTGCTTCTAGTGGTGTTTGTCCTGTTATCTGCATGTCTCGCGTCTTTTAATGTTTTGTCTATCTTTAGGATCATCGAATCAAGGAATTCTCATCCACTCTCTCTTTATTGTGCACAGTTCCTGTTGTATTTATGCTGATATCAAGTTTTCTGTGCTAAACACCAGAGCTTCATGGAATAGATCGCACAATTTTGATGTGAGCATTGAAACTTCTAGAACATAAAGGGAAGCTTGCAATCTTTAAGGGAACTTCAGCTGATGATGAAGGTGTGAAATTCTCTGTGTAATGCTTGAACTGTCGCTTTGAAGAGTCACCTGTTCCTTTCAGTGTATTACACAAATATTACCAGACCACACAGGCTGCCACCATATTTTTATGGGTTTGATCAATGGCATTTTCCTCTGTTTTCTGGGGAAGTGGTACCACTCAATGTATAATGTCAGGTGTGATTCTAGTTTGATTTGCAATGGAGTTTTTCTGTTCTTCTTTTTTTTTACCTCGTATTACTGATTGAGCCTGGGCAATGTCTTTAGCGTTGAAGGAATTTTGAACTTGCAAGAAAAACCTTAATACCACAAAACTTTATCCGGAATAAATATAAATTAGATACAAGGGAGAAAATGGGGACATACAAGTAATTTTCTTGTTGGGTTTATGATTTACATGTTAGGGTTTTATTGGAAATGGACCAAGTTTTATCAATGGCGGGTGTACTCTGTCAGGGACTATTTTTTTCCATCAGTGAAATAATTCAACAATTTTTTACTGGTTCTCTTTTGATGGATTTGTCAAAAGATAACGATAGCATGGAATATGACTAGATTCGAGCAGGGAAATGCCAAAGCTTATTCCCAGAATATCACCACTCTAGCATTTTGAGCTCTTTGCCTAACTAAAAGGCTTGTTTACAGCCTAACTTTTTGTTTGGTTGTGTTAGGAGGTGCTGTCCGCGAAAATGCATTACACAAGTTCTAACCATGCCAGATTTCAGCTCTTGCGTAGCTAGACTCGAGATCATTTATCAGAACTTAGGCTAATCCCCACAATTGCATTAATAAAAACAGATGCTTGACAAAAATTAGATGAAACTATCCGCAGAAATCATCAATTTCTATATTCTGTAATTAAAGTACACAGTTCAAACATTTCGCTCAAATAAAAAATACATACATATATATATAATAAGAACCCTTAACATGCAAACAACAAACTATTCAAACAAGTATAATTCACGGGGAATTCAAAGCACAATGCAAAATGGGTCCAATACTGTTTGTTATTCATTTAAACCTCACAATACCTATTATATAAATCATAGTATACAAACATAAAAGTGAGATAACAAGACCTGAAGAAATCGTATAGTCACCGTGAGAGCCAGAGTTCAACTCTACCAAAGGTCAGTTTCCAACTGCATTCTAAGGATTTGAACCTCATTTATGTATACATATCAGGGTAACACAAAGATGTGAAGAACAATGACAAGCAATTGTACAGTAGTCGTAATAACATGAGCTGCCTCGCGTGAAGGTGTGTACAGAAAGCTTTCAGCTGTGGTAGGTGGAATATTTCACGCATATGATGGAGCCAAACATTCGTCGACCATATCCACCAGGTTTGGGTTTTCCAATGCTGCAGCTACTCGCTCTTTATCATTTAGTTGTTTATTAACTGCACAAAAAATAGATCAGGATAGAAAACAAATGCCGTTTTATAATTCATATGCACTTTTATCAAGATCGAGTTTGCATGCCACCTACAAGGCAAAAGAAGGAAAGCACGCATCACAGGAGTTCTAAAAAAAAATGATGCTACTCAGTAATCCAGGAAGTGCTCTGTGAAGATTCCCACAACTCATGTTTCAAGAGCTTGTTAGGTCACAGAAATAAGGGGGTGAAAAAAAAAAGGAAAAAGAAAATTGGTTGTCGTTATTTCTAGAGGCCAGATATTTGATTAAGGATTCAAAACCAGTGCCTGTAGTATATACAGCATCCTCAGGCTTCAAAACATTAACTTCAGGGTACGTAAGATGAGGATACGACCATATGGCTTTTAGTGTTTGGATAGGGAAAGAAATTCTAACGAAAAGAAGCACAACATGGAGAATAAGATAATAAATGGCGGCAAATCTATTGCAGGCATTTGAACTTCCACCCAGGCACAAATTAAAAGCATCCAACAGCTGATTCCCTCCACCCCAAGATAGAGTGATTACCTGCAGATTCAGTTGCATGAGTTCCTGGTGCAACCCTGATATCCACCTAAACAACATTGGGAAATATTGGTGAGAAGGAGAGGAGAAAAGGCAGAGGGGGATGCACTACAATTACAAGTATAAGAGTGTAAATTTTTTTAAGAATTCTTGGGCCAAAAGTAGCTGTTAAGACCGGCACTACAACACTACAATTAAAAGTATCAGATAAAATTCAAAGTTATCAACAAAAATTGACTTGGGATGCTCCAACCACATCGTTTCCAGAGTCCAAATCATATAGGAATTAAATAAGCACCAGCATGTACCCTTACTCCATCAATTACAAATTAGCGTTTATGTATGAGTTAAGTGTTTTCTGATCTATGCAGATAATCTGTGATGTTCAATCCATTTTAGGACATAATGGTTACTAAGAAATCATTGCTCTATCAAATCATTTTAGGACATGTTTTCAAGCGGTAAGAAATCTTTCTTCAAGGGAGTAATGAGTAGGGTTTGTGGAACAAAACTTCCTTTATATAACTATAAAGCATAATGTTGACAGTGCAACCCGGAAAACTTGGTCATCTACTTTATCTTAGTCTATTGTGTTCCCCAATTCCTGGTGCTGGTGAATCACACAACTACAGTGCTCGCATATTGTTTTGCTTCAAGCCATTCAAGTAGGCATTCGCAAATTACTCCAGATATATTGTGGGCGAGCTCAAAATTTCATAGATAAATAACAGACACCAAATGCCATAATATAAAGAATGACAGGAAATCAATTTAAGCAATTATTTGCCTAACATTCCCAACAATACAAAGCCACCAAGCTTTTCTAGATGCGCTTAGTTGTGTATTCCACCGACTTCAACAATATATCTATCCTCAACCTAATTTCATAAAAAAAGAGGCGTATCTCAGTATGCATGATCAGATTAGGGTTCATGAATGGCTATTCATGTTATCGGGGGAAGTGGTATGACCTTGCAACATCCAAAGGAACTTAAACAATACTGCCAATCACAAATTATGGTCCGCCTCTGCTACAGAAATAGATAACAAAGCTGAAAACACAGTTAACAAATACCTTGTAACGTTGTGGCAGGCTTCTCATAAGTTTCACTCTCAAGCAAAGACCAATGACTGTTGCCATGCTACAATGTTCAACTGTTGGAGTGAATGTCACCCTGAATAAGAGAAATCTCGTAAAGTTTTATTTGAATTTCAGTTATTTATTAAAAGGAAGGCCAATGAAGTAGGAATAAATAGAATTGAGACGACAGGCATTGTTACCTGACATAACTGTGATTGTCATCTACTTCAATCGCATCCTCCGTTATCACTTTAAGCTCTTCCAAAGAGTAAGGATGCTCCGGATCCTTTATGTCTCTAATATGATTTAAGAATGTTAAGAAAATAAACACTCTAACAAATCTTGCTTCAAACTACCGAAAACATCAATCCATTCTACATTTCTTAGCATTGCTTGCGCGCCCACTCCAAACCACCGACAGTAACATATTTTTCATGTAGCGTAATTGGGGTTAATTCTTACACTATCTAGCCCCATTCCCAAACAGAAAAAATCATCAAATATTTTGTCTTTAGAAGCAATAATATTTTGATCGCTTTTGAACCAAACATAAGAAGAACGCACAGAAAAAAGGGGGAAAAAACTAAACTTTAGAATTGAATTAAGAAAAATTAATGAAAAGGATATCAAAAACTTCAAGTTGATCAATAGGCTCAACAGCATGCTCATCATCACCAACACTTGGAGCACTTCGAACCCGTCTCTCCTTCTTCTCATAAATTACTGGATTAGCGTTGATTAGCCCAGAGACCATTTCTTTTCTTCTTCTTTTTTTCCTTCTTATACCAAAAAACCAGAAACAAGAAACAGAATAATACAATACTTTACGTAAATAGTAACCAACACCCAAACAAATTCAGAGAGAGAAAGAGATAATCGACAGAGGATGCTGATGAGTTTTTCTAGACCTCCTCTGCAGGCTGGAGCGGTGAAACCTTTACGGCTTTCTTAACTCTTTCACGGCGCTGTTTGTTCTAGTTATGGGTTGGGCCAAGCCCTTGTTTGGGCTCATGAAGAATTCAAGCACGTTCTGCATTGGCGGAATAAATAAATAAAAAGTATAATTATATCGATCGTTTTTTTTATTTGAAAAATTAAACCTTACACTTACATTTTGGGTCAATCAATTTTTTCATAAAATAACTAAATCATCCTTATATAATAATAATATATTAAATTTCCCAAAGCCACTTCTTCCTTTTCCTGCATGAGCAAAAGAGTTGTAAATAAATCAAAATAATGAACAATGATTAGTTTATTAAGAGAAGAGTGATAAACATAAGAATGT
>Ga0307507_10010409_pt1 | contig 12025 bp, 10 predicted proteins | sample 7_EM_MG_FD_207223 | JGI IMG/M metagenome (GOLD analysis project Ga0307507, IMG submission 207223) | Populus trichocarpa ectomycorrhiza microbial communities from riparian zone in the Pacific Northwest, United States - 7_EM | ecosystem: Host-associated > Plants > Roots > Unclassified | place...
CCGGCGACTACGCCCCCCCGCCCCCCCGGCGGGGGGCGGATGATAGAATAGAAGAGAGGAGGAAGGGTAGATTCTGCGCATTGTTGACGGGTGTGTAGCGCAGTCAATAATGGGTTTTCCGCATCATGATCAGGAAAACGGAAAATAGAAAGGAGGGGTGAGGGAAATAAATATAAAAAGAAGAAAAAAAAGAGAAAAAAGAGCAGAAAAAAAGAGTATAATAGTAGAGATTTAGAAGGAAAAGATACAATCATCCAGCATTCAAAGTAGAAACAAGGACGAAACAAACCCGGGAGGAATAGAAAGAAAAAAAGAAGAAAAAAACCGAGACCCTTCCCCCCCCCCTTTTCATCAACACATAACTTAACCCAACCCAACTAAGCAGACCCAAAACTTCCATCTCCAATAGCTCCGCCCTCCCTAACGTCGCTATCCACCTCCTCAAATACCTCGCCGACCTCGCGGATTATCTCGTTGCGATTCCAGCAAGCGCGCATTTCCCACACTTTGCTCATGCAAGCACTGTTCACCTGCTCGAGTTGCTCGACGGTATACCTGACCGTCTCGGTGACGAGGCGGTCGTGCAGGTTCCCCAGGAGCGTAAGATCGCATATATTTGCGGTCTGTAGAGGGGGCAGGGGAAAGAAGGGGGGAGCAGGATGGGAGAAGTTGTGAAGGTGAGGTTGGGAGGAGGGCTGGGAATGCGGGGCAGGTGTTGTGGTCGAGGTTTGCGAAGGGGCTGAGTCAGAGGAGCTAGAGGGGACTACTGTTTTTCCCCGTTCATTAGCCATGTAATGGAAAGTAGCAAGAGAGGGGGTGGGGGTGGGTACCTTGAGTGTCAGGGAGCTGAGAGTCACCGGTAGACATTCCACCAAAGTCGCGGAATAAGGGTGGGTTCATGGGGCGGGGGGTTCCGTTGCTGTTACTATAAGGATTAGAAAACGGCTGGGAGTTCAATCCTGCTGTTCCATCGCTCGTGCGTTTTCCAGAGGTGGTCGTAGAGGCGTAATTTACGATTGTGGAAAACCCAGTGACGGGAATGACACCCAGTGCAGCTCCAGGTTGAGATGTCATCTGCGGGAACCCGTCAGCCGCTGCCAACGACTGCGAAAAATTGGCAGGAATGCTGGAAATGGCGGTTTGGAAGGCGCTGGCGTGTTCGCTAGACTGTGTATGTTGCGCAGGGGGGGAATGCAGTGCTACGGGACTACCTTGGCGACTGCTAGTGCCCGTGCCATTATTCGTAAGATCATCATTCTGCGAGATCTGTGATGCCTGGACTCCCATGCTCGAACTCAGATGACTATACCCCCCGACTCCATTAGACGGCGGGTATGTCGTCGAAATGACTGCACTCGCGCTAATATTGACGCTAACGTCTCTGCCGTTTCCAGCGGCCTCGGTGGGAGTCACCTGCCTTTCTTGCGATTTGTCCGATCCCCCTTGGATCTGGCATTCGACGGAAGGACTCTGACGATCGAGCGAAGCACGGGTCTTCTCAGCTTCCAAGCGTGCTTCTCCCTCGGCACGCTTCTGACGCTCGGCCTTCTCCGCTCGCTCTGCTATCTTCTTGCGCTCGCGAGACCATAATTCCGCGCACTGGGCCGCCATCGCCTGATCCATTCCTTCTATATCGGTGGCGATGACCTCGAGATGAGTCAAGAGCTCGTTGGCCTTCATTCTGTGCTCTTTGTGACCCAACTCCATCCAATCATCCCTGATGTATTCCACGTCCCGCAGAAATTGCTTGGCACTACAGTAATAGCCATTCGAAACCCTCTCTTCAATAACGTCCATGTCCATATTGTAAAAAGATTTGCCGGTGGCAGTGTCAATGACCTTTGGCGGAGAGTGTATATCTTTGGGTAAGAGTAACTGGTAATTACTTGCGGGTCCTTGGGTGGCGAGATCTGAGGTAGCTTCAGGCTCTTCGAACAAATGCTTAATCACCTCGTACTCCAGTATGGGCTTTTTAAACCGTCTGAGTTTGGACCTAACAGTATCTATGGCATAAAATAACCTCATCTTAAGCCAATTCTTGATCTGCTTATCTTTCGCATCTTGAGCCTTGCGTTCCTCTTTTGTCATAGCACGGGGTGGGGGCGGTGGGACAACAGGGAGAACTGGCAGTTCTCGCTTTCTCCTTGTGGATGGATCGGGAGGGAACTCATTAGGAGCCTTTTGAATATAGGAAATTAATCTATCAAAGTATTTCCGGCGTGCCTCCTACAGTAGCGTGAGTAAGAAAACTCCACCGACTCAGAGAGGCTATACATACCTCATCGGGCATCGGAATTCTAAATCTATCCCTCTTGGAGAATCCGAAAAGATCATGCAGCAACGTGGGGTCTAAATCCTCAAGCTCAGAGCTCGTAACTCCAAGGAGAAGAACCGGATCGTTTGCCGGGATGCTTCCCAGTAAACTCTTGAAGGTGATCAACCCTTGTTGGCCAATAGAGCTATACCAGGTATCCACATCAGGGATGAACACAACGCTCGGCTTGTGCCGCTTGACCTCGACAAACAACTGCACTATAGCAGTTTCAACCGACTAACCCACCAGTTAGCAACGATCAAATTATTACCTGGTTAGAATAACCTACCCTTGCAGAATCACCAACCAAGGTCGCTAAATCGAACGCTTGAACATGCAGCTGCTCAAAATAGTTTAATAGCGCAGCCGCAAGATACTGCTGCCCCATTCCAGAAGCGCCATGAATCAACATCCGAGGGCGGAAAACGCGAGCTTGATCGAAATCTGAAGTGGCGAATTAGCTAATATGACCTCTTTGAGCCCAATCAGATACCAACCTTGCATCATATTCTCACGTGAGAAGCCACCATCCGAATCCTGGTCGTCCTCGTACATAGCTTCCTCCAGCACAGTCAATCGCTTGCGCTCCGGAAGGATACCCTCCATGCACTTTTTCAATTGCTCAAGAGGCCTAATCAACAGGGGCTCAATAAATGATGGCAGCGGATCTATTCCAGAAGATGAAGACCTCTGCGAAGAGGGAACCACTTTTTTCATCGCGAGCATGAAGTCACGGGCGGTGACGTGAATCGAGGTGGGATCAAGTGCGAGTTTGTCATTCGTCATATAGATCTGCGGATATGTTCGTTGGACAGCATTGAGTGCGGCTTCAGTACACAGTGACTATATATTTGTTAGCATAAGATCCCATCCAGAAAGATATCGTATCAGTCGACTCACCCTCAGATCAGCGCCACCGTAACCCTTAGTCTGTAAAGCTAACCCTTCCTTCAATGCCTCTGGTAGAGCTGGGCTCCATCCTCTGGTATGGATGTCGAGAATAGACCTCCTCGCATCCACCGACGGGAGAGGAAAATAGAACTCTCGATCAAAACGCCCGGGGCGACGTAGGGCAGGATCCACCGCATCAGGTCTATTAGTAGCACCAATTACAACGACCTGTCCTCTGCCATCCATACCGTCCATTAACGCCAACATGGTCGACACTATCGACGCGTGGATTTGGTCCTGCTTTGAGGACCTAACCGGGGCGAGTCCTAATCGCGAATTAGCTCCAACTGCAAAACAGATGAATCAAGGACATCTTACCGTCGATTTCGTCAAAGAAAATGATACTTGGCTGGTTGTTCTTTGCCTCCTCAAACAACAACCTTAGTTGACGTTCAGCTTCTCCCACCCATTTGCTGAGACAATCCGCCCCTTTCCTCATATAGAAGGTAACCTTCCTGGTTTCTGTGCTACAGCTCGCAGCCAGAGCTCTCGCCATCAAAGTTTTACCAGTGCCAGGAGGACCATGAAAGAGCACACCGCGAGGGGGAGTAATCTTTTTGGCTAAAAACAACTCCGGATAAGTCAATGGCAATTGAACCATTTCCTTGAGATTTTGGATGACGACATCCAATCCACCAACTTTGGAAAAATCCACATTGCTATCGGCAGCACCCAAGGGGTCAATATCCGCATTAGCATTTTTCCCCTTGCTCATCTTGCCCAAAGAGCCGGGTGCGCCTCCAAGCGGATCACTGCCATGTAGTTGCGCGGAAGGAGGTAATAAGCCGGCCGTAGCAGTGCTCGGAGTCATGATAGTTCCAGCAGCGCCAACAACACCACCATACATCCCTGGTCGAGTGGGCCTCTCATCGTCACTGCTATCGGAATCATCCTGTACCGTGGGGTTCATGGGTCTTCCCCGTCCGAATGGGTTGAACGAAACACTACCGCCAAAAGGTCCAGTGGTGTCAAACCAAGACTTTTGCGCACCCGGAGCAGTCTTTCTTCTAGGTTCATCGTTACCACTGTTCGGCTCCTCGATCATCTGAGCATTCTCGGGTCGTAAAATTCTATAGTCGACGTTCTGGGTCCGGCGACGTAGTGTCCTCTCAGGAGCAGTTTCACCTTCCAAAGCCACGGCCCGCTTCGCTCGATGTCTGAGACGTTTGGGAGATGGAAGTAGATCCTCCAACTCCTGGTTGATCTCCGCGTGCTCAGAATGGCTGAGCTCCGCCGATGATGTTGCCCTCCGCTTCCTGGATGACTGTGAGGTTGACATTGGACGTTTACCTTTACGGCCACGGCCGCCTGAGGGCTCAGAGGACTCATCTTCCGGGCCGGAGTCGATTTCGGCCTGACCGGAGCGAGGCAGTTTTGATGGCGATGACCTATTAGACATACTATCGTCCCCAGTATCATCTCCACCCTCGTCCTCTTGGTACTCCTCACTACTGTCACCAGCCTTTTTACTGGTACCTCGAGTGGCTCTCCCGGGGCCCCGGCGCCCCCGGCCTCGCTTAGCCCTTTTGATATCCGGAGTAAGCTCGGTAGCTCTAGCCGCATTCGGGGAAGCAATGCTCTCACGCAGGGAGGGTGCGTCATTGGCCTTGCGACCGGTTCGTCGACTTGGCTGGACGTCGGAATCATCGTCATCTCCATCTCCATCCTCTGGAGGCGCGATATCATTGCCTGGTTCGTCGTCCCTGGGTTGCGGGTTAACCTCGTCTGGCTCCCCATCGGTACCCTGCACGCCCTCGTTCCCATCCGTAGCAGATCCAGCCAGGTGGGAAGCCGGCTCATCAATCCCGCCAGTACCACCAGATTCCATAGCTTCTCTTGAAGAGGTCTCGGCGAGGCTCTCCCTCTCTTCTAAAATAACATCGTCAGCCCCAGGTTGTCTAACAATTTCGCCGTGCTTGCCCGAATTTGTAAGCTGTAGGGCGGGCTCTTCCGAAGCTCCCAGGCGGGTGCTTCTGCGAGCCACGCCACCCCCAACAGCCGGAGGCCCGGCACTGCCTCCACGAGTCCTCGCAGCAGACTTGAGCGGGCCTTTGCCCCCGACGGTCGGACGCGACTGAGCAGTCGCAGAGGTAGCGCGGGTCGTGCGACGTGTTGGTACCTGATCTTCATTCTGTGTCTCCGGCTCAGCACTCCGACCTTTGCGCTCCTTCCCAAGACCAGGAGGAATCTTGATCTTAACTAGCATTGACGGTTTGGCAGTAGGGGCCTTGGCTCCCTTTTTGCCAACATCCTCATCAACCACTTCCTCCTCCTCGCCACTGCTGCTCTCAGAGGAGGGAGGTTCTTCCACATCCTCGCTGTCTTCTCCGTAATTGACGGGCTGCGTCTTTCTCGAACTCCTAAGAGGTCTGCCGCTTGCTCCGAGGGCGATAGGCTCATCGTTAGAAGCCACGCTAAGTTCATCGCCACTGATGGAGAGGTCATCATCATCAGAATGGTAGGTATTTTTTTTGCTGCGCCTCCCTTTGGCCACGGTAGTCTTGCGACCTCCCTTCGTTGCCGTCTTCTTGCCAACTGTTCCTTTGCCCGCAGTTCTCTTCCGGGGGGAATGTGCCTGGTCGCTGAAGTCCTCGTCCTGGGAATCGGAGGCGAGCGGATCGTCTAGTTGCCTCTTTCTCTTGCGCCCTGGGCGTGGAGGCATCTTTGAAATTATTCGAGTAGTGAGATGATTATGTTAATGTGAAGGTAAGTTTTAGGTGACGGGGAGGGGGTATGAGTGTGTGTGTGTTGATAAAAAGCAATTGTGACAAAGCGCGTTCAAAACAAACTAAGCGATGTCGGAATTAAACAATGTAAAATAGGGTCAAAAAATTTATTAGAGGTAGGTAAGGAGCGATGTAAAGGATTGTTAAAAAAGTTCGATACACCGCTGCTGGGCGAACGAGGTGGTTGTGTGGTTGTGGAGTAGGGTACTCGAGAAAGTTGAAGGAGGGAAGCTTGGTCGGCCGGTGGTCGGTGGTGGTGGTTGTGTGGTCGGTCAGTCGCTAATTTCACTCTTTTTTCTTTTTTTTTTTTTTTTTTTTTTGCTCGGGCTCCTCAGCTAACCGACGACGACCATGACTAAACCACAAGTGCAAGGGGGAAAAAGAAAAGAAAATACCAGAACACCTGAACGACAAACTTCTCCCTTTCGAATTTTCTCCCCCTTTCACAAACAACAGATCAGACGGTTTTGCTGACTGTAAAAAAAAAATAGAAAAAAATAGAAAAAAGAGGGGGAGAGAGAGGAATCCTCGAGATCGGATTGAGGAAATTACTCTGCCTTTCTCCAAAGGAGAGGAAGAAGGAGAAGGGAGGGAAAAAAAGAAAGAAAGGAAGAAAGCGGCCAGGAAAAAGGTAAGGCGGGCGGGATGGCGGGGATTTCGTTGCAACGCGTTGAAGGAAGATTGTGGCGAGGCGAGACAAAAGAGTAGCAAAAAGCGACGAGGCGGGCAGGACAGCGCAACAGGAGGCTCTGTACGTGTAGGTAGGCCTTCGAGAGGAAACAACAAAAAAACAAAAACAAAAAAGTATATATTTCCTCAGGGTGGGTGATCTATTCTCCGGATTATCGTGAAGAAATTCCCAGGTCAAAAGGGGCCTGAAGCGTTAACACCGTTGGTACCGCTCAAGGCAACAGGGCGGAAGGAAAAAACACCAAACGAGAATGGGACAGATGACACAAATTCCATTCCCTGCTTTCCCTTGCCCTTTGCCCTTCCTTCCTTCTATTATTTTTTTCGTGAAGATTCCCCTCGTACCCTCTCGTTTCTGTTCCTTTCTCTCTCTCGAATTCTCAGCTTTTTGGCCTCCCTGGTGTGCGGAACTTAAGTTGCCGTACTACTTGTCTGCCTTGTGGATGGGTGGGGTGCGTGCGTGTGTCTGGTTCTTTCTGTCCTTGGCTTACATAACTTACCGTATCTCCCACTTCTTGGCGATCTCCCTTTGTCCTCTTCAGCCACACTCATGACCCAGCACTCGAATAAATCATAAATTCCCTAGAACGAGGGTACTGTATCATAGTTTTCTTCTTTTCTTTTCTTTTTCCTTCCCAGAGCTGACCATCCAGGCACTTGGTGGGGATCCAACCACCACCACCATCGCAGTCTCCACCTCTCTATTTGTCAAGGCCGTAATGCATAGACTTTAATCCAACCAGGGATCTATTACCTCCAAAAACACAAGAACAGTGCAAAAATTGCCAAATTTTCATGCGGGTTTGATAGGTCTTGATCGCTACTATAGATACCGGTACCGTTACAGAAACATCCTCCACCAATGCCTAAAAAGGGGATCTTAATCATAATCTTGGTAACGGCAGCGGTGAGGCCATCTGCTACCGTCGTAAGCACGCAAAAACCCCCGTCGATCTCGCGTCTTCGCTACCGGGTTCCTTTTTTTATTTTTTATTTTTTTCCCTCGTCACCCTCCACTCCAAGATTCTTTGGTTGGATGGCATTGCAGTACCGGTAAGAGGTCAATCACGGTTCTTTCTTTCGGCTGCGCCCCCAATTCCATTTCATCCTCCCTGCCAGCCCTATCAAGTATGCTACCGGCATGCTTGGTGGCCGTGGTGAAAGGGATCAAAATTTGGCAAAAATGAGAAGAAAAAAAGAAAAAAAAAAAAGAAAGACCAAGGGGGGTGCTCAAATGTGCTGCATGGTATGATACCCAGGTGGGGAGGCGGGGATGCCCGAGGGAGGGAGGGGTTGGATTGGGACAACGCACACTCCTTGGTTCGGTGTGAAGGTGTCCAATGATGCCTTGCCCAGCCCGCCCTCCCGTAACCACTTGCGCGGTAGGACCCTTGACGTCTTCCAACCCGCCTTCTATCTTTCCCGTTATGATCTCCGTGCGCTCGAGTACCGGTGGGCAGGATCACCACGATCATCACGATACGGTACACGAGATCTCCCTGCCTCGGGAAATCCGGGGAAATGGTCAACTTACCACGCCGCACCCTTAAGCATTGTGGCGCACCGTTATCTGCCTTAATACTATCCAATCAGAATTTGGGTTTATCTTAAATCCAGCTTCCACCCTCCACTTCAAAGCTGAACAATGGTATTTTTCAAAACCGATTGTCATTATTAGTGTGTTAGTCGCAGTAATAGCGAGATAAGGCCTGTCCGGCATGTGCCATGTTAGAAATACCGCGGTATTTCTGAAAATAAATGCTATTTCTACACAGTATTATTATTTTTTTGTTCCTAGGGCAGCCCTATAAGATCACAATACTGTGATCCGATCTCTCACAGAACCCTAAACAAGGAATTACAGGAGTAAATCTTCCCATGTTTGTTGTCCATAAACTTGATCATACCATCGGATAAAGTAAAAATGCAAAGGAGTGCCATCAAGAATCCAAGCGTTACTCTGCTATTCAACACAAGGATATTTATTTTTCTCCTTTTCCCCTAAACCGGAATTGCATTTCGGAAAATCCTGGGCTAAAATAATAACATGAAAAATATGCCATAATAATGAAAATACCATGGTATTTGTAGCGTGTCGAACAGGGTACAAAAGTGGGGAGAGGTGCTCTATAAAATAAAAAGTACAACGTTTCCCTACCATTCAAGACTCCCGGCATAGCGTCTCGTCTTTCGTGGGTTGTGCAGTTTTAAACCGTAGCTCAAAGCATTTCGTGAGCCAATGCTCGCTGTGTCGGACGCTCGCTATTGTAGAGAGACGTTGTATCACATCTAACGAGATAGATGCACACATGCTGCGTTTATGCTTTGATGCCTTGGAACATTACTTTGGACCTAGTTCTCGCTACGTCGGGAGATGAGGCGAAGTTATCTGGGATGCTTTGAAACTGACGATATCATGGCCCAGACTCCTCGTCTACCCGAATACCCCGGTGAGAAGCAACACTTTCAACCCTTTCAAATTGTGAGATCTCCTTGTTATTGAGCCGACGTCCAAGGACTCTCCAATACAGTCCAGAATCGATCAAACTTTTGAAATTAATGACCGGATGAATTTCTCCTCTCTTCGAAATTCACCCGGAATCTTGATTTCCTTAGTATAATGCTGTGCCCGGGACTTGGGAGAAGAGAAAAAAAGGCGCTCCTAGCCCAGAGCAGTTTGCTGACGTTAATAGGGAGGCTTCGCGATCGTCCCTTTTGGATTACCGGTATTTCTCGCGATAGTGAGGATAAAGTAGTCTTGATGCTTTCGAATGGAACGCACACTCCCCCCTCCTCCCCGAACGGCCCAATCACACTCTCCACCTTCTTCCAGGTACTAATGCCTACAGCACCTAACACCACACTGCCCTCGTCGCCATCCTTAAAGACAATGCTCAGATCCCTCACCTCCGGTAAATTTACAATGGATGCATCTCCTCCCTTAACCACAAATTTGCAAATTCAACTCACTAATACCGATACTTTTCTTCTCTTTTTCTGTCCGGGTAGGCTGGGAGGGGAGGGGGCATCTCTCAATAGCTGTAGGGATACGATACTGGTATGGCCAGCCCGTATTTAGAATATTCGTTCTACTCTGATACATGGAGAGGGAGTCATTCACTACTCGAGTACCTCGTACAGTGATCCCACCCTCTAAAGTTACTCGAGTACTATCGATATTACCAATGCAATAATGGATTCCACCCCTAAGAGCTGCCACCGCCACTATAATCGAGTCAACTTATTAGCGAAAGGAGACGACCTTCCACAGCCTCTGCGGTAGTGCCCGATGATGCTGGGCACTTGGAGTCAATACTCGCGGGGCGATTCTTTCTGCTTACGTAATACATACAAACGGCAAGAGTGGGGCTTGACAACAACAAACAGCCTGGAGAGCAACCAACACATGGGGAATTCGAAAGTTTTTCTATCTCCATGAAGATTGCTCATATCCGAAACCAGAAGACATGGGACAGGAGAGAAGCCCTCTCTAAGAATTTCTATCTTCAGAAGTCATATCTCCCTAGAGATGTGGCTGTGGTTGGAACTTTTCAAAAAAGAATTGGGGGTGTTGGGTGTTGATTGGTGCCATGATTCAAGTCCGCAATCGTATAATACTCGAGTACAGTGCCCGAGCGGAGTGTCGGTAGGTAACTCCCGAGAGGGGGGGCATAGGGAGCGGCCTCAAATGAAACCATATTCGGGAGATCATCTTCGCTTATCGACGGTTGGGGCGCGATCTGAGGGAAAGAGAAGCGAAGGGAAAGGGAGTGGGGGGGGGGAAACCCAGCTATGGCAACTCTTGTAGTAGCGTGGAGCACTTTAGGCGTCGTGGCCATGCTGTACCAGTATTGTACTCGTACCAGTACGGTACAGTACGTTGTGTGCTGTACTAGGGTATGGTAGAAAAGGGCGGAAAACTTTGGGTGGCAAGACAAGGATCAGGAGCGCTGATCGATGAGGGAAAGTGAAAGAGTGGGGGGGTGTTACTGGAGGCGATTAACAAGGAGAAGTTGCAGTGAGTTACTATCTGTGATTCTGAAGTGGTAAATTTATCAATACAAAACGGGGTCAAAATCAAAACTGGGGGGAGAAGGAATCAGGCCTGAGGAAGCACTCATTTGATCAAGCGGAAGACTGAAATTTCCACCATAGCTGATTTGCACAAACTTATCTAGTACATGATATCAATGTCAACGAGTGTCATACAACACCGGCTACTGTGCCTACAGTTGTGTTATCAACACATATGCCTCTACTCAACTGCCCCTAACTAGTTCGTTTCTACTGACACTCTGACCTCACTCGGACTTAGGACTATCCAACTCTTGTTTCCTCGATGGCGCTGCAGGGTGTCAAATTAACGTAAACGCTAGCAACCAAGTATGGCACCTGAAAATCAGTGAGAGTATTTTTCTCAATAGCCACCAGACCCAAATGATACAGCTAATTGCCCACCGAACAGAACAGCAGCACTCTTTTACTCAGGGATCATGGTTAAGCAGTATGATTTTTAGTTGTTGAGGTTACCCAAATTATTATTGATGGTATTAAGCTGGGGTACTTGGTTGTGAGGTACAAGTGTTCAGGTTAATTTGACACCTGGGCCTGCAGTATAGCTGGGAGTATTCCTCAAAGCATGAAGATGGTGATCTAGGTTGTCTTTAGTGCTTTCTTACCAGTGTTGTTATTGTTGTATCATGGACTCAGAAGTCAAGAATGACTTACCATAAGAACTAAAGTAATTGAACCTTAGGCTAGGACATCCCAAGTTCCCTCTATTGGATAAGGGGGCAAGCGTCAAGTGAAAACTAACCCACTCAATCTAATCTTCTTAAGAGAGAAAAAGAAAGAAAAAAGCCAGCTCTTACCAGTAAAGACAACTCCAACATCCAAACCTGAGATTGAATCAGTTTAGTTCTTATAGTATGAAGCATTAAGTGAACATACAGTATAAGGGTTACCGTAGTACCGGCTATTGTGCTCGGCCCGGGGTTGACCTCTTTCCACCTTAATAGTAGCTTCACTACCCCCTCATGGTCGTTCCCACTGGCAGTAGCCCACGAAAGCGGCGTTTGGCCGCATTCACTTGAAATATTTGGGCTGATGTCACAAACGGTGACTAAGCAAGGCAGACTCTCACATGACTAATAGTTATTAGTCATCGGTTTGTTATCTTTCACACTATGAGATCAGTTGACTCATAGGCTTTTCACTTGACGACGCAATAGCGTGTCATTGGGTTATTGTTATTGGTTGATATTTGACATGACGCACAATTGTGGTCATGTGGTTTATGTATTTCGCACATGACTCATAGTTACGAGTCATGGGTTTTGCGCAT
>Ga0307507_10010410_pt1 | contig 12025 bp, 10 predicted proteins | sample 7_EM_MG_FD_207223 | JGI IMG/M metagenome (GOLD analysis project Ga0307507, IMG submission 207223) | Populus trichocarpa ectomycorrhiza microbial communities from riparian zone in the Pacific Northwest, United States - 7_EM | ecosystem: Host-associated > Plants > Roots > Unclassified | place...
TTGCATGTTTTAGCCACAGCAACTGTTGACACAGTGTCCAAATCTAGTTCGGAAACTGGCTACAACATCACGCTCACGTTGACACAATCTCCCAAAAATACATCAACATCGTGTGAACTTCATGAAGAAAACACGTTTCATCCAAATGGCGGTGTAGTATGAAGGCGATCACTTACGGCGGCAATTCCCATGACGAAAACTCCATGGCCCGCAGCTTTATTCATGTGCGGTCACGTTCGAGGACGTTCCGTATTTCGAGAGTCCGAACTGCTGTCGATCCGCCAGTCCGCTAATCCGCCTTGTTGGTAAAGAGCCTAGCTCTACCAAACGCCTTTCAGCTCCCACATGACTGAGCTTTACACAGTGCATAATGCCCTATCTCTCCCGCGGATTCATTCCCACAGACAGTGAATTGGGACTCGGAAGTCGACAGCTCTTTGTGCCCTCAAATTCCAGGTATATCGCCTGAGGATGTTGGAATGAGCACGGTGGACCTGGGGGATGAGTCACCCATATTAACTGCTCGATCCCCACCAGGAAGTGCCCTCGCGACCTTCATCTCTGTCTCAGCCTCCACCCTCAGGAATTGATCCTTGATCTCTACCTACGACCTGGCCTAATCCTCGAGATCCCCTGAAGCCTTCCCCCTCCTCCAACTACCATAGGACTGTTCGCCCAGATTCACTTCGTCGGAGGAATTGTAAATACGGTTGCCAGCAGTCTCGTACTTCCTCACCCTCAAGGAGGAGGAGGAGAGGAGATTCATACCGCCCAAACCCTTGTGTTCACGCGAAAGAAATTCACACCATTTAAACAGCTCAAATCTGCACTCTTGTCCATGCTGGCTTCGTCTAGATCGTCAACCAATGCGTTCGCGGAGATGTATGCAGCCATATCTGGAAGGGGAGAACAAGGGGGTTCCAGGATTGAAAAAAAAGACCTAGGGTCGATTTTTTTTTTCCCTCGACTTTGGGTGGACTAACTAACTATGTAATCAGGCACATGTCCAAATATGGTAATATTATGTCATCTTCAGCTTCATTTCCCACAGTAACATCGGGATTCTGATATTTCCTTGACGGGAAAAGGGATAATTGGATTGGATTAGGCCAGGAGGTCATATACATTTTTTGTGGCAAAAAGTTTTGTGGAAGGTGCATGATCAAATTGTGCCAACTCATAGGTTGCACCGAGAGTATGTGATTACTTCCAAAGTGTATTTGACTCCTGAGTCCTCAGCCTGTGTCATATAGCAGCTAAATGGTAGTACATAACATAATTACACTTAAGACAAGTCAATATGAGGCTCTACAGTGATCTTGGGCTTGAGTTGTCAAGACCTCCATTTTTTTTTTTTCGGGCTTTTGGCTGGACTAACTAACCGGGTATAGGTCCGGCATTCTATTGCCGGAGCACCCTTGGATATAACTCGGTTAGATATACGGGGATGTTGAATTCTGCATCGAGATCGTGATCGAGCCTTACATAATCACTACTAATACTTAACTATAACTACCTTACAGGAGCTTCGTTACTTCTCTCAGTCGTTCTTCCATCGGCTGAGGTGAGTAACGTACCCCGCCTTTACTATATCATTGGTACTCACTCACGTATCACTCATAGGGTATACTAGGTACAGTCCCAATGATATTCAGTCGTTCTTCCATCGGCTGAGGGTATACTAGCCTTTTTCCAACAGGGGATTTTAGTGAGTATCTAGGTCGCATCCAGAAGGGCGTAGCCACTGCGACCTCGAAGCTGCCTGGCTGCCGCACCAAGCATCACACTTCCTGAGGAATGGTGCGCTCGCCGCTCAATGTCAGCTGAGTATGTATAACAGCTTTCCCCGTGGTGGTAGCCTACAATACATTATGGGGAAAAACTTCCCTAATAGTTTCCCGAAGCCTGCGATGCGAAGCTCTTTACTTACCCAGGAACAGACCATGTTTCATTGAGATTTAGCGAGGCTTTTCCGAAAATACATATTTTTTTCCTGGTACTTGTTATTCATACAATTTTGTAAATTCAGGAGTCCGGGCCATCCGAGCTCATCCTTGCAAACTTCGAGCATGATAATGTGCTTTGTTTATGATATCGCGACCACCTGCCGCATGCCACTGATGACAAAGACAGGTCCTTGCTGCTGGCTGCCACACCATCTCGACAACATCAAAGCCCCCTCTCTGGCTGCACAACTTTCAAACTTCAAATTATCACTATTCGGAAAGGAAATTCAAGAATATTCGACGATCTACGAAACGCAACCGCCATTTCAACATCGCCTCTCCGTCAACCATCAAATTGGGCGATCGGCTCCGACAATTCAACTGGAGGCGTCTCCTCTTCTGCAGTCAGTGTTTATTATTCCGAGTCAACAATGTGCCCACGTCTCCATCACCCTGTAGGAAGTTCTCGTTTATAAGAAGTTAAATTGCTGAACGACCCATTCAAGTTGGCCTCCCAATGTCTGAACCCACCTCGGAACAGTTTTCTCTCTTCAAAGACTCCATCGCTCGGAGATTGCTCGACCAATCGGGCATCAACCATTCATCTTCAGAATCATCTGACCTCGACGATTTCTCGTCTTATCTCGCCTCCGAATCATGGCCATCTCTCCCCCAGAGCGTTCGAGAAGCAACCTACGAATCCAGATCAAAGGTGCCGGACTCAGAAACAATCTCCCTTCACTCCACCTCGATATCATTCGACGACACCCTCATCTCATACGGGCTCGTCGCAGACACAGACGACGCGCATAAATTTCTACGGAAATCCCTTGCGGATTATATCGAGCAAGCTTGTGCGCCGCCTCCTGTCTGGAAATCAACTCGTGCCACCGAATGCGAGATTTGCGAGCGCACTGTTCCCCTAACGTACCACCATTTGATCCCTCGCTCGACACATACGAAGGTTTTGAAGAAAGGATGGCATCCAGATTACATGCTCAACTCGGTGGCTTGGCTTTGTCGGTGAGTCACCCTCTTCTGGCTGTCCTATGTTTATTACTGAACTCTTGGTTAGACAATGTCATTCGGCTGTTCATCATATTGCTAGCAATGAGGATCTAGCACGTTACTTCCATACTGTTGAGCTCTTGTTGGAAAGAGAGGACATTCAAAAGTGGCGGAACTATGCTTCCAAGCAGCGTTTTGGGGTACGATGGAGTCAACGATCGCCGTCGTGACTTCCGAGGCATATACTAGATGAGGAGAGGGGTGATTGTGTATGTAGGGCAGGAGTTAACGTACTATCCCCGAGATACAACCCTTTCATAACTACTTCCAGATTTATTTATTATGGGAGACTCTTCTACTTAGCACTGCGTCCTATGCAACGGCTTTGCTTGCCGTTATCAATCACCTCAAACAAGGGACAATCGGGCAGTTCAGCAAAGTGTTTGACAGATTCTGTGACAAATAAATCATTTTTGCATCATTTAAGTAATTAGGTCAGATCCATGGGACAATTTTTATTTTGACAGTATGTTTGCCAATTGTTCAAGGGGGCTAACAGAATAAAAACAATTAATGTGCTTATTGTTTAAATTTGTCCGAAAACTGTGTTCCCTAGGCGAAGCTGTGCTCAAAATAAAGGTTTTGCCTGTTGCAGTCTGCAGAAGAAACGAACTGAATTGTTCCTGAAATCCGTTCCATTTGCAAGTTTTACTTCTTAACAGCATTTTGTCCTTTGGTTGTATCTTAAGACTCATTTTAAAAATAGCAACAACAATTTCTTTATATTTGTATGTCCCCTTTGAACAATAGGCAAAGACACTGTCAAAATAAAAATTGTCCCATAGGTCTGTTCTAATCACATAAAAGGTGCAAAAATGATTCATTTGTCACAGAATCCATCAAACACTTCACTTGACTGCCCGATTGTCCCTTGTTTCAGGTGAATACAGTCTACCTTTGAAAATCTCTGTCCGCAATGCGAAAACAGCTCGAGGAATTCAACCAAAAAAGTCACGAAACCTAATCAAGACCCAACCTGTATACATATCATGTAGTTTTTTGAAGACTGCATGATTAAATTTCTTGGAGTTTTTTTTCTCCTTAGTAAGTTGGCTTTTCTGTTTCAAATTTATTTGTGGTGTATTGAAGTTGCACTGGGGGCATTGGCCTATTTATTCACAGAAGATATTGAGAATAAATCAGGAATAAAGTAATAAATTATTCAGGGATAATACCAGTGAGGAAATGAAGAAGAAATCCAAAATTTCTTCTTCAATAACTTCACCATCTGACTATGGCTTCAATTGTGAATATAATAAAAATATCTTCTGGTTTTGATCAACAATGAAAGGCTGAGGATATGAAGAAAATATTGTGACATGTCACCTCCTTCATGTGCCTTGCTAGCCCAGAACGGGTCCTCAAAGGACCCCGGGCAATGGTAGGGGAGGCCTGATCCTGAAAATGTGCCTTTCATCTGGACAGAGGTTGGGCCAATTTGTCCAGATTGCTCCTGGCCTCACCAAAGTTTCCTAAAATTTGTCCAGATACTGGTATCTAGCCTATTTTTTCCCAGAATATGTCCGGACAACTGGATCTCTTTGAGGACCTGTTCCGTGCCCACAAGGCACATGATGGGCATGACATGTCACAATATCTTCTTCATATCCTCAGCCTTTCATCGTTGATCAAAAACAGAAGATATTTTTATTATATTCACAATTGAAGCTGTACTCAGATGCTGAAGTTATTGAAGAAGAAAATTTTAATTTCTTCTTCATTTCCTCACTGATATTATGCCTGAATAATTTATTACTTTATTCCTGATTTATTCTCAATATCTTGCATGAATAAATGGGCCAATGCCCCCAGTGTTGGTACAAGGGCGCCCCGGAATTTAAAAACAACACAGGGTAGATTTTTTTGGTTAGGGCTTGCAGTACCCCTGGTAGGCCGTGAACATTTTCCGGCTTTGGAACGGATCTAAAATATTCAAATACGCAACATGCAAGGGGGCCCCGGGAATTGAAGGGTCTCGGAGTGCTTAAAAAAATTTAGTAGTGATTTTTCCAAAATCTATTTTTAAGGCTACTTGCAATGGCGTGACATGTCTGTAAGCCTTAGATAGCTAATAAAGATCATTCAAAGCTCTTTGGGTGAAGAACAGAACATTCTTGGTGGCTTTTGGTCTGTCTCTTCTCATTTTTCATACTAACAGGTCTTATCTGAATCAACTCATGGTTTATAACTGCTCAAACATTTAATTCTAGTAACATGTGGTGTATTTAGATTTGTTTTACAGCCATGTGTGGAACTTCGGGTGCAGCCTGTTTTTGTTTTTTTTTTGCCAAACTTGAATAAACAAACAGAATTATGTAGTGGGAGAGTATTTTCTATGTAGCACACTCCAATATTGTTCATTCAGCTCGAAATTAGATTTGTTTGATGCCGATTTCAAATCTGCGTCTCATGATTCTATTTTCAAGCCTAACGGAATCCATTTGATTGCATTGCGTTGAAAATACTCTGGAACTATAGGTTTATTGTGCAAATAATAATAATAATACAGGCTGCACCCTAAGTTCCGTACATGGTTGTAAAGCTGGAAAACGTTCATGGCCTGCCAGTGGGGAGTTTCTTCAAAAGAAGTGTGGAAAAAACATACCCTTTTTGGACGAAAACATACCGTATTTGGAAGGCAGTAGGGGGGGGTACCGAGAGCCTTAACCAAAAAAATCGACCCAGGGTAGTTTTTAAATTCTTGGGGCCCCCTTGACAACATGTTACCATAATTAAACATTCAAGCAGGCTATAAACCATGAGTTGGTTCAGATATGACCTGCTGGCAAACCATGTTTATTTAAATAGTTAAGTACATAGACTCGGACACTGGCCAAAGCACGGATAATATATCTGCAATGTCTCTGGTTTGTTCAACTGCATTAAAATCATTTGGGTGTCAAGAGGCACAAAAATATCTCCAGTCTGAACTCTTAATCATTTCAGCCAATTTCGGCTGCAAATTGAACAATCAATTCAAATAGGAAGCAGGATTGGCCACAGAAATATTTCTAAATAGTGTCAAAATGCCAGCAGTCTTTCAATTAGAGGTGACTCAATCCTATCTCACTGGGGAGAAGTGGTGATTTTCCCAATGAGTAAATTATCAGACATATTTTGATTGGAGGCATTAATGCTCAATGATTTCCTTCACATTTGTAAAGTGGATAAATTTTAAATATATACCTGAGATGAAAACATGGTAGTTACAGATAAAATATGCCTATTGATCACAATCTAAATGAAGCCGGTGAGTTTACTTAAAATGTATCTTGAAATGTTGGGCATATTCTGAATACATTTAATAATATCTGGGCACATTAAAATGAAATATTGAATGAGCTGCAAGGGGGCACTGGGAATGCATGCTGTGACCTGAGGTATGGGGAGTGGGTGGGTCCAGGGGGCCTTAAAAATATTTTTAGAGGTCATATTTCGTGCATTTACACCTTGAGTAAATTGAAAGACTGCTGGCATTTTGGTACTATTTAAACATATTTCTGGGGCCAATGCTGCTTCCTATTTGAGTTTAATGGTCACTTCACAGCCGAAATTGGCTGAAAGACTGGAGATATTTTCATGCCTCTTGATTCCCAAAACTTAAAAAATTCTAATGGACTTGAATGAACCACAGATATTGCAGGAATGTTATCAGTGCTTTGGCCACTGTCCAAGTCTGTGTAGATAATTATTTAAACAAACTTGGTTTCCCAGTGGGTCTTATCTGAACCAACTCATGGTTTATAGCCTGCTCAGACATTTATAGTAACATGTTGTATTTTATATTTATTTTAGAGCCTGAAAAGGTTCATGGCTCACCAAAAGTGCAGCTGGAAATTTCTTCAACATATATACCCCTGTTGAATTTTGTTGCTTTCTTTTCTCTTCATTCATGCACCTCCAACTCACTATAAAATATATTTGATGTCTGTTTTCTTGGCCATCCACAGACATCTTCCAGTGTGTAATGACCCCTTCTGTAGGATCCTGTTAGTGGAACAACGTCAGTTTGAGGAGGTTCGCGTATCAACAACAAAGCAAGTCTGGTGAGCTTCTTGGAGAAAGGCTGCTACGTTGGTGTGGAGACCTCTGCTGAGAGTCTGCTCCAAATCTAAAGAGTCAATCTCACTGTGCAAGTAGCTACTGATGCCCTGGTAAGCCATGAGCATAGTTGTACTCTCCTTTCTTGGAAGGCTGCAAAAAGGTGCAGTAAGAACCTTGTCGGGGGTAGGAGAAGGAAAGAAGAATTCAGCTTCAGGAGAGTCACAAGCTCCCCACAATAATTCACTAAGTTACTGACCTTATACTATATCCCTGTTGCATGTGGAGTTGAGTCGTGAAGATGATGCTCGAGAGCTACAAGCTAGTATGAGAGTAATGGTTAAGAAGATGTCCTACAACACATGTGACTGGGAGATTTGTAAGTAAATGTGACCATAGTGACTGCATGACGATGGTAGCTGCATTCTGAGTTCAACATTGAATCAGAAATAATAGTAAGTAAAGGATGAAGGGGCATTACCCAAGACCTGCCCATTACAAAGCCCCCCCTATTTCCGATTTGACGAGGCCTATATTCCTCTGGCTGTTCAATATCTGTAAGACGACACTTGTTCCAATCCACCAGAAACCCATCAAGGATTTTGGAGTGAAGGTTAGTCAACATAGCAGGAATGATTTGATTAATACGCTCCCTTGGGCCCCTATGACCTTGGTTCAGGTGACAAAAATATTCATTCCACATTCCAGGGGTCCGGAATTTTGCAGAGCCCAATGAGATCTCCTTTGTTAATTCATTGAACATATTATCCATGTGGGAGTCCCATTCACCTGTCCAGAAGAAGCAGCCCTCATCCAAGATGACTCTAGAAGGGTACAGGGATCGGTCTCGCTTGCCGTCACTGCAGATGCAGCCGAAGAGGACATCGACTTCCTGAGGAGTCATTTCATCAGTGTAGAGGAACATAGGATGTTCCTTGTCAGAGTCAATGTATCCATGATGATGTAGGTACATATATGGGGAGGGGCCCTCCATGAACTGCGCCACTAACTCTGAACCACCCCACTTGCATCCCAGCCAAGCTTCAGGGCCCCCCATGCCAATTGAAATCCTCGCATGTGGCCACCTTATAATGTTGTTGATGTGGCTCATGTAGTAGGCACGCAAAGCACCCTGCACTGTGTAAGCAAAAGGCACCTCCACAGCTGATGTTGGCTTCCCCACCAAGCGATCTGTGTCCGAGACCTCTTTGGGCTTGAACCTCCCAAAGTCCTCAACCTTGACGCCAATGCTGAAAGGCAACCCATGGCATATGGCCTTGATCAAGAGTGCTTCCATCATAGTAGCATCCTGTGAACAAGCAGCCCAATAACGGAGTCAAGCTTGAGCTCTAATGTCCAGTATAAGGAGGTACCCTATGTTGAGGAAGTCGATGCTCCATGCCAAAGGCTTCTTACTTGACCAGGGATTGATTGTACCGGAGTACTGACCCACTAATTCCCTCAACTCCTCCAGGAATATTGCATGTTGATGAGGCATGATACCCTCTGAACGAAGGTGGCGATGTGGAGGAGAAGCAGAACATCGACGGGAGTTGTGATCGCCTGAGCTCTGAGAGTGAAGTGCAACCGAAGAGCCCCTCAAACTAGGTCAGCTTGGTGAGGCTGTCATGGCTTGTACCCAGTGCGAAATAGCTGGAGGTGGTGAAGGGAGCCATGGAATGGGCAACTGGGGATGAGAAGAGGGTACCCAGTGCAGGCGTGGAAAGAGAGCTTGAGGTTTGTTAGGTTCAGCTGACATAGGGCTCCCTTGGTAATCATTGCACACCCCCAAATGGCTGACAAGAGTAAGTCGACCATATTTGTTGAACTGAACCTTTGGGGCATGAATGCTCTTAAAAAGTTCACAGATCTCCTGATCACTTCATCGAGCTTCCATACTGGCTCTCATCCCTAATTGCCCCACTCTCTGTATTCTGTCTGCATCTAGTCGCCTAGGCTTCCAACACCAAATAGTCACATAAGCATCACAGTCGTCGATCTCTATAGCTAGGTGGTATGCATCAGCGTAATCTCAAATGAGATCAGGGTCTGTGATCAAACATGCTGACCAGCCTTCAAAATCGCAGATGTACATGACCACGTTAGGTGGTATGGCCGTATAAAGGGGGGAGTTTGTGTGGTTGGGTGCATGGTGCCGCTGAAAAAATTCATCATATTGTCGAATCATCTCGATATCACTCTGGAAGTCCACCATCTCTTCCCTGAAGACCTCTATCTTGTCTAGGGAAGTACAGGTGTTGTGATATGCCTGGAGAATGGTCGGGGATAACCGCATGAAGCAGGGATAGTCATCGGTCTCCTCCTGCCAGAAGTAGTATACCGGAACTTCCCTTGCCAGAAGGAGGCCTATGTTCAGTGATCTCCAATGCCTAGGAAGATCAATGAACACTCCCCTTTTCTTTAGGTTGTGCAACCTGAAACTTGCAATATAGTCCACCATCCACCATTGAAGGGAATCCTCCCATCCAGAAACTGAAGAAGACCACCAGTTGATAAATCCTAAGTATTCGAGAACATGCCCTTTTGCATCTGTCATAAGTGACAAGGCACCCTGTAATGAGTCCCACACTGCTGACAGAAGGAGGTAATTAAATTTAGTGGGATGGGCTGTGCCATGGATGAAAGGGGGGTTGGAGGTGATCGCTTCCACACAGAGCCATAGCTTTGAAAGAGAGTCCTCCGCCTCCGAGCATATGTTAGGGTCAAAGTGAAACTTGCCCTCTGTGCTTTCCCTAGGGAAGTTACCGTCACTGAAATACCATGGCACTGAATCATTCTCATCAGTGAAACAGTCAACAACATTCCAGGCATCCCAATGATACGTATCCGAGTACCATGCCGGCTGCTTAGTCCAAGTCCAGCTCATGGGCCATGCCACTAGCTTGGGTAGGAGGAACACATGATCTTCCAGTGCCTGCTCGAATACCTTGGTGGAAGGGATCTTGCCTGCTGAGGCATTTAGGGTGATCCATTCACCGGCTATCATCTTCTCTCACCCAGATGTCGGTACTCTGCCATCACTGTCAGTGTAGAGGTAATCCATCATTCTGAGTCTGAGATGGGGGAATCGATAACAGTATCAGAAAGTGCAAAGGAACAAAAACAAAAAGAAAAGGAAGGAAGAAGGGAAAGTAAGAAAAAGGAAAAAAAAGACATGTGATGTTGCCAATCATTTGGATCACCACCTGATCGGTGAAATAAATTAACCCCATCTGCATCTACTCTCTTACAGACTCTTAATGCCAGTTCTCCTCCACTTTGAGACCACTTCCCGCATGTTCGTCAAAGCTCATTTAGGCTCCCAAGTGTTGTATAGGGGGCTGTATCCCACCCAACAGACTAAAAACTCGATGCCTTTCTTGGTGCGCCTTTCAGCTATGATCCTTTCCACTTCATATTCCTCCTGCATTGGTTTCATCATCCTCATCTCTGGTAGATTGTAGCGTTCTCCATACTCCGCTGGTGAGTCTTCATATTTTTTTAAGTGCTGATAGTTGAATATCGGAATGCCAGGGTATAGGTTACTCATCCTCAAGCGATAAATGTTGGGATTAATGTGTTGAGTCACTTCAAATGGGCTGATCCATCGTTGAGCTAATTTCTTCCCTTCACCTTTAGTCTCAACCCATTCCAATGCATGTGGATTGACAAGAACCTGATTGCCTTTCTTGAGGTGAGGAATAGGCTTTCGTCCTTTATTGAATGATTTAGCCTGCTGATGTTGCACCTTGGTGATGGCAGCTCTGGCACTGTCCCTGTGCATTGCTAGATTCTCTAAAAATGACGCTGCCTCTGGACTCAAAGAGTGCAACGTTACTTCGTCTGCTTGCTTGGTTCCTATGAAATCCAAAGGAGTCCTGGGATGAAAGCTGAGCAGCAGGTGGAATGGAGTGGTCCCCATTGAGGAATGTACCACACTATTATACGTGAATTCCAGTAAATGCAGCCAAGTTGACCACTGGTCCCTTTTGCCCTCAATGAACACTCGTAACATAATGGTAAGCAGCTTGTTGACTACTTTGGTCTGGCCATCATGTTGGGGGTGATGTGAAGAGGACAAACTCATTTTCGTCCCTAGGGCTTTAGCTACTCCTATCCAAAAATTGCTCAACCATTGAGGATCCTTGTCAGTGATTATGCTCTCAGGAAGCCCAAACTGGCATGCAATTACTTTCACTAGTAGCTACCATTGTATTTAATATACTCCTGGCAAATGCCAGCACAGATATCTGTTTGGAGCCAGGATAATCTAAGATATGAAATGGTGTGGCAAATGGTATGAAATCCATGTTATTGTCTCTTGGCCTGATATCTTTGCCATTTCAATCACCTCCAGCCCACTATTTCTTTTCTCCCATACACCTATTTCTTTGCTTGCCAGCTGTATATTTCTTTGCCTGCCAGCTCTATATTTCTTTGCTTCCCTAGGCCGATGTTTTAGCTATTTCTGTGCCTGTCAGCTCCATATTTCTTTGCCTGCCAGCTGTATATTTCTTTCCTCCCATACATCTATTTCTTTGGTTCCCTAGGCTGATGTTTTAGCTATTTCTTTCCCTCCCAGCCCTATATTTCTTTGCCTGCCTGCTCTATATTTATCCATTTTTTTCCTCCCATACACCCATTTCTTTCCTCCCATCCACCTATTTCTTTGCTTCCCTAGTCCGATGTTTTAGCTATTTCTTTCCCTCTCACCCATATATTTCTTTACTGCTCTATATTTATCTATTTCTTTCCTCCCATCCACCTATTTTTTGCTTCCCCATTTTAGCTACTCCTTTGCTTACCAAGACTGAGTCAATATCACATGACCCACCATTATTAAACAGTCCATACAAACATCTTGAACAAAATGAATATATTCATAAAGGTCTACCTACATTTAGCTACTACTACAAATAATGCTGATAAGCCAATAAACACTTCAGTCACCCATAGGTAACAGACTATTA
>Ga0307507_10010411_pt1 | contig 12025 bp, 11 predicted proteins | sample 7_EM_MG_FD_207223 | JGI IMG/M metagenome (GOLD analysis project Ga0307507, IMG submission 207223) | Populus trichocarpa ectomycorrhiza microbial communities from riparian zone in the Pacific Northwest, United States - 7_EM | ecosystem: Host-associated > Plants > Roots > Unclassified | place...
CCACCTGCAGCCAAGCCTCCGAGGCGACGTCCTCGGCGTCGTCGCCGACCAGGACTCGCAGGTACCGCAGCAAGTTCGGCTGGACGGCCCGGTACAGCACGCGAAATGCGTCGTCGTCACCGTCCCGCGCGGCTTCCAGCGCGGCCGAGGGGCTCATCGCCACCGGCTCCGGGGGATTCCACCCCGGATGCTTCTCCGGGACCGCGCGCCCGTCGCCGCCGTGGCGGTTTGCCACCAGCGCACTCACCACCTTTCCAGCGCCCCCGCCATAGACCCGCGACATCATGGTCCACAGTGGCCCGCTGCGGAACCCCCGCAACCAGCGGCGATCCTCCCCACACTCCCGGTCGATGACGGTGAATCCCCAACATGCCGTGGTTAGCTCGGTCGCGGCGGGGCCCTGTGGAGGTCCAGTCGGCCCGGAGATACCGGCCTCGTCGTCGGCGTGAATCGATTGTTCGCCGGAAGCAAGCCGAAATTCACGCACCGGCTACCGCTCAGTCGGTACCGCCGCCGAGGGCAATGTCACAGTGCTCGTCGGCGAACCGACCGTCGACTTCTTCGAGGAGATCTTCGCCGTAGGCGGCAGGCTACTGATCTGGTCCCGCAGCGTGGCCAGCAGTTCCTCGAGCAACGCGACCGTTCCGTCGTCGGTGAGGTTGCCCGCCTCGTCGAACCGGGTATGTGCGGCGAACACGAGCACTTCGGGTCGCTGCACCACCCGGCTGTGGGTGGCGACCAGCACCTGCCGCAACGCCAGCTGTCCGCGCGCGGTGCCGAAGTTCCCGGGAGAGGCGCCGAGGACGGCGATGTCCTTGTGCAGCAACGACGACGCGCCGACAGGACGGGACGCCCAGTCCAGGGCGTTCTTCAGGACGCCCGGCACCGAGTAGTTGTATTCGGGCATCGCGATCAGCAGCCCGTCCGCCGCGGTGACGGCCGCGCGCAGCTCCCCCACGGCCGGCGGCAGCAGTGCATCGGTGTCCAGATCGCCGTTGTAGGGCGGTACCTCACCGAGCCGGTCGAACACCGTGACCGCCACGCCCGCCGGGGCGTGCTTGCGAGCGGCACGCAGGAGTGCGGTGTTCAACGATGCGGCGCGCAGGCTGCCCGAAATCGCCAGGATGTTCAGTTCGTCCATCTGCGACAGTCCTTTCCAGACTTGTGAGGGTTCAGCGGGCCACCATGCCCGCGGAGAGGTCGATGTCAGCTGCGGCGAGACCGGGCATGTGCAACATGGCCACTACCGCCGCGGCCACCTCGTCCTCGGTCAGCATGCGGTTGAGCGCGGTCCGGGACACGAACGCGGTCTCGGCCGCCGCCTCGGTGGTGCCCGACCGCTCGGCCTCCAGCCGGAACAGGCGGCGCATCCGCGGTCCGTCCACCGGGCCCGGCGACAGCGTGTTGACGGCGACGCCGTACGGACCGACCTCGTGGGCCAGCGTCGTAGTGAGACCGATCACCGCCATTTTCGAGGCGGTGTAAGGGGTACGCCCCGCAAGCGGTCGTTTTCCACTCACCGAAGCGATGTTGATGACGTCCCCACGACCGCGGGCGGTCATCGGCGGCAGGAAGGCCCGGCACATCAGGAAGACGCCCCGGACGTTCACCGCGAACACCTCGTCCCAGTCCGCCGGGTCGACCTCCGTCAACGGGGCTACCGGGCCCGCGATCCCGGCGTTGTTGACCAGCACGGACACCTCTTCGTCGTGCAGCCGGTCGGCCAGCTCGGTGACGGAGGCGGCGAGCGAGGTATCGCACGTCTCCACCCGGCAGGACGCCCCCAGCGCGCCGGCTTCCTCGCGCACCCGGCTCAGCCGCTCACGATCGCGTCCGACGGCGATCACGCGGGCACCTTCCCGAGCCAGGGCGAGCGCGGTCGCGCGGCCGATTCCGTTGCCCGCGCCGGTCACCAGCGCCGTACGGCCTTCGACACGGCCACTCATCCGGTGGTCCACGTCCCCGGTGGCGCCCAGTCGAGAACGGCGTCGCCGAACTTGGCCGCGCGGAGGTCACCAGACCGGGCGTGGCCCTCGAACTGCTCGACCCGGCTCGCGCGGCCGCACAGCTCACCCAGCGCCGCGCTCGCAGCCGGCTCGGTGACCTCCTGATAGGTGACGGTCTTGAGGAATTTGCCGACCCACAGCCCGCCGGTGTACCGCGCGGCGCCGCGGGTGGGGAGCGTGTGGTTGGTGCCGATGACCTTGTCCCCGTAGGACACGCATGTTCCCTCGCCCAGGAACAGCGCACCGTAGTTCCGCAGGGCGTCCAGTGCCTCGCGCGGACGGTCGGTGAGCACCTCGACGTGCTCGAACGCGAGCTCGTCGGCGACGCGGTAGGCCTCGGCGAGGTCGTCGACGACGAGGATCCGGCCGTGGTCGCGCCAGGCGGGCCCGGCGAGATCCCGCGTTGGCAGGCCGGGCAGGAGCTGCCCGATCAGCTCGGCGACGCGCCGGGCGAGGACGTCCGACGTGGTGACCAGGACGGCGGGCGAGTCAGGGCCGTGCTCTGCCTGGCTGAGCAGGTCGACCGCGACGACGAAGGGATCCGCGTGTTCGTCGGCCAGGACGAGGATCTCGGTCGGCCCGGCGAACAGGTCGATGCCGACCGCGCCGAACAGCTGTCGCTTCGCTTCGGCGACATAGGCGTTGCCCGGACCGGTGAGCAGGTCGACCCGGCCGATGGTGGCCGTGCCCAGTCCCATCGCGCCGATCGCCTGTACCCCGCCCAGAATCAGGATTTCGTCGGCGCCGGCCAGGTGCAGCGCGGCCACGGTGGCCGCCGGGACCTCTCCGCGGATGGGCGGTGTGCACGCCGTGACGCGCTCGACGCCGGCCACCTTGGCCGTCACCACGGTCATGTGGGCCGACGCGAGCAGTGGATACCGCCCGCCGGGGACATAGGCGCCGGCGGCCGACACCGGGATGCTGCGCTGGCCGAGGAAGACGCCGGGCGCGGTCTCGATCTCGAAGTCCAGCAAGGATTCCCGCTGGCGCCGGGCGAACTCCCGCACGTTGTGCTGCACGGTCCGGATGTCGGCCAGCACCTGCTCGGGCACCGTGGCCACGATCGAGGAGACCTGTTCCTCGGACAGCCGGAACTCTTCAGGCGCCCACCGGTCGAACCGCTCGGAGTACTCGCGCACGGCGGTGTCGCCGCGCTCGCGGATGTCCGCAAGCACCTCTGCGACAACGGCCGCGACCGACGTCGCCGGGGTGCTCGGTCCGGGGGTTTTCAGCGATACGGCCATGGCGTCTCCGGTTCGGCATCGGTTTCGACTATGTGGCGAACGTAGCACTTCGATCCAAACTTTCGAAAGTCTATTGTGTTGTCGAAGGTGAGCTGCAACACTCCTTGCTCAGTGACGGGGGCCCGAGAAAGGAACCGCGGCAATGGTGCTGAGTCCCAGACGAATGCTGACCGGCCTGCTGGCCACCGCACTCATCACAACCGGCGCGGTGGCCTGCGGCGCCGACGCGACCTCCTCGTCCGGTGCGGCGATCGCGCCGGAACTGCAGGCTTCCGCGAACGCGAACCTCGCGCCCTACACCGGGCATCCGAGCGCGTTCCCGGTCGCGGAACCGCTGGCGAAGAAGCTGCCCGCGGGTACCACCTTCGCGTTCCTGCAATGCTCGACGCCGGTGTGTGCGCAACTCGCGGCGACAGCGGAGCAGGCGGCGACGGCGGTGGGCGCGAAGCTGACCGTCACCAGGGCTGGCGCTTCGGCGCAGGCGTTGCAGCAGGCGATGAGCAGCATCATCGCGGCCAAGCCCGCGGCGGTGCTGATCCCGGCCGCCGACCCGGTGCAGTATCGCGACCAGATGGCCCAGCTCCAAGCCGCGGGTATCCCGGTCGTCTCCCAGGGCGTGGTCGACGGGGACCAGTTCCCGGCGGTCAAGGGCAGTGTGCTCGGCAAGACGGCGGCCGGCGAGGCGGGCAAGCTGCTCGCCGACTGGGCTGCCGTGCACAACGGCGCACAGCCGAGCGTGTTCTACACCGTGCCGGAGCTCAGCTTCAGCGCGTTCATCCTCAGCGGCTACCAGGACGAGATGAAGCGGCTGTGCCCGTCATGCGCGGTCCGCGTGGTGAAGATTCCGGTGGGGACGGTCGGGAACACCGCGCCCAGCACCATCGTGGCCGACCTCCGTTCGCATCCGGAGACCAAGGTGGCCGTCGCAGGCGCCGAGGAGATCTACGAAGGGCTTCCGGCGGCCATGAATGTGGCCGGGCTGAACCTCACCACGACCGGGTTCGCGCCCGACACCGCAGTACTCGGCTACATCAAAAACGGCCAGATCGACTCCGGGCTCGGCTACGACAACGTGACCAGCACCTGGGTGCAGGTCGACATGGCCGCTCGGCTGGTCACCGGCCAGCCGCTGACCGAGCCGGAGCGCAACGACCAGCTCGTCTACCAGGTCCTCGGCAAGACCGATGTCACCGACACGTCGCGGCCGTACAGCGGCTACCCCGACGTCGCCGACCGGTTCGCCAAGCTGTGGCAGGGACAGGGCTGATGGCCGTCCCGGACCGGCGGGTCGTGCTCGCCGCCGACCACCTGACCAAGGACTTCCCCGGGCTGCGCGCGCTGGACGACGTGTCGCTGCGGGTGCGTGCGGGCGAGATCGTGGCGCTGCTGGGCCAGAACGGCTCCGGCAAGTCCACTTTGGTCAAGATCCTCGCCGGGGTGTACACCGCCGACGCGGGTACGGCCACGCACGGGTCCCTGCATTTCATCCATCAGGACCTCGGGCTCATCCCCGCACTGTCCACTGTGGAGAATCTTGCGCTCGGCGAGCGAGGCCTGGCTCCGGTTCGGCGTCGCAAAGAACGCGCGCACGCCCGCGAGCTGATCCGGCGGTTCGGCGTCGACTTCGACGTGCTCGCGCCGATCAGTGAGCTGACCCCGGCGCAGCGCACCATCGTCGCGATCGCCAGGGCCATGGACGGCTGGACCGGCGACGAGCACGTTCTCGTGCTGGACGAACCGACCGCTTCCCTGCACCGCGGCGAGGTCGGCGTGCTCTTCGCCGCGGTGCGGGAGGTGGCGCGCTCCGGCGCGGGCGTCATGTTCATCTCCCATCGCCTTGACGAGGTCACCGCGCTTGCCGACCGCGTGCTCGTCCTCCGCGACGGCAGGCTCGTCGAGGACGTTCCCGCCGCCGGGCTCACCGCCGGGGAACTGGCATACCTGATCACGGGCAAGCGCAGTTCGGCCGTCACCACCGGGCCTGAAGCGCGCTCTGACGACGAACCCCTGCTGCGGGTACGCGGCCTCGCCGGCGCGTCGGTCCAGGACCTCGACCTCGATCTGCGGCGCGGCGAGGTGCTCGGTATCGCGGGCAGCCTCGGCTCCGGCCGCGAGCACGTCGCCGGGCTGCTGTTCGGTTCGCTCCCCCGCCGGGCCGGCGCAGTGGAAATCGACGGGCGGTCGCTGGGGAAAGGCACGGCCCTGCGTCACGGCATGGCGCTCGTCCCGGCCGACCGGAGGGCGGATGGCGGCGTCATGACCATGAACGTCCGGGAGAACCTCACGCTGCCCGATCTCCCCCGGTTCCGCCGCTTCGGCGGACGGCTCAGCCTCGCCGCCGAACGCGCCGCGGCCGCCGAGTGGTGCACGCGGGTCGGGCTCCGCCCGATGCTGCCGGAGCGAGAACTCGGCCTGTTCAGCGGCGGGAACCAGCAGAAGGCCGTGATCGCCCGCTGGCTGCGGATCGCTCCCGCGGTCCTGCTCGTCGAGGAACCCACCCAGGGCGTCGACATCGGCGCGGGCGAGGCGATCCGGCAGCTGATCCTCGACGCCGCCGGCGACGGCATGGCCGTGCTCGTGTCCTCTTCGGACAACGCGGACCTCATCCGGATGTGCGGCCGGGTGCTGGTGCTGCGCGACGGCAGGCTCGCCACCGAGCTGACCGGACCGGCGATCGACGACCACCGTCTCACCGAGGAATGCCTCGGCGCCACCAAGGAGCCCCACCATGTCTGATAGTGCGTTAGTGAATGACAGTGACCTGCCCAAACCGACCCAGGGAACCCGCCCCGGCCGTCAGGCCCCGCTATCACGGCGGCAGGGCGCCATGCCGCATGACGTGAGCGAACAACCCAAGGCGCGCCCTGGCGACGCGATCGCGGACGCGGGTTCACCGACAAGCACTGAAACCACCATGACGACCGCGCCGCCTCCGGACGACGTCACCACGTCTGAGACGACGCCCGGCTTGCGCTCTATGTTGTCGTTCCGCAAGCTCAGCGCGCTCTACATCTTCGTGCTGCTGTTCGCGGTGTTCTCGCTCTGGGTGCCCTCGACGTTCCTCACCGCGGGCACCTGGCGGTCCCTTCTGGACAGTCAGGCACTGACCGCGATGGCCGCGATCGGGCTCATGATCCCGGTCGCGGCGGGTGCGTTCGACCTCGCCATCGGCGCGGAGGTCGGGGTGACCTCGATCTTCGTCTCGTGGCTGCTCGTCGAGCGCGGCGTGCCGATCGCCGCCGCGGTACCGCTGACGCTGGTGCTCGGTGCGCTCGTCGGCGGGATCAGCGCGTTCCTCATCACGCGGGTGAAGATCGACTCGTTCATCGCCACGCTCGGCGTCAGTTCGGTCGGCAGCGCGGTCATCTACTGGCTCTCCGGCGGGGCACAGATCCTCAACCTGCCGCCGGATTTCGTGGCGTTCAGCACCGGCCGCCTCTTCGGCCTCACCGTCCCGGTGTTCGTGATGCTCGGCGTGGCGCTGGTCGTCTGGTACGTCATGGAGCACACCCCCGCCGGGCGGCGGGTCTACGCCACCGGCGGCAACGCGCAGGCCGCGCGGCTGGCCGGGGTCAGGACCTCGGCGGTGCTGACCGGAGCCCTCATCGCCTGCGGGGTCATCGCCGCCGGGGTCGGGCTGCTGCTGGCATCCCGGCTCGGCACCGGCGACCCGACATCGGGCCCGTCGTTCCTGTTGCCCGCGTTCTCGGCAGTGTTCCTCGGCTCGACGCAGTTCCGCGACGGGCGCTTCAACGTCTGGGGCACCGTCGTCGCGGTGTACGTTCTCGCTGTCGGCGTGCAGGGCCTGCAACTCGCGGGCGCGCCGGTGTGGATCCCCGACCTGTTCAACGGGCTGGCCCTGCTCCTGGCGGTCGGCCTGGCGAAGTTCCGGGGCGAGGGCCGGGCGATCCGCCGGTTGTTCAGGCGCGCCTGATGCCGTTCACGACGTGCGCGATGGTCCGGGAGGCGGGCACCGGGTTCGAGCTGGTCGAGGCCTGGATCGACGATCCGAAGGCCGACGACGTCCTCGTCAGGATCGAGGCAGCCGGGATGTGCCACGCCGATCTCGCGGCGCGGGACGGGGACTTCCCCGTCCCGCTGCCCGCGGTCCTCGGCCACGAAGGCGCGGGCACCGTCGTCGCGACCGGGCCCGCGGCCGAGGGCGTCCAGCCCGGCGACCGGGTCGTGATCACCTTCGATTCGTGCGGACGATGCTCCCGCTGCCGAGCAGGGCTGCCAAGTCAGTGCGCCCGGTTCCTTCCGCTGAACTTCACCGGCGGCCGGGCCCGTCTGCACGTCGGCACTTCGCCGGTACACAACGGGTTCTTCGGTCAGGCCTCGTTCAGCCAGCTGGCGCTGGCCAACGCAGGCAACGTCGTGCCGGTCAAGACGGAGCTGCCATGGTCGTCGCTCGCCCCGCTCGGGTGCGGCGTGGCGACCGGTTTCGGAGCCGCGACAACGGTTCTCCGGCCATCGCCCGGCGATGCCGTCGCGATCTTCGGGCTCGGCGCGGTCGGCCTGTCCGCGCTGATGGCCCTCACCCTGTGCCCGATCGGCACGCTGATCGCGGTGGACGTCCACGCGTCCCGCCTCGCACTGGCCGCCGAACTCGGGGCGACACAGACGATCGACGCATCGGTCGGAGACGTGGCCGAGGTCATCCGGGCGGCCACGGGCAGCGGGGTCGCGGGCGCGATCGAATGCAGTGGCGACACCACCGCGCTGACCCAGGCGATCGCGGCCACCGCGACGGGCGGGACGACGGTGATCGTCGGCGCCCCGCCGTTCGGGCGCACCGCGGACCTCGACGTCGCCGACCTCGTCAACGGGAGCAAGCGCGTCGTGGGCAGCGCGACCGGCGCCAGCCTGCCGCGGGAGCGGATCCCCACACTGGTCCGGCTGGTCGAGTCCGGGCGGCTGCCGGTGAGCCGGCTGGTCACCGAGTTCGCCCTGGCCGACATCAACGCCGCAGCGGCGGCGATGCGCTCGGGCGCAGCGATCAAGCCGGTGCTGCTCACACGCTGAACTGGACCGCCAGCACCATCTCGGCATAGGGATCGATCAGTTCCGTCGCGACTCGGCGGTGTTCCGGATCATCCAAATAGGACTGCAGGGCGGCTTCGCCGTCGACGAGCGCGATGATCGCGTAGTCGCCGTTGCCCGACGGCAACCCGAGGTTGGGTCCGAACTGGTACTCCTCAAGCACGTCCAGCCGCTCGGCGAGCCCACCCAGCGCCCGGCCGATGACCTCGATCTGCCCCATCGGGAGGTCCGGCCGGAAGCGGAAAGTGACGACATGGCGAATCATGCCCGGCTCCCAGCGTTGGGTTCGTCGGTGGCCACGCTGATCAACAGCCGCGCGGTGTGTGCCACGTGGTCACGCAGCTCCGCGACAGCGCCCTCGACGTCACGGGCCAGGGTGTACTCGAGCAGCCGGCGGTGCTCGGCGGCGACGTCCCGATCGGGCTCGTGGCCGAGCGAGACCGACCATTGCCGATACAGCTCGGCCTCATCGCGCAGCGCGTGCGCCGTCTCCAGGAGACGCCGGTTGCGGCAGCCCGCGAGCAGGGCGCGGTGGAAGGTGGCATGCGCCTCGACCCAGGCGTCGCTCGGATGCGTCGGGTCGTCCTCCGCGAAGAACGGCGTGCGCTCCAGCAGGTGGTGCGCGGCCACGGCCTGCGCCTCGAACTGGACGTCACCGTCGCGAATGGACAGCCGCAGCACCATGGACTCGACCTCGATCCTGGCCTCGGTCAGGTCGGCGAGGTCACGGTGCGACAGTTCAGTAACGGTGAAGCCGCGATGCGACCGGCTCGTGACCAGCCCCTCGTTCTCCAGCCGGGTCAGCACTTCACGCGCCGCTCCGACGCTGGTCCGGTAGCGCTCGCACAGCTCGGGGAACTTCAGCCGCTCCCCCGGCACCAGCCGCCCACCGAGGATGTCCGCGCGCAGCCGCTGGTAGACACCGGCCGCGCGGGTGGCGGCGTCCGGCCTCGTCGTCGTCATGCACCGATCGTACCAGTTTACGATTACAGATCCTAGATTCGAAACTTGCTTGACTTGTCGAACCTTCGCGGTCTACAACGGAAGGCATCCGCGACACTGTGGTTCGCGGACCTCGACCCGGAGGCAACGCGATGAGCGACACCCCCATTCCTGAGTACCGGCACTTTTCCGCGGGTGAGTGGCGCCCGGCGGCCCACGGCACCACCTTCGACGTCCATGAGCCCTACACGGGCGAGGTGTTCGCGCGGGTCGCGGCGTGCGGCCAAGCGGAGGCCAAGGCCGCGGTCGAGGCGGCGACCGCGGCGTTCGAGGAGTGGGCGGAGCTGGCGCCGGCGAAGAAAGCCGCGCTGTTCCTGCGCGCCGCCGAGGTCGTGGAACGGCGCCGGGGGCAGGTGGCCGACATGCTCGCCCGGGAGACCGGCTGCACCATCTTCTTCGCCAACTTCCAGCAGGACCTGGTCAAGCAGACCCTGCAGCAGGCCGCGAACTGGGTCTACCAGCCCCGCGGCGACATTCTGCAGTCCGACGTGCCGGGCACCTATTCGACCGCTGTGCGACGCCCACTCGGCGTCGTCGCCAGCTTCACCCCGTGGAACGGGGCGAGCATCCTGTCCTGGCGCGCGGTACTCCAGCCGATTGCCGCGGGCAACACGGTGGTCGTCAAGCCGTCCGAGCTCGCGCCGGTGTCGGCCGGGCTGATCGTCGCGGAAATCGCCGAGGAGGCAGGGTTCCCGCCCGGCGTCATCAACGTGGTGACCCACGCGCCCGGCGAGGCCAAGGCGATCGCGGACGAGTTCTTCGAGAACCCGGAGGTGCGTTGCATCAACTTCATCGGCAGCGTGCAGACCGCGCGGATGTTGTCCGAGCGGGCGGGGCGGATGCTCAAGCGCACGGTGATGGAGCTGGGCGGCTACAACCCGATGATCATCCTGGACGACGTCGACCTCGACTACGCCGTCCGCTGCGCCACCTTCAGCGCGTTCTTCCACCAGGGCCAGATCTGCATGAACGCGCGCAAGATCTACGTCCAGCGCGCCATCCACGACGAGTTCCTCGAGAAGTTCGTCGCCAAGACCAAGACCCTGAAGCTGGGCGACCCGCAGGACCCGGACACCGTGATCGGCCCACTGATCAGCGGAACCGCGCTGGAAGCGGTGAAGGAACGGGTCGCGGAAGCCTTGTCGCTGGGCGCTCGCGCCTTGACCGGGGCCGCTCACCACGGCCAGGTCTACGAGCCGACCATCCTGGTCGACGTACCCGACGAAGCCACGGTGTCCACAGTGGAGACCTTCGGCCCGGTGACCATCGTGCAACCGGTCGACACCGCCGAGGAGGCCGTCGAGCTGGCCAACCGCTCGATGTACGGGCTGACCTCGGCCATCCTCTCCGGCGACACCTACCGCGGCTTCGAGCTGGCAGCGAAGGTGAAATCCGGTGCGGTGCACGTCAACATGCCGACCATCGACGACGAGATCCAGGCCCCGATCGGCGGCGTCCGCGACAGCGGCTGGGGCCGCACCGGCCCGTACTCGCTCGACGACTTCACGGACCTGATCTGGGTGAACGTCCAGAGCGGCCAGCGTCACCTCCCGATCTCGTGAACGAGATCCGCGAGGTCGTCGAAGGCTGGGCGATCTGGCGCGACGCCGGGCTCTGGGACCGGCTGCTGGGCGCGTGGCACCCGGGCGGCCGCATGCACAGCAGCTGGTTCCGGGGCCTGGCCCCGGACTTCGTCGCGGCGTGCCGCCGGTCCTTCGAAGCAGGCGCGGTCGTGCACCACAGCCTCGGCGGATCCTTTGTGGACGTCCGCGGGACGCGCGCGATAGCGCAGACGAAAGTGAGCATCGGCCAGCGGCTCCCGGTCGACGGCGTCGTCTGCGACGTCGTCGGCACGGGCCGGTTCTACGACTTCTTCGAGTCCCGCGACGGAGATTGGCGGCTCGTGCTGCGGCAGCCGATCTACGAGAAGGACCGGCTCGATCCAGTCGACGGGCTCGAGTATCCGAAGCTGGATCGGGAGCTGCTCGCGTCGTTCCCGGACGGCTGCCGCCACATGCTGTACGCCCAGTCCCGCAACGGCCTGCCTGTGATTTCGGACCTCCCGCAGCTGCGCGGGCCTCGCGTCGAGACGCTGTACCAGGCGGGCTCCGCCTGGCTGGACGGCGGCCCCCTCGCCTGGTGAGGGGTAAGCCAAAGGTGGCGTTCTCCCAGCTTCTGGATGTCCCGAACGACGCGTTCGGGACGCCCAGCGATGCTGTTGGTAAATCTGCGTCGCTGGTGTTTGCGCAGGTGGTGACTCCCTGGTGGCGGCGCCTCGGGCAGTGACGTCCTTTAAGGACTCGGTGTGATGAAGGGGACTTTCATTCCGTCTGGCGGGCTGAAGAGCCCCTTCATCACATCGCAGAACCCTCGATCTGGCCCGATTTCACGCAACTTGCCCGAATCGGTGATCTGATGAAGGCCCCTTCAGCGGATCCAGCACACTGAAGGCGTCCTTCACCGCGGCAACCTCCCGTGTGGACAGTTGCGAGTTCGCACCAGGACAACGCCTGCGCCGTGAAAAAACCAACAGCACCACCCAACATCTCGAACGCGTCGTTCGGGACGTTCGGCACGGCTCGGGCGGCGTGTGGCGGGAAGGGGTGAAGCGAGGGCACCCTCGTTGCACCAGACGCAAGCAAAGTCCCCCTCGCTCCATCGAAACCCCCGACGGCGAAGGTCGTGAATGACGCGTTCAGGACGTTGGGCGTCCTGAACGCGTCATTCACG
>Ga0307507_10010412_pt1 | contig 12023 bp, 12 predicted proteins | sample 7_EM_MG_FD_207223 | JGI IMG/M metagenome (GOLD analysis project Ga0307507, IMG submission 207223) | Populus trichocarpa ectomycorrhiza microbial communities from riparian zone in the Pacific Northwest, United States - 7_EM | ecosystem: Host-associated > Plants > Roots > Unclassified | place...
TAAAAAAATGAGCCGGACTCAACAATTTAAAATGAACGGTTTGGTTTGGTTTTTCATTTAAAATAATTGAATTAATATATGGGTTTTTCAGTTGGAAATTTTGAATTCTTTTATATGTTTTGATATAATAGACTTGGGTTTTTTTTATGTATCAAGTTAGTTTTTTTAGTTAATTTTATGTTGGTTCTTTTTTTTTTATTACCCCTACAAGTGTCTAAAATTCAAATGGTGAATCTAACAGTTGGTGGCATATAATGTGTTTGTCTTGTTTTTTTAAATATTTTTATTTTAAAATACATTAAAATAATATATATTTTTTTAATTTTTAAAAATTTATTTTTGATATCAATGTATCAAAACAATTTAAAAACATAAAAAAAAAATCAAATATTTCCAAAAAAAAACATAGTTAGACAACTATCATTCAAGTTCTACCTTTGGGTTTTGTGTGATTTCCGCTGGTTGGACATAAGTAGCTCCAGCTTTCATACATTTACAACTTCATTGGCAGGAATTTGCTCCCATTATAGAAGGTGAGGTGAAGAAATCATAAAAGGGTACGAAAAGCAAAAGATAATACATGCGGATAGGTTCAATAGGAAAGCACTTCATGGATATAAACAGAGAATCCCAGCATAAGGAGAACGATCCAAGCCCCAAAGAGAGCAAAAACAGCCACGTGAAAAGAAAGCCTTTCACTGCATCAAACTTTATGAAGGTGCTTTTTCAGGGGATTAGGAACTAGAAAGTTAAATACCTATCTGGGATCAAACAAGATAAACGGCACAGCCATTAAATGCAGCAAGGGCCTCGTATATGCACCTCCGAAAAGCAACCTGGGGTCAACTGCTTAAGGGTACTGTATCCAAGTTTTGGAATTGTGCCATTAAAGCACAGCAATGCCAATCTGTGACTGTGTTCACAGCCGACTCAGGAACCTTCTTTCAACTAATTCAAGCAACTCAACGAGAGGGAAGTCATCAAAAAAGCAGCAGGTTTGAGAGAGAAATATATATCGGCGCAAGACGCACATCTAAATTTCCCTTGAAAGAGCTTGTCATTCTTAAGCACTTGGCAACAGGTCACGAGACAATGGTTTCCTAGCTATGCAGCAACCTAATCCATAAGCAGAAAGGATTGTCATGTGGTCGGACCTATTTGGACATGCGGGCATCCATATTCCTGATAGTTTTTCAATATTTAGATGGAAAGACCAAAAATTTGCATTGATTTGAAATTAAACCTAGAAGGAAGATCACAGCCAGAACTCCTCCTCGATGGTCTTGAGAAACACATGGGAACGACAGGAGCAGTGAGGTTCACATTTTAGACCGAAGAAAAGGGTGGTGGGACACAAAATAGGCCGAGAATAATGAAATGTTATAATCTTCTCAACAGAAAGAATAGCCTTGAAACACAAATAAAACCATCTTCGAAAAGACTGCCCAAAACTACTTGTGAAATTCGGCTTAACTGTCAAGGAATCAGATGAGATGGCAACAACCAGAGACACATGGGAGAGAAGCACACGTACCAGCAAGAGAGATAGAGACATCATCTTCCGCTTCATTCACACATCATAAGAAATTATGACTGCATGGAAAAGAAGACCCAATATGAACAAGTTTAACCTCTACTGATCCTACAAGACAATGTCTACTTTTCTGAGACACACAAAAAAAGAAAAGATGCACTCATACTAGTAATGCATAAAGCATCTGCAAGTACAGAGTCCAAGGCAAATAAATTATCCATGGCTTGCTTTGATTTGACTTGGCTGAAGGGGCTCTAAAATCTGATTACAGTATAGTGAAGAGAGAAAGTGTGATACAAGGAGTCTCCAAAGTTGATTTCAACCATCTCCATCTATCTTCAGACAGAAAGTTTGGAAGGTGCTGGAGGCGAGATGGAATTTAAAGAAGCAGAACATTCACTACAAACACATAAACAAGAAATAAATGGCATAGTAAAAACAGAAAGGCATTAAATAGAGGTATTATAGCACTTGCATAAAACAACCAAGCCTTGTAAATGAGTGTACATGCATGTCAGAACATTTATAGTTTCATGGAGATAATAGCTGCAGCATGGAAGTGGTAAATTACCAAATTAATACAATACAGCTCTGTCCAATTATGAGAAGCCTGTTCCACAACTGAATAGTTTCCATGATTATCCTTTCACAACTCAGATCAGAACCTGAAAATATTCGGCATTTTCAATTTTTTGGGGAATTTCTTTTAAATTTCAGGGCAAGGGAAAGATATAACCTGAAACACAGTGATAAAAAAAAATATAGGATGCTATTCGATTGTATTAAGCATTAAAAGTATATAGACATTGCTAACACGTGGGTATCTGATAATAAATGCCACGGATCGAAAAGAAATCGTGCACCATGCATACTAAAAAAAATCAAGTTTAGGTACAAACATGATTAGGAAAATAAAAATTCTTCATTCTAAAAGCTTCAGTCCTTAGAGCCAAAGGACATATTACTTCTTCCGGTATGAATTGTCGTATACAGCTAGAAAATCCTAACTTTCAAATTCCCCTGAATTCCAACCAATCTCAAGCATCACTGTGGTTAATCAATAAGCAACATCAGGCAAAATTGCAGTGCAGAAACATACATCACAAGCAGTAACAAAGAAACTGCAGAATGGCAATTAAATGTAGGTTCTAAATGTCAGACTAGCTTCGAGAGAGACAACAGCAGCAATGGGGAGAAGCATGGTCAAACGGCAGGATCATCCTAGAGAATGTGTTTTTTCCATTGCATAATTTCAACGTGAGATAAATTTTCAGGAGGGTCCTATCATCACACCCCACTGTTCACTGATTCAGGATGATGGGGTGAAAGTAATACCAGCTTTTGGTGAGCAGGAGCTCTAAAAGGTAAAATAGAAGATTCAGAACTCTTCGACAGTAAGATCCATACCAGATAGTGTAAATGAAAGTCATGGACAAACAAAACTGCTTGAAACAATTAAGGGGAAAATAAAGAGAGAGAAAAACTGTAAAACAAACCATCATTCTTTCCTTCCTGGCTATTGATGAAACCAGTCTTCTGTTTTTTTTTTCCCTTTTAGTAAATCTATTGCCAATCATTTTTAGCAAACTCTTATAAGAATTCCAGACAACTTTTACCATTCATCCAACAGTCGTCTACAAAATATTATCCCTTCGTTATTTCAACTCTGAGGTCACAGACCAAAGATACCTCTCTCAATTTCTCCTGAATTTACATGTGCTGAGTCCATGGCACATTCCACTTCCCAACTCACTCCAAATTCTTTAGGCAACATATGTTCAAGCTCTCCTTCACCAATAGGACAATAAATTGCCATTTCCAAACATTACATCACTTATTCAGTGTGAGATTAAAGAGTAAAATTACCACAGAATTTATGCATTCCACCGCAACAATTACGAAAAAAGAAAAAAGAAAGCACTCCAAGCACAATTTTTTCATGACAATTCAATGACAAATGAGCGCACACTCGAATTTCGAAAAAAACAAGTGACAAGAACATGAACAAGCTAAGAGTTCTATTATCCACATAAATACATAATTCGAGCACAACAATCAGTGGCCTATTTGGATAGCAAAAAAATGTTCGAGTAGCTGGACTGTGAGGATTAAAACCTTATTAATCTGAGATGCTTGCAATCCCATCTTGAAACAAAAGTTTTGTTTGCGGAAATAATCAACGAGATAAAGCCATTCGCAATTCTAATGACAGTGAGATTGAAGTAAATCACCACATTTTTTTACCTTTCATTCTTTCCAAGCATAAGGAGCTTTGTCAACAACTAAATAATCTCCCCTGATATCCTTCACTACTCTAATCTCCTCATCAATGTACAACGATTCAAACCTTTACAGAACAAAACAAATACACATCACTTAACCAAAAAAAAACATCATATTAATATTCATAGAATCATATTCACGTAGTAAAAAGAATTCCAGTTTTGGAGAACAATCACCATCCCTGGCCGAAAGGCGGCAACGGTATCTCCCAATTCTTCCCTCTTAAAACCGCACTTGTAAATCTAAAACAAAATTAAAAGAAAATAATTATCAATCAATATTGAAACAGTTACAAAGACTAAATTTTAACGCTAGAGTACCTAAAATTCACTCTTTGAGAGGAAGAAACTTCAATACTTGAGCGTACAAAGAAAACCCCATCAGGTGGAAAAGTGATAACATTATTAAGAGTCCTTTTTTCAACATCTATAACCTGCAAAACATCACCAGCTTGAGTACCAAACAATGGAGCTTTCTCTATGATAAAAAGCTGCTCTTTCTCTGTGGTCCAAAGCAACCGCCAAGTGGCAGAAAGTGAGTCATCAGTGGTGACTGTATCTTTTCCTAGATCAGCCATTGCATCAATGGCTTGGATAATTGAGGATCTTTTAATGGGATCATTTTGGGTTTTGAGGCCACGGTGTTGATCGGAGATTAGAGTAAGGAGGTGTTGCTTGGCTGATTGTGACTGGGTTGTGATTGACGAGCAGGTGATTTTGGAGATGGGTTTAGGAGGGATAATGGTAGGTTTGAAGGGAACTGGGAGAAGGAGGCAATGACATGTGGCCATGGAGAAAGGGATACAGCCTACAAGGGGAGAGTGGTTTAGACTTGAGCCGTTGAGCGCTATGAAGTGAATATGGCGGTTGAATCCATACCAGAAAAAACGATATTTTGTTCATTAATGGATCAGCTGGTTCAAGGCCCAAACAAACCCAGTAGGGCCCACTGACATTCATAAAATTCAAGTCACCTTTCGAAATAGAGCCCGTCTTTCGGCAAATAACTCCTTTATTTCCAAAATATCCATAATTATTATCTATAAAAAAAATAAGTGGATTAAAATAAAATTTTAATAATTGAAGAAATAATGTTAAAAAAAACTCATAATGACATGATTGAAATTAAATAATGAAATTGATATTATCTATGTTCTAAAAAATAAGGAAAGCCATTTTTTAATGAAATATGACCAGCCTATTTCTATATTTATTTAAATAAAAGGGAAGAAGAATTATTATTTATATTTAATGAAATATTTGCTTTATAAAGAAAAAAACATAGACACACTTGTCGTGGATGAATGGGCTTGGGCCTTGGAGGGAAGCCAAGAATTTCAAAAGGACGATTTTAAATAAAAGCTCAAGAAACCGTCCTGAGAAACCCCTCCGTCCTTTTATTTTAGGGTTAAAACTTGGAACGCTACTCAACAGCTCACTGTAAAACGACACCGTGCAAACTCTTAAAATAAGTTAGCACTCTCCTTTCTAGAGAGCCGTCTCTTCTCCTTCTTTCCAGTAGAGTTATAGAAGAGAACTCCGTGCTTCTTCTTCACTTGCTAAAAATCACACCACACACTTTCTCTCTTTCCCTACTCACTAACAGATCCGATCTAGGGTTTCATTTTTTCCACCAATATGTCAATCGCCGCTCAGACACTTGATATTCTCGGCGATAGACAGTCCGGCCAGGACGTTCGCACTCAAAACGGTACTCTCTTTCTCTCTTTTTAGCTAACTACCACTATTTATTCGTCACTAAACTCCACTCCACTGACGATTTTTAATTTTTTTGGCGATTTACAGTGATGGCTTGTCAAGCAGTCGCCAATATTGTTAAATCTTCCCTCGGTCCTGTTGGCCTCGACAAGGTATGATCGCATTTCTCTTCATTTCTATTACTTTATTGTGTTTTTTGCTTTTCACTTCTGCTGCTGCCTCTGCTGCTATTTTTGTAAACCTAAAAATATAATTTGTTTGTTTTTCTATTATTGAAATTGAAACTGACATCGAATTCGGTAGAGAATTATATAAAATAGATTATTTTTAGTCTAATTTTACAACAGCATTTCTAACAATTTTTAGTTTAGTGTAAAATAAAGTTTTCTAATCTTCCCTGCATTTATTCATTGCTGATGGATGCTATTCAACTTCTTTGAAGTGAACTGTAAAAAATGACCCTCCAATTTTATGAAATAAATAAGCTGTTGAAGTCACTGGAAAAAGTTGCACCAATGAATAAATTTGTTATTGTGTTTTTATTCTATATAGTTTTTAGGGGATGGAATACTTATTTGGTGTTTTATTTGTTGATGATTGGGCCATTGCAGATGCTGGTGGATGATATTGGAGATGTAACGATTACCAATGACGGTGCGACTATTCTTAAGATGTTGGAAGTAGAGCACCCGGCTGCTAAGGTGGATGGATAGAGTCCACATTCTGCTCTTTTTTTATAACGTGTATTAAGTTACTGCTCTGTTTAATTACCCTTATCATGTTTGTTTAATATTTACAATTTTGAGCTTTACAGGTGCTTGTGGAGTTGGCTGAGCTTCAAGACCGAGAAGTTGGAGATGGGACAACTTCAGTTGTTATTGTAGCTTCAGAGTTGCTTAAGGTAATTGCAGCTAGCAGACCCTTTCATTTTTTTTCCGTTGAAATTATTCCTGGGTGTTATAATTTAAAAGGATGATGTTGTTGAAGTATATGATTGGATGATATTCTTTTGCAGAGAGCAAATGATCTAGTGAGGAATGGGATTCACCCTACTTCTATAATCAGTGGATATAGAGTAAGTGATTGTTTTCCGGCATGAATAGCATTCTTAAAGTGTATCTATTTGTGCAAACACCAAGAGCTACTATATCTTATCTCTGGTTGTGTCTGTTACTGACATTGCACCTGTATTTGTTTGTATCTAATCTGGACAGCTTGCTATGAGGGAAGCATGCAAATATGTTGAAGAAAAATTGGCAGTGAAGGTAATCCTTTCCCTTCAATATTGTTTTTTTTTTTTTTTAACTAAAGAGTAGTGAGAATTGCACAAATAGTGTTGATTTGAATATTGATGCATCAGCAATATAAGCTGTGTTACACTTACCACACAATATGGAATAGATGAAACACTGTTCATTCTTCACATGTGAACATTGAATAGAATTTCTGCGTTTATTTTTTCATTTGTTGGTTATGGAATTTGATGCATTATATTCCAACTGGTACAGCATGCACTGGGCAATCTGTCCACCATGTCATGTTCTTAATTACATTGTTCTGTGATTTTATCAGGTTGAAAAGCTTGGAAAAGACTCTTTGGTAAACTGTGCCAAGACAAGTATGTCCTCAAAGCTGATAGGCGGTGACAGTGACTTCTTTGCTAATTTGGTATGCTTGCTTTTGAGCTCTCCTGAGAATTATACATTTGGTCATAACTGATACTTGTTAATGAGTTTATATTCTATATTAAGGAGCTGTATGGTTTCATCTGCCCGAAACCAGTTGGATGTGCTGGGCTTTTCTTTGTCCAAATTCCATAGTGCCTTAGCATGGATTAACACTCTGGGATAAAAGTTAATTGGAGACCTTCTGTTGCAGCTAATGTGTTTTTGTTGACACCTACTTTCCTACTTTGGCCGTTGTACTTTGCTGTCTTCTGTCAGACTAACTTCTCTAGTTTGCAGCATTTGATAGCTCCATAAAACATTGGATTTTACTGCTTTGGGTGGAAGCATGTGAATACAACTCCTACTTGTTATTATGTTAAATTTCTTTGCAACTTAATATGTCTAGTTGTGCATGTTTGATTTTGAAATGCCTGCTCATAGATGTTTTGTAGTTTTGGCCTTGCTTTGTATAGTACTTTCTGGGAAGAACTGACAGAACACTTTGTTTTCAATGTTATGCTGGCTTGGACAAGATAAAAGGCCTGGCAAATTAATGTCTTTACATTGACATATCTATAAATTGCATTTTGTTACAGGTTGTTGACGCTGTACAATCAGTAAAGATGACCAATGTAAGAGGGGAAGTCAGATACCCCATCAAGGTCAGTAGTTTTTATTGTACTATAAGCTGGTTGTGCAGGACTCTTTATATCTTGTAACTGGCTCTTATAATGTATGCAGACAATATGTGATATTGCGAATCTTTACATTGAGCTTCCTGTTTGTACATTGTTTTATGAAACCGGTTGATTTTTATGTTCATCCCACTAAGATGATTCTGGCCAATCTGCATTGCTTAGTGATGGTTGTAATGTCCAGTTGCTTGTTTTGATTTCTTAGGGCATCAATATTTTGAAAGCTCATGGCAAGAGTGTGAAGGATAGCTACCTTTTGAATGGATATGCTCTAAATACCGGTCGTGCTGCTCAAGGAATGCTTATGAAAGTCGCACCTGCAAGAGTTGCGTGCCTTGACTTCAATCTTCAGAAGACAAAGATGCAATTGGGTGTACAAGTCTTGGTCACTGATCCTAGGGAGCTTGATAAAATTCGTCAAAGGTAATTAGATTATAGACTTCAGTTGCTTTGTTAATAGATGTACTACAATATCCAGTTTGCTTTGGTAATTGGTCTTTGGAGTTGTGTAATTGATTTTTTAACCCTGCTGTTTGTTGTTGGCAATCAAAATAATAATGATAATGATCATGTCATGTATTTTTTTTGTTTATTTTGTACTAACATGGACTTGATGTTACCCTTTTCTTCACAGAGAAGCTGATATGACAAAGGAACGCATTGAGAAACTCTTGAAAGCTGGAGCAAATGTTGTATTAACTACAAAAGGAATTGATGACATGGCCCTTAAGGTAAGCATTTGTGAATTGTGCTTCCCAATGCTGTCAGCATTGTTACAACTGTTATCTAATCACCGTGTTGTGCTTTACTTTATTCTGATATTGGCAAGTTTCTGGGAGCTGTATGTTGTCTGACAGATTAATTTGCCCATAATTGGCTCAGCAGATATTCACTACCTAGATTTATATGCTTGTAAATCTATGTGCTACTCCGATCTGGTAATTATTTACCTTTTTGTTTGTTAATGTAATTTCACTACTATTTATTTCAGTATTTTGTGGAGGCTGGGGCTATTGCTGTGAGACGTGTTAGGAAGGAGGATATGCGCCATGTCGCCAAGGCAACTGGTGCAACATTGGTATGTTCTTCCGCTCTGAGTAATCATTCCAGTCAATATCTTACATATATAGTTTTTGGCTGTTTGTCCTTCAAAGAAAGATCATTCAGCCACTCCGAGTATGCTGTTTAATACCAATATTATATTGTTGACCCTGTGCTCTCACTGGTTGGTCCATAGGTTTCAACATTTGCTGATATGGAAGGGGAGGAAACATTTGAGCCATCATTTCTGGGATATGCTGATGAAGTTGTAGAGGAGCGAATTGCTGATGATGATGTCATTCTGATTAAGGGGACAAAAAATACTAGTGCAGTATGTGATTCCACTTATTTAAGCCTTATGAACTTGAACAGTTATATATGCATGGCCTATACTAAATCCTTGGAGCTCTGATTAACATAGAATGGTTGTACACGGCAAATGGAAAACATGATCCTCTTTAACAAGCTGTCTGATTTATTGGTTTATTATTTTTACCTAGGTCTCCTTGGTTCTCCGAGGTGCAAACGATTATATGCTTGATGAGATGGAGAGGGCACTTCATGATGCCTTATCTATTGTTAAGAGGACACTTGAATCTAATACGGTAAATTTGGATTCTGTCTAATCACATCTTTGAATTCTGCTTAGGAGTCATAAAAGCTAGGCGCTTGAAAAATGAAAGCCTTGCCCTGGCATTGCCATTGCAGGTAGTAGCAGGAGGAGGGGCGGTTGAGTCTGCCTTATCTGTGTATTTGGAGTACCTTGCTACAACTCTGGGATCACGAGAACAGTTGGCAATTGCTGAGTTTGCTGAATCTTTATTAATTATACCAAAGGTGTGGCTTCGATTATTGCTACTATATGATAATCAATTTCCTAACGGCTCCAATGTGGAACCTTTTCTGTAGAAATGCTGACTGGTGTTAGTACAGGTGCTTGCTGTCAATGCTGCTAAGGATGCCACCGAGTTAGTTGCTAAACTACGCGCTTACCACCACACAGCTCAAACAAAGGCTGATAAAAAGCAGTTGTCCAGGTTCTCTTAGTTTTATTCTCTCAGATATATTTGCTGTTTTCTAAAGCCTGGCAAAGTTCTAGTGTGAGAATGTTAAGAGCAGTATTCTCTGATTCACTTATTTGTTCCCATCATCCTCAGCCCACTTCTCTTGGCACAGAGAGGGGATGGGTAAGGGGTTAAATTTAGATCTTCAATCGCATTATTGTCAGCTTAGGTAATTGTATATGATGTCCTCTTCCATTAATGGAGAAAGAAATCCGTAGAAAAGTTGGATTTTTGTTTTATTTTTCCTTTGTTTCACCTTTGCGTTTTTTTATGGTTTTGGGGTGCTTGCTTGCTGAATCTTTATGGCATTTTTGCAGCATGGGACTAGATCTTTTAAAGGGGACTGTTCGCAACAACTTAGAAGCTGGAGTAATTGAGCCTGCCATGAGCAAAGTGAAGATAATTCAGGTAACAATTGTGGAAATGCAAATGCAGTAATATGTTGAAAGTGAAGTCTTGCCATTAAGCTACACCACAAAATTCTAATGATTTTCTCTTGTTTGCTAGTTTGCCACTGAAGCAGCGATAACTATTCTTCGGATCGATGACATGATCAAGCTTGTCAAAGATGAGAGCCAGAATGATGAGCAATAGGGACAGTCTAGTTGAAGATCCACATATCATTTTTCTCGGTTTCCTTTATTTTCTTAAAATTTTCCTGTCTATGGAGAGAGGATAAGGGGGTTGTGGGCGGTGGGTTCTGTGTTGTTTGTAATTGGCATGGCACTGAAAGGGATCTGTTTGCATTTGGTTCCTTGTTATCGCCCGTGAATTTATTTGTGCTGGTTTTGTGGCAACCTAGTCTCTACTCTTACTCTGAAGCTGTAGTGCTGTAGGCTTAGATGTAGCCGAAGGTCCTTTGGACCCTGGAACCTGTTCTGTATTTGAAAGGTGTTGACTGATGATCGCGGCTTATGATAAGCTGGAGCTCATTTACCTTGTCTCTGACCTCGTGCATCTTGACGATTTGTTGTCTGAAAAAAGAAGGAAAGAAAAGAAAGCCTTGAGCAGGTGTTCCAACAACTATTAGAATATGCATATTGTATTTTTAGAGTCTGCATATCCTCTGCAAAACTGTTTTTGGTCGCCTCTTTACCCCTTTCATTGTTTTCACTGGCAATCACCATGCCTCTTCTCTTCGTCACCACAGCTTGAGTGAAATGTGATGTTGAAGCCTGTCTCTTGATCAAGACAAGTTCACATGGTCTCCGGCCCATGTATTTTATCATAAATCTCAAGACCTTTGCAAGTCTTGCCAGTGGAGTGAAATGTGATGTTGGTTTTGAATAAGCTTACTTACTACTGGCCTGACCACTGTTCAAATAAAGGATCGGCAAGTAAGACTGAAAGAACCCTTGCGCGCAGCATTATCATTTAGAATACGTCTCGTTTAAATAATAAAGGCCTCCACGTGCGTTGTTTTGCTACTTAACTCGCTGATTCACGTGACCACCTCTGTTAAATTACTGACATTTATCAGCAGCACTTTCTTTTATTTGAACTCAAAAACCCAGCACCAAATAAAGGTGATTATGATAGTCGCTAGATTCTCGTGTCCAGCTGTTCGTTAGCAAAAAAATATTGCCATCTGATCATGTTTCTGTCAAGGGAATCATTCGTTCGTTGAAAAGAAATTTTAAATGTATTTTGGAGGGATAGGTTGATCTTTAATCTGGAGTTTAATCCAAGCTACATGTTTAATTAAATTAGATGAGATACTTGTCCATTAAAATTCAGTTGATAATAACCTAATTGACATGATAAACTCAATTGGGTAGCATCAAGTAAAAAAAAAAGAGGAGAAAATAACATTATTTTAATAAAAAAAATTGATCTGGATGATCTAATAAGTAGCAGCATGAGGAATCAAATCATCAATGATCTTTTTTATTTTATTTTTTGAGTTGTTTTCGAATGAAGTTTATGTATTATGCTTCCTATATTTTATTTAAGGAAGTCACGGCCCATATCCACCGACAAAACCATTAAACATGGTTCATGTGAGTTCATCAATATACTAT
>Ga0307507_10010414_pt1 | contig 12022 bp, 10 predicted proteins | sample 7_EM_MG_FD_207223 | JGI IMG/M metagenome (GOLD analysis project Ga0307507, IMG submission 207223) | Populus trichocarpa ectomycorrhiza microbial communities from riparian zone in the Pacific Northwest, United States - 7_EM | ecosystem: Host-associated > Plants > Roots > Unclassified | place...
GCTTCTTTGGCATGTTCACAGATTTCTTACCCTGTCAGCCGGAGCTGCGGCCGAGCCTCGGGATCTCGATCGCCGGGCAGCGGTCCATCACCATCTCCAGGCCCGCCGCGCGGGTCCGCTCGTACGCGGTCTCGTCGATCACGCCGAGCTGGAACCAGACGGCCTTCGCGCCCTTGGCGACCGCCTCGTCGGCGACCGCTCCGGCGAGGTCGCTGTTGACGAACACATCGACGACGTCGACCTCGAAGGGGATGTCGGAGAGGGAGGCGTAGCCCTGCTCGCCGTGCACCGTCTCCGCCTTCGGATGGACGGGCACGATGCGCTTGCCGTAAAGCTGGAGGACGTCGGCGACGCCGTGTGCCGCACGCCGTTCGTTCGCCGACAGGCCCACGATCGCCCAGGTGTCGCCCAGCTCGGTGAGGATCTTGCGGATCGTTGCTGAGTCGCCGTACACGCTCGGCCTCCTTGGGAATCGTCCGCCCGCTGCCGTCTGCGACAACAGTGGGCGGAGTGCCGAGATTCCTCAGCCCATTCCTCAGTCCTCGACCACGGACGTGTTGAGGCCCTTGTCGTAGTGGTTGTGGGCGATCTTGATGCCCGTGCTGCCGTGGAAGACGAACAGCGGGGAGGTGTACGGCGGTTCGCCCGGTCCGGCGAGGCGGCGGACCGTGTTGCCGGTGAAGGTGAAGCCGCCGACGCTCTTGGCGTTGACGACTGTCACGTCGCTGATGTCGAAGGAGTTGTGCTCGACCTTGATGTTGTGGTGCACCGGGTTCGCCGGGTCGACCACCTGATTGGTCGGCTCGACGAAGATGACCGGGCCGGTCGGGCGCGTGAAGGAGTTGTCGCGGATCGTGAGGTCGGCGACCGGGCCGGACTCGTACCACTGGTAGGCGTCGGCGGAGACGTAGATGCTGGCCATGGACATCGCGTCGAAGCGGTTGCCGGCGATCAGGACGGGCTTGCGGGTGGTGACCAGGATTCCGCGCGTCGGCACGTTGCGGAACGTGTTGCCGGTGATGACGACCGACGGGGTGGCCGTGATGTTCTCGACGACCGTGCCGCCGATCTCGACCCCGGCGGGGACCGGCCGGTCGAAGGTGACGTTCATCGTGGTGAGGGACTTGGTGTGGTCCATGCCGCTGGGGCCGTCCACGGTCGTGACCTTCGCATGCGGGTCCGCCACCGGAGTCATCGTGCGCTGCGTCGTGAACTCGACCTCGTCACCGGGCGCGAACTGCGGGAAGCCCGCGGTCTGCGGGTGTTCGTAGGCGAGGGTGAGGGTGTTCGGCCCGGGCTGCCCGACGACTTCCAGGTACGTGCCGTGGATGTTGATCGGGTCGTCGTGCGGGCCGTCGAAGAGGCTCCGGGTGATGGAGACCTTGCCCTTCACGCCGGACATCTGCACGAAGTCCGCGAACGACGCCGTCGACCTGCCGGACTTCGGATCGGGCGCGAAGTTCACCTTGTCGATGGAGATGTTCTCGCTGAACTGCCCCACCACACCGAAGGATTGGAGGTAGTAGGCGTTCATCGAGCGCATCGTGACGTTCTTGGACTGCCAGATGAAGGCGCCCGGTTCCGTCCGCTCGATCAGGCGCATCTGGTAGACGAGCCCGGCGTCCGTCGGCTGCGTCGCGGTCGTGTAGTCGATGCGGATCCGGCGGTCGCCTAGGTCGGTGACCGAGGAGACGTTGTTGAAGAGCGGGTTGTCCCCGCGCCAGGTCTTCTGTGCCTTGGGGTCGTGGATCTGGGTGTACTGCAGTCCGTCCGTGCCCGACCAGTACGGCTGTCCGGTGGCCGGGCTCTTCTCGCCGAGCCAGGTGACGTGCGTGCCGTTCACCTCGTACGGGCTGCCGGCCGGGATCTTCAGGACGCGGTAGGCGTGCGCGTCAGTGCCGTCGGTGACACCGGCGGTCGCGACGGTCGCGTCGATGACCTCGGGGGCCGCGTAGTCGAACGAGAAGTTCTGGAACGTCACATCGGTCGAGCGGATCGACGCGAACGCCGTCTGCAGACCGTGGTAGACGAGCTTCGCCCCGCCGCCGTCGACGGTGACATCGTGCATGTCCTCGATGAGCAGCCCGATCTTCTTGTCCCGGTAACGCTGGTCGGCGCCGACGGTGTTGGAGACGTACAGCTCCCGCGTCTCGGCCCGCTCGGGGTAGAGCTGATAGGTCCCCTTGGAGAAGACGATCCTGACCGGCCGGTCGTGATCGACGCTCTTGGCGTGCCGTATCGCCGCGACGACGGCGGGCGTCGAGTCCGTCCGGCCCGAGGGGTCGGCGCCGTACGCGTCCACGTCGACCACCGCGACCGGCGTCGCTCTCTGCGCCGCGGCGACAGGACCGCCGCCGCCCACGAGCAGCGCGAGCGCCACCCCGACAAACACGAACCGAGACCGAGACATAGCCCCTCCGGAGCATTCATGAGTCACAAAACACCCGATGAATAGGGGGAGTTGCCGCCGATCGCCCGGTCGGATCTCCGACTGGAGTGTCCTTAGATCCGACCTCTGGGTCAATGGTCCGGACGAACCGGAGGAGTTGATTGCTTCGGCGATGCCGTGCTCGCACGGATCACCAGCTCGGGGTCGAAGAGGAGTTCCCCGACGGGGACGTCGCGGTTGCCGACCAGGGCCAGGACGCTGCGGCCTGCCTCCGAGGCCAGCCGGTCGGCCGGCTGGCGGACCGTGGTGAGCGGCGGATCGACGAAGTCCATGATCATGGAGCCGTCGTAGCCGACGACCGACACGTCCCCCGGGACGTCGTACCCCTGTCGGCGCGCGCCGCGGATCGCGCCCAGCGCCATGTAGTCGCTGGCGGCGACGATCGCCGTGGCGCCGCGGCCGAGGAGTGAGATCGCGGCGGACTGGCCGCCCTCCACGGTGTAGGACTGCCGGACCACCCACTGTTCGGCGTCCTCGACACCACGCCTGGCGAGCGAGTTGACGAAGCCGCTGACACGCAGGTCGGCCGGGCGGTTGCCGACCGGGCCCGAGGCCATGCCGATACGGCGGTGACCGAGCCGGTGGAGGTGGTCGACGGCGAGTTCGGCGGCCAGCAGGTCGTCGGTGGAGAAGACCGGCGCCTCGCTCACCCCCTCGAAGCGGCCGTTGATCCCGACGAACGGGATCCTGCGGGAGCGCAGCAGTTCGTACGCCTGCGGGTCAGCGCCCTCGATCGTGTTGCTGGCCGAGAGGAAGACGACGGCGGCCACGCCCCGGTCGGCGAGGGAGGTCACGAAGTCCAACTCCTGTACTCCGCCGGGGAAGCACGGGCACAGGACCGTCTTCAGGCCGTGCGGGGCGAGCACGGACTCGATGCGCTCGGCGACATCGGCGAAGAACGGATTGGAGACCAACTCGGTGACGACCGCGACGAGTTGCCCTCGCGTCTGCCGCTCGTAGCCGAGGTCGGCCATCGCCTGCTCGACGGCCTCGCGGGTCCTGCGGGACACGCCCTGGCGCCGGTTGATGACCCGGCTGACCGTGGCCTCGCTCACCTGCGCCCGGTCCGCGACCTCGGTGATGCCGACCTTCATAAGCTTTCCTCCACCCCGACTTGCAACGGATGGACGAAAACTTTCAGTCCAACCTCCCACGCAACATAGCAGCGGGGCTGCATGTCTTCCATGTTTCTTGCGCATGACCATTGAATCGCCACTTCGGCCCCTGCTAGCTTTCCGGCCACCACGCGGCCCCATCCCGCAGTGACCGAAGACCGGGAGACCCGATGAAGCCCTCAAGGCTCATGCTGCTCACCGCTGTTGCCCTGCTCGCCCCGATGGCTCCCGCTCTGTCGGCCACCGCGTCCGCCGCCCCCCGCCCCCAACTCGCCATCCCGGACCCCGGGTTCGAGAACGGCGGCACGGGCTGGACCTTCACCTCGGGGGCCGGCGTCGGCACCGGCAACAGGCACGGCGGCGAACGCTTCCTCTACCTCGACGCCGGAGCCGGCAAGAGCGGGGAAACGACCATCGTCGCGCCCCGCGACGGCAGTTACGACTTCTCCGCCTGGATCGGCAGCGCCGGCACCGGCGGCACGTACACGGTCCGGCGCAACGGTGAGACCGTGCAGACCATCACCCTGCCGCAGCACCCCGGGTACGCCCGCTACACCATCAGCAACGTCACCTTGAAGACCGGCGACCGGCTCCAGATCGAATTCGGCTCCGGAACCGCCTGGGTCAACGCCGACGACCTGATGATCTCGCCCGCCGCGCCCGCGGACCCCAAGGTCACCTCGTCCGACCCCGAGGTCGTCGCGATGTTCGACTGGGCCCAGAAGAAGGCCAACAGCTGGGTCCAACTCCCCGGCACCGTAGGCCCGGTCAACGTCGACGAGTACCAGACCGGCGGCACCGGTACCGCGTCGTACGAGCCCACCTACTGGGCCGGATACGCCAACCGCAGCGCCTACTACTCCCGTGACATGACCCACCAGCTCGCCGGCGCCCATCTCATCGGGCTCGACGCCGAGAACGAGACGATGCTCCGCTCGTACGCGGCATCGGCCACCGCCGAGCACAAGTACTTCCCGGTGTGGTCACTCAACTTCGACGCCAAGACCTACCTGAGCATCGACTACAAGAGCCCGGACAATTTCGTCCGCGAGGTGCCGGCCACCTTCGAACTCGTCGAGAAGGCGGCCCAGGCATACCTGTGGACCGGCGACCGCAGATACGTCGACGACCCGGTGCTGTGGGACTTCTACCGGCACGCCACCGAGCAGTTCATCGACCTGCACAACTCGGCCAAGGACAACGGCAAGGTGAAGGTCGCCGAGGGCACGGGCCAGGGCATCTTCGCGGGCGCCGCCAGCTACAACGAACAGGACGGCGACGGCCTGGCCGAGGCCGGGGACGGCATCGCCTCCGAGTACCAGGCGTACCTGGCGATGGCCGTCCTCGCACGCGGCAAGGGCGACACCGAACTTGCCAAGACGTACGACAAGAAGGCCGCCGACCTGAAGACGTACTTCAACGACGACTGGAGCGGCACCGGCAGCGGAGCCGACATGGTCCGCGCGTACACCCTGTCGGGCACCCCGATCACCGGCTGGGGCAAGGAGAACAGCGTCTTCATGCCGATGAAGCAGATCATCGACCCCGGCCCGCGCAACGACGCCTACCTCGACTACATCGAGGCACAGGAGCTGGGCCCGGACGGCTCGCACAACATCGAGTCGACGACCTACCTGCCCGACATGTTCTTCAAGAACAACCGCGCCGACACCGCCTGGCAGTGGATGCAGAAGATCTACGGCGAGCGGGAGATCCAGCACGTCAACTCCAGCCAGGGCCCCGACGGCGACTACCCCGAGGTGTCGTTCACCCTGGTCAGTCAGACCGTTCAGGGTCTGATGGGCATCACGCCGGACGCGCCCGCCCACAAGGTGACCACCCAGTCGCAGCTGCCGTCCGGCATGAAGTGGCTCCAGGTGGCGGACGTCCCCATCGGCACGGGCACGGTCACCGTGCGGCACGACGGTGCCACGAAGACCACGCTGACGAACAACGCCCGCAAGGGCTCCTACAGTTGGGAAGCCCGTTTCCCCGGCGTCCACAAGAAGATCAAGGCCAACGGCGTCCCGCAGCGCGTGCGCACCGAGGTGGTCAACGGCGTGACCTACACGTACGCGACGCCGACGGTGTCGGCGGGGGCGACCGCGGTGGTGCAGGTGAGCGACTGACGCGCAGGCTCACCGGGGGTGTCGTAGTGCCGCGGCGAGGTCGTCGAGGTGGCGCGCGACCGGGCCCAGGGTGAGCAGGCCACTGCCCGCCCCGGCCAACTCGGCCGCGGCGGGCGTCAGTTCGGCGTGAGCGCGCTCCATCGTCTCCCGGTCGTCCACGGCGAGTGCCGCGCGGGCGGCCAGGCACCACAGGGCCTCGAACAGCAGGTCGCGGGGCGGGTCCGGGAGCGAACGCAGCGCCGCCCGCGCCTCGGTGGGGCGGTCGCGGGCCAGCAACACCAGGGGCCGGGCCCACGGTTCGTACGGTCCCCAGTCGATGTGCTCGTCGCTCTGGGCGGGCCGCCCGTGCCGCAGCCGCAGGCACAACAGGGCCAGCGGCAGCAGACCGCCCTCCAGTCCGGGCATACCGGCTCCGTCCAGCCGAAGTGCCGCGTCCCGGTAGGCAGTTGCCACCTCGGTCGGCAGAGGGTTGCCGGTCGCGGTGAGCCGTAGGACCCGGTACCAGGTCGTGAACACGCCTACCAGCGGGAGTTCATGACGGTCCGCCAGGTGGTCGGCCGCCGTCGCGTGGGCGTCGGCTCCGGTGAAGTCCGCGAGCGCGCTGCGGGACTGGAGCCGGACGAGATGTCCGAGCACTTCGTACGTGACCATGCCGTGCCGGGCGGACAGGGCGACCAACTCGGCGCCGATCCCGTCCCGTTGCGGGGCCAGGCCTGCGCGGTGGAAGGTCTGCATGAACGTGCCATTGAGGGCGAAGGCCAGCAGTGCCGGGTCGTTCAACCGGCGGGCGATCTCCTCCGCCTGGCGGGCTGCCTGGGGTCCGCGTGCCGAGCGGGTGCCGCGTGACTCCAGGGCGATCGTGGCCAACAGACGGGCCCGCGTGGCGAGATGGGCGTCCGGCGGGAGTGCGGCGAGGGTGTGCTCGGCGGCGGCCACCGTGTCCGCCGCCTGTCGTGGGTCATCGGGGCGGGTCCAGATCGCGGGGACGTCGTAGGCGCCGATCACGCGGGCGGTGAGTTCCGTGTCGCCCAGTTCCGCCGCCGCCGTGATCGTCGCCGGACGGTGCCGGCGGGCCGCCTCCAGGCCGCTGCCCCCGGTCACCGCGAGATCACGCAGCAGGCCCACCGTCGACTCCAGCCGCGCACGGGCGCCGGACGGCACGGTCCGGTCGTAGGCGGCGGCCGCCTGCGCCCACACGCGCTCGGCCGGACCGCTCGCATCTGGCAGGGGGCCGGGGTCCAGGTGCGGGGCGTGGGCGAGGACGTCCGCCTCCAGGCGGCGCAGGGCCGGGCCCGGGTCCGCCCCCAGCTGTTCCACGAGGAGGGTGCGTGCCCGGCGCAGTACCGCGAGCGCGTCGCCCTGGCGGCCGGTGCGGTAGAGGGCCAGCGCCAGCAGTCGCCAGGCGTCCTCGCGCCACGGGTGCTCGGCCACGTGCGCGTCCAGGTCCGGTACCGCCTCGGCGGCCTGCCTCAGGGCGAGTTGGGCCTCGGCCCGGCGTTCGACGGCGTGCAGCCGCAGCTCGGCGAGGCGGGAGCGTTCCGCACGGGCCCAGCTCTCCTCGCCGAAGTCGGCGTAGGCAGGACCGCGCCACCAGCTCAGCGCCTCGTCCAGCCGGGCGAGCGCGTGCGGGTCCGGCAGGGCTCCGGCGGCGGTCACCGCCCGTTCGAACCGCCACGCGTCCACGGCCTCCGGCCCCGCGCGCAGCGCATACCCCGGACCCTCGGTGACCAGCAGCCGGGCCGGAGCCCGCGGCGGTCGCTCCGGCTCCAGCGCCCGGCGCAGCGCGGCCACGAAGGTGCGCACCGCGCCCACCGCGTCGGCGGGCGGCTCCTCCTGGCCCGCCCACAGATCCTCGACCAGCCGCCCGACCGGGACGACCCGACGCCGGGCGACGAGCAGCCGGGCCAGCACGGCCCGGTGCCGCGGCCCCTTCAGGGCGATCACGTCCCCGGCACCGTCCCAGGCCGTCACCGGCCCCAGCACTCCGAACGCCACCTCCATCGCCGACCACCCTTTCCGGAGCATCGCCCCAGGTCACGGTAGCGCGCTCACTCGTTGCTCATCGGCGCGCGGCAGGCTCGACGGCATCACTCACGCACGTACGAAGGAAGAGCGCACCGTGCCGCCTGTCATCCCCGGCTTCACCTACCACCGCGTCCCCGTCGCGGACGGCGTGTCCCTGAACGCGGCCGTCTCCGGTGCGGGCAGCCCGATCGTGCTGCTGCACGGCTTCCCGCAGACCCACCTCATGTGGCGCCATGTCGCCGCCGACCTCGCGGCCGACCACACCGTGATCTGCCCCGACCTGCGCGGCTACGGCGCGAGCGACAAGCCCGCCGAGACCGACGGCTCCGGCTACGCCAAGCGCACCATGGCCGCGGACATCGTCGCCCTCGCCCACGCCCTGGGGCACGACAGCTTCGCGCTGGCAGGCCACGACCGCGGAGCCCTGGTCGCCTTCCGCGCCGGACTCGACCACCCGGAGACGATCACTCACCTGGCCTGCCTCGACGTGCTCCCCACACTGGACATGTGGGACGTGCTGCACGGCGTCACCGCCGCCGTGGGCTTCCACCTCTACCTGATGGCCCAACCCCCGGGCCTGCCCGAGCAGTTGATCGCCGCCGCACCCGACGCCTTCTTCGGCCACTTCCTCGACATCTGGACCGACGACCCACAGGCGATCCCCGCCGACGTCCGCACCGCCTACATCGACGCCTGCCGCGCCGCGGTCCCCTCGATCGTCGCCGACTACCGCGCCTCCGCCGGCATCGACGTCACCCACGACCGGGCCGACCAGGACGCCGGCAACCAGCTGCGGATGCCGGTCGCCGTACTCCAGCAGGACTGGGGCGCCGCCCTCGGCTTCGACGCGGCGGCCCTGTGGCGCGCCTGGGCACCGGACCTACGGCACTCCACCGTCACCTGCGGCCACTTCATGGCGGAGGAGGCACCCGCCACCGTGGCCAGGACACTTCGGGACCTCGTCGCCGGCTGAATCCGCGGATCCCGTGCCGGGCCCTTGCGGGCGCGGGCGCAGTACCGTCGGGGCAGTACCCACGGCAGGGGGTGCCCGATGCCCGCGCCCGACCCGCTCGCCGCACGCCTCACCGTCCATCTCGCCGCGGCGGCGGTGTGGCACCACAGGCCGGCCTACGCCGAACTCGTCCACCGGGCCCACCGCGAGGGCCTCGCCGGAGCGAGCGTCTTCCACGGCGTCACCGGCTTCGGCTCCGCCGACTCCAGGCACTCGCACCTCGGCGGCCACGGCCCGTGCGTCGTGATCATCGTGGACGAGGAACGGCGGCTTCGTGCCTTTCTGCCGCACGTGGCCGACGTGTTGGGGGAGACCGCGGCCGTCGCGGTCCTGGACCGGGTGCGGATCCATGTCCCGGACAGACCCGGGTGAATCACGCCACTTCAGCCGGTACAGAGCGAACATGCATGCGTACGGCTCTCCGCCCGCCTACGCTCAGGCCGTGCTGCGCATCATCGACGCCCGAACCGGCGAGTCCGTCGACGCCGCCCCCGCCCGCCGTGGCCTGACCAGGGTCGAGGCGCACGCGTCGGGCCTCGACCCCACCGCACTACGCGTACTCCTCGTCGCCGACCTCCTCGTGCGCGCCCTGGAACTCGGCGGCACCCCCGTGTGGGCGCTGCTCACCGGCGAGCACGAGCAGGCCGAACTCCGCACCGCCGCAAGGACCTTGGGCATACGGCCCTTCGAGGACGGCGGAGACCTCGGCTCCGGACTCGGCGAGGCCCAGGTCCTCCACGTGGCGGCCGGGGACGCCGCGACAACCGGGGGAGTCCTGGTCGCCGTAGCCCCCGTAGAGTCGCCCACGGCCGTCGTCCCGGACCTCTCCGACCCGGGCGCGCTGCGCCTCGCCCTGCTCTCGCACCCCCGGGACCTGCCGGTACGGCTCGACGCGGACGCGCTCGACGAGGCGCGGCGGACTCTGGCGCACTGGCGCGGGTCGGTCGCCGACTGGGCGCGGCGACCCTCGCGGCCGGTCCCCGACGAGGTGCGCGCCGAACTGCGGACCGCCTGGGAGACGGACCTCAACGTGCCTGATGTCCTGGGGGTGTTGGGCCGCGTGGAGACCTGGTCCGACCTGCCGGACGGTGCCCGCTTCGAGACGTACGCCTACGCCGACCGGCTCCTCGGGCTCGAACTCACCCGTGACATCGGGTCGTTGGCATGAGCGCCCGTTCCGGGGCCCGCCCGCTGCGCCGCCTGGTCGTGCTGCGGCACGCCAAGTCGGCCTGGCCCGAAGGCGTTCCCGACCACCGGCGTTACCTGGCCCCACGAGGCCGCCGGGACGCCCCGGCGGCCGGCATCGCGCTCGCCGAGTCCGACTCCCTGCCCGACCTCGCGCTCTGCTCCACGGCCGTACGGGCCCGCCAGACCTGGGAGTTGGCCTCCGCCGAGTGGGGCACTCCACCACCGGTGCGCTACGAACCACGGCTGTACGCGGCCGACGTGCCGGACCTTCTCGACGCCATTCACCAAGTGCCGCCCGAGGTGGAGACGTTGCTCGTCGTCGGGCACAACCCCGGCCTGGAGGAGCTGGTCCTCGAACTCGCCGGTGACAGCCTCGACGACGCGCTGGCCGAGGTCAGGGTGAAGTTCCCGACCTCGGCGATCGCGGTCCTGGCCTGGCACGGCAGCACCTGGCAGGACCTCGCCCCGGGTACCGCCCTGCTGACGGGCCTGACCGTCCCGAGAGGCAAGAAGAAGTGAAGGGCTGGTTACATGGGGGACATGTCCGCCGAGCGGCGCCGCATCCTGCAGTCGCCTCCGCCCGGGCTCGTCGCGGAGGCGGCCGCGAACCCGGGCGGGTCGGTCGCGATGATCGATCCCGATCTCGTCGGCGACCCGAACGGCTACGTCCCGGGGGAAGCGGTCCTGGGTGTCTGGCGGGTCGGCGAGGACGGGAAGCTGACCGGTGAATTCGTGGAGAATCCGAACCACGGCCCTCCCCAGGACGACTTCGCCAAGCTCACGGATTCCGAGCACTGGCTGGGCTGGCTCGGTGAGCGGCCCGCCGTCGCGGTGCGCGACTCCATCGCGGGGATCCTGGAAGAACAGGTCCCGGGAGCGGTCCTGGAGTGGATCAAGGTCATCGACGTTCCGCGCTACCTCACCGGAGGTCGCACCCCACCGGACGACGAGAGGCACATGATCGTCACCCGGGCCGGCATGGCCCTGCCCTTCGCGCTCTCCGTGACCAGCCCCGGACGCGGCCGGGACATCCTCCAGGGTGTGTTCACCTGGGTCGCCGTCCGACTCGACCAGCCCGGCACACGCAAGGACCAGGTCTGGTTCGACCTACGAGCCGATCTGGACCGGGCCGAGACGGAACTCCGCGAGCGGATCTACCTCGTCGGCCGGCCCCCGGCCCCCGGCACCACCACCTGACCTCCCGGTCCGAGCCCCGGTCAGCCGACGTGGACGCGAGGCCGCCGGTGCCGGTCCGGCTCCGCGCGGCGCAGTACCTCGCGGGTGACCGGCGCGACCTCGCCGTCGCCGAAGACCAGGAAACGGATCAGGAGGCTGACCGGGTTGCCCTCGGTCCAGTCGAAATAGGCGTGCGGGACCTCGCCGGTGCGGTCCCGCAGGGCCAGCAGGACCGCGGCGATCGAGTTGGGCACTGTCGGGCCCTCGACCCGGAGCCGCCGTACCCCGTACTTCTTGTCACCTTGCACGGCGATGTCCGCCGAGAAGTCGGAGGAGTCCCGGACGATCACCTCCAGGAACAGCACGGGTCCACGGTCCGGCATGTGGGTGTGATCGCGCTGGCTGAACTCCTTGGCGCGGTACTCCCGCCTGCTGTGCTCCTGCGGCTCGTTCGCGATCAGCCGCAGCGGGCCGCTGCGCGCCGCCTCGTCGATGAATCGGGCCGCCGTGTCGTCGAACGTGACCTGGGCGGCGCGCAGTTCGAAGGCGCGGTGCACCCGCGAACCGAACGACGTCGCCAGGATCAGCACGATGAAGATCCCCGCGATCTTGATGCCGTCGGGCCGCTCGATGACATTCGTGACCAGCGTATACGCGAAGACCGCGGTGATCGTGCCGAACCCGAGCGTGGCCTTCCGGTGGCCCCGCTTGTGCACAGTGACCGTGGAGGCGAAGGCCGCGGAGAGCATCAGCACCAGGACGCCGGTGGCGTACGCCCCGCTCTGCGCGTCGACGCTCGCGTGGAACCACAGCGTGATCAGGACGGCCGTCACCATGAAGACCAGCACCAGGGGGCGTACGGCCCGCGTCCACTCCGGCGCCATGCCGTAGCGCGGCAGATAGCGCGGTACGAGGTTCAGCAGCCCGG
>Ga0307507_10010415_pt1 | contig 12021 bp, 4 predicted proteins | sample 7_EM_MG_FD_207223 | JGI IMG/M metagenome (GOLD analysis project Ga0307507, IMG submission 207223) | Populus trichocarpa ectomycorrhiza microbial communities from riparian zone in the Pacific Northwest, United States - 7_EM | ecosystem: Host-associated > Plants > Roots > Unclassified | place...
AAAGGCTTTAAAACTATATTATAAGGGAGTAAATAGACACTAAAGGGTACTAACTTTGCTAACTTAGAGGGTAGTATAAATCTCTAATATTAGGATACTAGAAACTACTTATAATTATATAGTATATATCACGGCTAGCTTTCCGTGGGAGCGATCCGATAGATTAAGCAACAATAAGGGGCTATATTATAAATAGACTAAGGTAAGGGCTCAAAGAAAGGGGCGCGGTAGACGACTATGTACATATTTGGTCGTCGGGGCAACATTAGGGCAACGTTAATCCGTAACCAACGACGCCTTAATGGTAGCTATGTAGACGAACCGTCACATCACCCCCCTTTAAGCCAGGAGGATCGCCCTCAATCCTCGTAGTCAGGCTCTCCTTGTCCGTCTTGCCCTTCCGTCCTTCTCTGCTTTATTGTTTTCCTCCAAGGGCTCTAGATCTACGTCCTTGTAATACGCCTCTAGCCATTACTACAGCCATACGGGTGGTCCGGCATCATAGGGTCTCTCGTTATAGAATGTCTTGATCTTATAGGGGGCGCCAATAAAGCTGTCTGCGTTATACCAGGTGTCGTCCAGGTCGTAGCCTACCCAGTTAACCTTATACTGTAGCCTTCCGTGGTAGGTTCTACTAGCAAGGATCTTATTAATCTTGTACTCCGGCTCGCTATTGATTAGAACTGGCTCCTCTGGCTTCCTATTTTAGCCCAGCAGGGGGTTATCTGGGTCCTTTTATAGTCGATCGGCATAGAAGACGTTTGACATCTTTATATTTAGGGGTAGGTTGATAATGTACAAGTGTCCTTTTATGCCTAGAATCTTGTAGGACCCTATAAGCTGTCTATCTAGCTTAATGCTTGGTCGGTTAGTAGCCTAGCCCTTCCTAGTAACGTATACTCGATCACCTACTCCGAAGTCTGGTTCGCGACGGTGCCTATTAGCTTGCCTTATCTACCGCTCTTAGGCCTTTGCTAGGTTGTCTTTTGCCCATTTAACTGCGTCCCAGGTCCTATATATAAAAGCCTAAGCTTCTTATCATATTAGCTTCTCACAAGGTATTAAGGTTGCTCGTATACGTTCCTCCCAGTTAAAGTAAAGCCTCGGCTTAAATCCTAGCTCTAGCTCGTATAGTGCGAAGCCAGTGGATTTATACGGTAAGATTGCCTATGTAAAGTCCATATAGGGGAGGAGCTCTGACCAATTGTCCTAGTAGTAGTTAATAAAGGGCCTTAAGCGTTAGTTAATGTACTAGTTTAGTACCTCTATATTACCATTAGTTTATAGGTAACTAGATATAGAGAGCTTTTGCTTAACGCCGGTTAGTTTATATAACTTGTCTGTAAAGGCCAAGATAAATTAGGGTCCTTAATCTGATATAGCCGTCTCTAGAAGGCCGTATACGCGCCAGACGTGTTGGTAGTATAGGTTTGCTGCGTTAGTTACAGTAGCAGTTTTATAGCAGGGTAGTGAGAAGGCTCTCTTGCCTAGTTGATTAACAACTACTGTTGGTAGCACTTCGGTAGCTACGGTATAGCAATTGCTTAATTGGTTGTGTTATTGGTGTCTAGAGGGAGAAGAGGTCTATTCTATATATTGGTGGTAACTCTTATAGAGCGCGTATGCGCTAATCCCAAAATGGGAAAGAGTGAATGAAATGGGTCCAAATACTGGCAACTCTCTATGTGATTGGCCCAATAACCCATACACGTGACATACCGCACGTAATATCAAAATCCAACTCCAGTCTCTGCATTCTACGTTCACTTAATTTCTTACTAACTACTTAACCTCTCTCCACCCATTCCTTCGTATTCAAGTTGATTGTATTTATATCAATGAGGTTTCTTAATGCGTTACAAGCATTTGCTTTTGTTATTGCGTCTATAGGGTTTAAGTCGCCGTTAATCCATTTAATCTCCGTAATTATGCATCTCTTATATAATTGGTGTAAGCACATTAAGTTAACCATTAATCTCTTCTCCTAAGTACTTCCCAACTTAATAAGGCATTTGTATAGCAACTTGGAATCTATATAGAGTATAAGCGGGAGCTCTACCTGCAAGATCTTCTCTATTATAGACTTCAAGACCGCGCCGTGATTAAATCCATAAGCCATTACGTATAGTTTAGAGGCTAGAACTAAGTAAGTAACTCTCTTGCACTTAATAGAGGACCAATAAATAATATTCGTACTGCCACTGTTGTCGGCGATTGCAATTATAAAGCCAATTTATAAGGTGTTATCAGCGTTGTTGGTAAAAGAGGCATCTGTAAATACTATAATCTTGGGTAATTAGAGGTCTAAAGGTATAAATTATAGGCCTCTTAACTTATTATTAATTTACCATTATAAACGCTTATTTAGCTTCTTTACGTCACCTTCTTTTAGGTTAGTAACTTAAGCTATAAAGGAAAGATTAAATAAAGACTCTAGTTAGTATACAAAGGCAATATACGCTCCTCTTGCGCGTTAAGCAATATATTGATCTTTTAGGGTGACCGCAACTCTCTTGGTGCCTCTTAAACTTATAAGATTGGTAGTCTTAAGGTTAACAAGGTTTAAGTTCTTATACTAGCGTATTTGGTTAAATGTAATGGAGTTGTTATTATTAAGAGTAATTTAACCGCCATTAAACTTAATTGGAGTACTTGTTATAAGTTTCTTATGTTCCTTTACCATAAACTTAGCGTTTATAAGATTAATTTCCTTATTTTGTGCAAACTCTTTATTTCTAATAAATAGAGTATCGTTGGTCTGGAGGCCAATAATTCCTACTCCGGCTTTGTGTGTGTAGAGGAGGTAAGGGTTATAGGTAGACTCCTTTATCTTAAGTTTCTCTGTATAGTGAAGGTGGTATATTAAGAACCAATGGTTGCTAGCCTTAGGGATACTGTATAGAGGCTTAATCACCTTTATAATGGTATTGTTGCCAAGTTATAAGATATCTAAGAGTTCTGGAGGTGGACAAATATAGAAATCGCGATTTAAAAGAGTGGTAGATTGTATATATGCTTATAAGATGTTACAGAGGTATAGGGAGGCGCCTTCCTTAAGAAGAGAAGGTGTAAGTGTGAGTATAATTTGTTAACTTAATTGTTAAATAGTAGGTGACTGTATTAACACTAATTCCTTCTCCTAATTATTGTAGGCTTATATAACTAATTATGACTTCTTAAATACTTAATTGGTGCCCTTGTTCTTAATATTATTAACAAATTGGGAGTTAAATATACAGGTGCCTTCTAGTACTGTAGAAGTATTAGCAATTCGAAATACGCCCTTCTTAAGTAGGCCGTTAATCTCCTTTGTATAGGAGTTAGTATATAATGGAATTGCTATATAGACAGTAACGTCAGGTCCACAAAATCGTTTAGGTCGCTGGCGGTTGCGTTGTGGTTGCCGAATTGGTACCTCTTACTCCTCTTCTCCTTTATTAACTTACTCTCTATTAGATTGATCTCCCTTAGAGTCTCCAACTATACTCTCTTTGTAATATAGCTTGACATAAGTTAATTAGAAATTGGTAACTCCAGATAAGAGTTTAACCTTGTAAGTCTTACCGGTAATTCCAATTAATGGGAAGGGGCCTTTCCAGCCTCCTTTCTCTCTGTATATAAGCACTGGGGAATTAGGTGGCAGGTTATGTAAAGCTTCCATATTGGGACCGTTTTAAGTATTAAGTACGTTGTTGACCATTCTCTTAGCTCTCTCCTTCGTGATCTCTTCCATTGCTTTATATATGGCGACAGCATGTTGTTGAATTAATAGTGCCGGTACATTACTGTCTAACATTTATAGGAAAGCACTAAATACTAGTAGAGTTGGTACCAAGCCGTTGGGGCCCATAGAATCATTTAACGCCTTAACAGCTATCTATAAACATGCCTTCTTTAAGATATCTAAACCTATCTCTTCTTAAATAATCTCATAGGCGCAAAGAAGGGTTGTATAACCTTGTTTGACCTTTTTAATACTCCAATAAGCCTTAACGGGCACGTACTTAGTCTTCGTTGTAACTATAGAGGTATTTTAACAAAACTCACGGCTGTTAAAGTTGGTGCCAGTGTTATATATAACTAAATTAGGGGGACTAAGATAAGTATTAAGCTAATAAGTACAAAGAGCCTCCTAGGTAGTTTTTATAGATATATCTTTCAGAAATTAGGTGGTGGTAAATCCTATAGCCTTATTAACAACGTGGAGTACTGGCTTGCCATTAATATAGAAGATATTAATAAATACCGTGTGATTAAAGTCCAAATTATTAGGAAGCTTAAACTTGAATCTGTATAGGGATTTGCCATGCTTTTAATAATGGCGATAGTACTTAGTTAGCTTCTTAATCATCTCTTTGTTAATATTATGACCTAAACGCTTAAGTAGAGCATATAACTTCCCAACTAAAGGATGGCCGAAACGATGGTGCAATTGTGACAACTCTGTTACCGTTAAGTAGCATGCTATTAATGTAATTAATGCAGTAATGAATTGCTATAGAGTCTTTCCCTATAGTAGGAAGGGGTAACCGAACTGTTATGCCACTGGTACTGTTGATGTAGGAGTTACTACCTTATTAGTAAGGTTATTATAGTAGCAACCCAGAGAGTCAAGATCTCGCAGGCTTATAAGAAATGGGGTATTAGCGCGTATAATATAAAATATAATCTCTCCTACCGGTAATTGCACTTTAAGAGAACCTACTAATAATATTAAGCCAATTCCGAACTTGACCTTAATAGCGCCGGCGTTAGAAGTATTAAGTGTAGCTGTTAAGTTAACGGTCTCCTTATATGCAAGATATTAGCTAAATCCAGTAGTTAATGCTCTTACTGCTCCCGTGTCAATTATGATACCGTACTATTTATTAGAGTTGTATTAAGAGGTCTCTTTGGAGGTAGTTAAATACGCAAAAGGGAAAGTAGACTTATTAGGAACTACTCCTGTAAGTGCGTATTAAGTTATAAGGTTGCTTAACTTCTCAACTATTAACAATATAAAGTGTTTAGTGTGTTTAGTATCTTTTTTAAGATTAAGTACGAAGGTCTAAAAGTCATTAAGATTATTATTATCTTCGGTGCCTTTATATTTAGTAATCCATTAGGCAGCATTCCGATTAAAGGTACGGCTATATTTATGTCTATACTTCTCTTTCTAATCTTCTTGCTCTTCTTTTAAGTATTTAGTAGACTAATAGCCTTGTTTCTTGCAAACAAAGCATCTCTTAACTTGTAAGTCATAAGGGTTACGGAATTAAGGATTTTAGTCTTAAGGGTATCGTTCTTGAAGGTATTAAGTGTTGCGATTCTGAGGGTATTGTAGGAAGCGTTAAAATCGCAAGGTACCGCGATTATTGTAATTATTATTATTGCAAACGTATTGGCGGTCTATATAGTACGCTTCTTCCTCTTCATCTTCTCCTGTAATATAGGCAGCTATAGCCAGTAGGTAACTTCTCTTATAGGTAATAATTAAGCTTTAAAGAGAGTTGATTAAGGCTGGTAATGTATTAGGTAGTTAAAAGCATATATAACTGCAAGCCAAGTCGTCTTAATATGTAATAATTAAGCGCTATTATAAAGCGGCGTCACCCTTTATAGTCTTGTTGGCGCCATTCTATGCTTTTTAGAGGTCTTTAACCAAGATATTAAGGTATTCCTTCTTCTGTTTGGCCGTGTTCTCTAGTTAAGATATAACTTCCTTTAGTATAAGGCTGTTAAATAACTAAAGTTAAGAGTGGTGGTGGTTATCGTTCTCAAAATAGGCTTATATTGCACCGTAAAGTTAAGTAAAAGTAGGTGTACTTTCTCTATACAATGCTTGATTTGCAAAGAAGTGGTTAAGAGCATCATCCTTTAGTATATTAGAATATGCCTTTGCCTTTATTACGTTATTAGTAATGTTAAGTTGCTTACAGTAATTCTTAAAGATATTAAGTTTAATATTAAAGTTATCATTCTAACCGCTATATTTGTTGTCTACTATAATTAACTTTGTAAGGGAAATGATATCTCTGGCAGTATAGTCTACTGGTAAGAGTAGAGGAGGTAAGTTTTGGTATTGCGTAGGTTATTATTTAACGTCATTAAGGTTGCCAACTTATACTTTAACTCCGCCTGTCTTTAGCATATATGCTATAAGGTTTAACTTAAATTCTCCGTCCTTTGGTATTATTTGTTAAATCTCTAGTATTATCTAAGCAGTTGGCTCTTCCTCCTAAAGGCATTTATACAGTGCGTTGTTCAGCTTAGGAGGGCGATTTAACTTATGTACCTAAACTCTATACTTACGCAGAGCACTTCATAAATTGCATAAGTGTGTCTTGTTGACTTCATCAAATAGCTATGCCGTCCATTTATTAAAGTCTTCTTTAAATTGCTCCTAGAGATCACTATCTTATAACCATAATTAGTTATAGACCCAGCATTTGTGTCTTATAAAAGCATCTCTCTTATCTTTCTCCTTATTTGTAGGATTAAAGCCATTAGGCCACTGATCCTTATTCTCTGGCTTTGCTAACCAGTCCGCTATAGCTTATATTTATTATATGGGAGGAGGTGAGGAGGGAGGCAGAATTGGTTACTGTAGGGTTTTCGGAGGTATAGAGGGAGGGAAAGTTGTCAGTATAGAGGCCGTATTGAGTTCGTAGGTTATAATGAACAGTAAGACGCACAGGTGCTGTGAATGCGTAATGGACGCGATACAGAAAGATGAGCACAGGTAGGCCTCTAAATCTTTAAATGCAAATTAAGTTGTAGAAACACGAGCACAGATAGGCGTCTACTTCTTAACGTGTATTCCCTAGCAAATCTCATATAAGGGTTCTCTGCACAGGTAGGTGGGCCTTTTATGGTTAATTCCTCTTTAAAATAGTACCGTCTCCTAATCTGTGATTACTAATTAGTGTTAGTAGCACTTCGGTAGCTACGGTATAGCAATTGCTTAATTGGTTGTGTTATTGGTGTCTAGAGGGAGAAGAGGTCTATTCTACATATTGGTGGTAACTCTTATGGAGCGCGTATGCGCTAATCCCAAAATGGGAAAGAGTAAATGAAATAGGTCTAAACAACTATAAAGACATTATTAAAGCCCTTTTTATCCATTAGGAAGGACTTAAAATTAAAAGAGATATGCTGCCAGCAGCGTTCACTAATTAGTAGGGGGTGCAGCAGGCCTAGGGTTTTGTCCTAAGGTATATAGGTCCTCCTACAGGCCCTATAGTTTCTTACATAGGTATTGCAGTCTAAGGGTAGTCTTGGCCAATAGTATTAGTCTGCTACAAGTTTCCTAGTCTTCGTTTTGCCTGGGTAAGCGGTTACCTGGCAAGAGTATACCTCTGCAATGAGGTAGGTACAGAGGCAGTTAGTATTAGGGACCATTAGCTTACCAAAGCGGGTTAGTAGCCCTCCTTAGAGTTTCCAGCCCTTCTAGTCTTGCTTAGCTAGCTAACATAGCCCTACTAGCGACTCGCTAGTTTAATTAGCCTAGAGGACCTAATTAACCAGCTTATACGGTTCCCATTCGCGATTTACTGCCACTAGGGGGTCCCTAAAGGTTTCCTCTAGTGTAGCAATTATAAGGGCGGGGTTGATCAAGTATATAGTGCGTACGGCTACGTCCTTCTCTTTCTGCGTCTTTAGGTCCTCTTGCTTTTGTAATAGGGTATTAGCCACTATATTCGCTGTGCCTGGCCTATAGGTAATCCGCACGTGGAAATTAGCTAGTAGGTCCGCCTAGTAAGCCTGCTATAGATTTAGCAGCCTCTTGGTTGTGAAGTACTTAAGGGCTCAATGGTCCATAATTACTATAAAGGGTGTACGCTAGAGGCTAATAAGGTGACCTCACCATTCCCATAGGCCTCTTATTACTGCTAGCATCTCTTTGTCGTGGATCTCATACCGCATCTCTTTAGGGGACATCGTCTTTAAGAAGAAGGCTACTGGCTTCCAGGTCCCATCGTCTTGCAGCTGGTTTAGTACCCCAGCTACTACTCTATCACTTACGTCAGTCTCCACGCGGGTATCTTAGAACGGTAAGTAGTGCTTTATTACACCGCCTAATAGCATAAGGGCCTTAACTCGCTTAAAGGCTTCAAGCTCCTCCTCCCCCAGTAGGTGCCACGCTCCCTTCTTCATAAGCTTACTAAGCGGTTATACAACTCGGCCGTAATCTTTTAAGAAGGCCCAGTAGAAGTTACAGAATCCTAGGAAGGATTACACCCCTTTTATGGAAGTAGGGGGCTCCTAATCCTTAATCATAGCTAGCTTATTAGTGTCCATAGCGATCCCATTAGTACCAATAATAAAACCTAGGAACTTCATCTTTGTAACATTAAACTCGCTCTTCTTAATATCCGCCTATAGGCCTGCCTCTTAAAGCCTTTACAGGATCTTTTTAACGTGGACTTTATGCTCTAGCGGGTCATCCGAGTAGATAAGGATGTCGTCTATATAGGCTGTACAGAAATCGTCCAGGTAGTTAAAAAGGACGTTATTAATAAATCTCTGGAAGGATATAGGGCCGTTACACAGTCTAAAGGGTACGACGCGGTACTTATATAATCCATACCTTATACGGAAGGTAGTTAACTCCTCTACCTCTTCCTTTAGCCGTGTATGGTAGAAAGCCTGTCAAACATCTAGCTTAGTAAAGATTTTAGCTCTTAATAGCCTAGTTAACATCTCCTTAATTAATGGCAGCGGGTAGCGGTCCTTTTTGGTAATTACATTAAGCTTTTAAAAGTCAACGTAGAATTGCCACCCCCCTCCTGGTTTCTTAGCAAATAGAACCAGAGCTACAAAGGGTGTATTACTTAGTACAATAAACCCCTTCTATAGGTGCTCCTGTAGGTAGACCTTAATAAGCTCTAGCTGCTCTAGCGACATATTATATAGCGGGCTAGGAGCTAGATCGCGGCTGTTGCCTTTAAGAATAATATCGTAGTCTACCCCCTCGCGATGCGGTGGTAGCGTATTGGATATAGCTTTCGAGAAACAGTCAGCGTATTCTTGGTAGGGCTGCAGTAGCTTTTCGCAGATAAGCCGGCGAAGTTCTTCCTTATCGTTAGGTAGAGCGTCTTATGCCTTCTTATCCTCTATTAGTTGGTCTATTTTGTAGAGGCTAGTATATCCAATTACTACGTCCCTACGCTTCGCTCCTTGTAGGAAATTCCTTGTCTTAAGTAGCGCGATATCTGCTGCTCTAAACTCCCTAGCAGATAAAGGCCTCCTTACTCTTGGCTTTAACAGTAAAGCTAGCCTAGGGTGGAGCTAGTCTTCCATTTTCCTAATTATATCTTAGGTATTGATCTTCCAAGTATACCTATAGTCATACGGGGTCCGCTTGGCTTGCTTTAGCTTAGCCTATCCCTCTAGCTTAATTTTAGTAGAGAACTTCTTCTCTTAAAGTTTACTAATCGCGACTATACGTTTAAGGATACATTAGGGGGTAGACTTGAACTCTTAATCTAGTAGTGCGTCTCTTTAATCTGCATCTCTCTAGTAATCCTCGTTAATTAGTAGGGGTAGGAGCTCCTTTCTTAGTATAATTACGTCCTGCCTACCATAGTAGTTCTTCTTGGTTTGCCATACCAAGACCTAGTATTTGCAATTAATAAGGGCCCCAGTCTTCTTAAACCACCTACGGCCAATAAAAAGATCGTGGCGGCCTATATTACAGAATAGGAACCATATAGGGACTCGTTAACCGTCTATAACTAGGTTCGCCTTAAAGAGCTATCTAATTATATCTGTCTGCTGATTATTATGGCCAGATACGGCGACTCCTTATCCTTTAATCTTATAGAGCTTTGGTCGTAGTCGTTGCTTAATAATTAGCAGTAGCTTATAGTGTATAAAGGCCTCTCCGCCCGCACTAGAGTCGAGCAGGCTTACTATATTAAGAGCTACGCCGCCTAGCGCGATCCTGCATAGCGTTATAAGGGCTGCGCCTCCTAAGATCTCCTTTAGCTATACAGGCGCTATATTAATTGCTCCGATCTACTCTAGGTAGGAGACTTCTCCTAGAGCTGCTTATTTTCCAACTCTGCCAAGTTAGTAACTATCTCGTACTCTTCGCTTTGGTTAATTGCTTTAGCTTCCATCTTCTTCGGCGCTATATAGTTATTAGAGTAATATCCTTGCTTACCACAGTTAAAGCAGGTAACTAGCGCTTTTGCGGCTGGTGCTAGAGTTAGAGGCTACTAGAAAGAAGGGGGACCTTTAGTCTCTTTAGCGCCCCTAGTAGAAGCTCTCTTACTAGCCTAGGCTGCTCTGTGGTTACTTCGTTCCTTGCCTATCTACTTTAGACCTCAGGCGTACTGTTAGGCAGTCTTACAATAGGCCTAGAAGCCACAGTCTTTATCTGCCACCTTAACTTCCATTTAGACGCGTAGGCTGTTATAAAGCTTATTATAAAGCTCCTCTTTCCACTAATCTTATAGCATCCTTAAGATATTTGCTAGCCGTACGAAGTTAGATTAGAAATCGTTAAAGTCTCCTAGGTACGGCATCTTAAGGCTTTTAAGCTCCTGCTAGGCCTTAATACGGCGATCTAGGTCTTTAAAGACGTTCTCTAGGAACTTAAGTACTTCTTTACTGGTAGGGTTGCGTTCCACATCACGCTCTACCTCTAGGTAGGATAAGAGGTGGTTATAAGCTTTGCCTCCTATACGCGTTTTAATATACGCTACTTTTGCATTCTTTTCCTAATCTGGGTTGTCTTAATAGAACCAGTCTATATTAGATCGAAGCTTGTTTTATATATAGCCGCTCTAGGCACAATAGGTAGGCTCTTTCCTATCTATTAGCGTAGGTGGGTCTAGAAACTTTACCATGCGTTCTAAGCCCGTAACACTGCTCGTCTAAGAGAGTGGTGTCCCTTTTTATATTATCCGTAACGGTGTACTTCTTTACTCGCTGTCTTCCTAATCTAGGGCTTGTATAGTAACCTTACGGCCCATCCTTAATATCTTCTGATTGGCCTTGCGGAGCTCGTCTGTCCTGTTGTCCAAGTGCTCCTTAAGCTCCGCTATCTTTGCCTCGGCCTCCTCTTTCCCATTAAGGGCCTTATGCGCGTGGTTGTTTATAAAACGCCATAATATAGTGATCTGCTGTTCTATCACCTTTCTTTATATTCCCTAGAGCTTCAGCTCTTCTATGAGTTCGGTTATAGGGATCGCGGCTAGGCTTTAGGTGGTTACGGCTGTATACTCTCTCTTTATCTCTATTTTGAAGTATATGGGGTTCTCGTCGTCTTCCAATTGCGCCATAAGACGGTCCTATTTGCTTTTTATATCGTCCGCGAGCTCCGTCTCGCCGTAGTACAGTTAGAGCTCCGGCGGCTTAAGTGACGCGTCTACAGGTTCCTCATGTACTGCCAGTGTTGGGTTGGTAGCTATCTCTAGCGCGCTAGGCCTTAACGCGCTTCTTTTTGCCATAGTGTCTCTTTTACTTTCTTAGGCAACTCTTACTACTAAGATTATAATTAGGGTGATCCTTTTAATCTAATTACTGCAGTCTCTTCTTTTAGCTGCTTAATCCGCTGTCGCAATTACCTGCCTTAAGCAGGGCTTAGAGGGTTAATTGGTCTATAATTATAGTGGTAGAACAGCTCTCTGTCTAGCTATGCGTTTAACCGTTGGACCTAGTATTATGTCGCCTCTACAGGCCAGTTGAGGTTGACCTTAGTCTAATATCACAGCTAGCTTTCTGTGGGAGCGATCTAATAGATTAAGTAACAATAAGGGGCTATATTATAAATAGACTAAGGTAAGGGCTCAAAGAAAGGGGCGTGGTAGACGACTATGTACATATTCGGTCGTCGGGGCAACGTTAGGGCAACGTTAATCCGTGACCAATGACGCCTCGATGGTAGCTATGTAGACAAACCGTCACAGTATAATACTAATAATATTAGTAATAGTATACTACTCTACCTCCTATAGGAGGTAGAGTAGGTAAACCCCTAGCTAGATATACTAGCTATTTAAGAGCTGTAGTAGAAGGATTAAGGAAATATAA
>Ga0307507_10010417_pt1 | contig 12021 bp, 6 predicted proteins | sample 7_EM_MG_FD_207223 | JGI IMG/M metagenome (GOLD analysis project Ga0307507, IMG submission 207223) | Populus trichocarpa ectomycorrhiza microbial communities from riparian zone in the Pacific Northwest, United States - 7_EM | ecosystem: Host-associated > Plants > Roots > Unclassified | place...
CGCGTGGGTCTGTGTCAGGCCGGCCGCGCTGCGCAACTTGACGAGTTCTCCGCCCAGTCGGCGGCCCAGCACGGAGGAAGTGCTGTTGCCCAGCATTGGTTGGTTCACGGTCAAGTCGTACTCCTCCAGCCCTCGGTGCGCGATCAGTTTGGCGTGCTGAGGATCTGCTCTGCAACCACGTTGGGACTAATTGTTCCGGGACTAACTTGTATTGATCTTGCTTGCCCCCTACCTTCGGTGACGAACAGACCGCAGAGTGGCGCCAGTTGATACACGGCGCGGCTCGCCCACGCCCGGAGGTGAGCGACATGGTCGCCCCTGAAGTCCCCCTCCATCACGACCGCCTCGACTACACCCCGCTCCCCAAGAGCGTCACCCTCGCCCGCCGCCGAGCGCACCGGCTCCTCACCGAGTGGGGTCACCCCGAACTCGCCCCCGACACCGCCCTGTTGGTCTCCGAGCCGGGCGGCAACGCCGTACTGCACGGCTGCCTGCGGGACCGCCTGTTCAGGGTCGAACTCACCCTCACCGAACGCGCCGTACGCATCGCGGTGTCCGACCCGAAGGGCGAGTTACGGCCGAGCCTCCGCGAGGTCACCGAGGACGACATGTTCGGGCGGGGACTGCTGATCGTCGGTCAGATCGCGGACCGGTGGGGCGTGCGCGAGCTCACCGTGGGCAAGGCGGTGTGGTGCGAGTTGGACGTCGTACGACACCACTCACAAGGCCCGCTCCATGCAGACCAGTTGAGCCCGCTCGTCCCATGACTCGGTGACGGTGAAGCCGAACCGTTCGTAGAGGGCGATGGCCCCGGTCCGCCACTTCCACACCGACAACCGCACGGTGCCCGCGCCGCTCTCCGCCGCATGCGCGAGCGCCGCCCCGAGGAGGCCCGAGGCAACTCCCCGGCCCCGGTACGCAGGGTCCGTCCAGAGCCGCTTGATCTCCGACCGCCCGTCGGCGGGGGCGGTCACCACCAGACAACCCACCGCGCGGCTCCCACTCAGAGCCACCAGCACGACATCGTCGGCGAACGCGGTCCGCGGGTCGGAGATCTCCGCCCGGTACCGGACCGGCAGCCCGTCCACATCGGCGACGGGCGCCCCCTTCTCGGCCTCCGTCCGCGTGTGGTACGCGGCCAGCAACGGGCCCAGCCCGTCCTCGGCGGAGAGGGTCCGGCCCGGCCGACAGACGATGGAAACCTCGCGCTGATCAGTCATGACGCCAGTATCGGTCGTGATCTGTTGTTCCGGTCGTCACGATCGACCCGTCTCCACGCCAAGGGACTTCAGGAACGGCAGGTACGCCGCACGCCGCCAGGCGTCGCGGCGGACGTCGTTCCGCGGGTTGCCGTCGTCGGTTGGCCTGCTGGCTACCGCGTGTCGTTGCAGGGCTCGGTTCCGGCGTAGTTGTACGACCATCCCGTGGTTGTGCCGGGAGTGAGTGTGAGTTTGTAGACGTGCCAGACATCGGTCGGCGGGTGTCTGCGGGAGCCACGCGCGCGTTGCCGTGTCGGCGGCTGACCGGACTCGTCCAGCATCACGATCCGGGTGCGCCCGTGGAAGGGCCCGCCTCGAACCCTGATGCCCACCTTGCCGTCCACGACCTTCGGCATCACACTCAACGGCCAGCGATCCCCGAGACGGCCAAGGACGACGGCGACGAACCACCGCCCTGCGCCACCCCCGTCCGCTGACGTTGCCGTCAATTACTGCCGTCACCCATCGCAAGAGCCCCGTCGGACAGGCTTCCGACGGTCCTCAAGTTTGCACATACCCAGCATGGGGGTGCGCGTACGTGATGCATACTAAACACATGGAGGAACTGCTCAATATCACTGGCGAGAGTCTGAGTAGCTTTTTGACACGCTGGTACGGCGACCCAGATCTACCGATTTCCGCAAACCCAGAAGCAGTCAACATGCCACGTCCGCTGAGGTTTTGGCATGAAGTCACTTCCCAGTGGTCTACACCCGTGGCCACGTTCAATCATCCTCTTAGCCCGAGCGAACTAGAGATCGAGGACGAGAAGCTGGTCTTCTGGGTCGAGAATCAGGGATGCTGGACGTGGTCCACAAACATTGACGGCGACGATCCAATCGTATTTGATCGTCAACCAGGTTCAGATCCCGAACCCTGGACACCTACGGGCGAAACGCTTTCAGAATTCCTCCTTCATGCAACGGTATTCGAAGCGATCATCGGAGCACCCAACCAGATACACGCCGAGAATGTCACCGAAGAAATTCTCTCTCGGGTCATCCCTGACTTCCGACCGCTCCCGCTGCCGCACTGGCGATGGCCCTCCGCGGACGTCAGAATTCTCGTGGGCGCCAGCCTGCTTGCCCAGGTGTCCGACAGCCTGATTAGCGTTCCGAACGGCACGACTCGCCGATTTGACGTATCTGTTGCGGCACCCGCTCCAGAACTCCTCACTTCACTCGCCAACATCGTCGGCGTTCCCTGGAAGCACTACACGGCAATCGAACCGCAAGAGTCCAACTGGGACGATCTCCCAGATTTTCTGCGATAAGCAAACCTCCACCAATGGAAAAGAATGGCCCGACCTGTAGGACGACAGGCCGGGCCATTCTCTATCGATGTCCTTTAATTTGCGTTACCGGTGAACGGTCCATATTTGCGACCTCGCGAATTCACCCATACCTGCACCCCCTCCGGGAGCATGTCTTCCATTCTTGCCGCACAACCGTTTGGCCCTGTGCACATTCCAAACTTGTTGTCGATGTAGAGCACGGCTTTTCTGATACCTGGGTTCATCCTCAGGAAGGCGGCAGCGTGAGTCTCAACATGGTCGAAGTTCTGCTTCGTGCGACCAGGAAGATTGGCAAGCATCTGCGACTGGCCACCCGGGCCGCTTGAAATGGGGATCTGGTCGACCCCCACATCAAGAACTCCCACCGTTCTACGCTCGTGATCCTTCGCCAGGTCATCAACCGCAGCGGCAACAGGATTGCAATTATGAACGAGTACCGATATGTCGCCCGCAAGCACATAGTACGTATGCAGTTCCTCGACCGTGAGGTTGTACATGTCGCGGTCGCCGAGTCGTGGGGTGACGACGGTGACGTGGACGTGGCGGTCGTCGGCGGTGTTGAGGGCGTGGCCTGCGAGGAGTTGGCCGGCGGGGACCCAGGTGTGGAGGGTGTCGTCCCAGAAGGGGTGTTTGGACGTGGTGTGGAGGGTTTCCGTCTTTCCGTCGGCCAGTTGGATCTTGAGGTCGACGAGGTCGTAGTCGTGGTTGATGTGCGTGGCTGTGACCGTACGGAGGCCCTGGTGCTTGCCGTTGGCAGGGTCGGCGGCCTCGACCTTGTCGCCGGTCTTGATGTCGCCGATGGGTTTGGTCTTGCCGTCGGCCATCAGGACAGGGGTGGAGGGGGTGAAACTGCACAGCACCGCTTTGCTGGCGCCGACTTCGCCTTCGGCCTCGGCGCCGGCGCCTCGCGTTCCGAAGAGGAGTGCTATGTCGAAGAGCAGCTTTCCGGTGCCTTCGGCGCTCCTGCCGTCCGCGTAGTCGCCGTATATCTCCTTGCCGCGTGCTGTCACCGCTGCCGCCCCGGCGAAGGCCGGATTGGAGCTCATGAGCAGCTGGGTGAGCATGTCTGTGCAGCCGTCGCCGTCGAACAAGCAGTTCTTGTCGGTGATGAGCTGCTGAACGGGGGCTTGGAAGATGGTGACGACGGTCGATTTGGCCTGGCCTACGAAGGTTTTGGCGACATCACCGACCCAGCCCGAGACACCACCGCCACCTCCGGTGACGTTCCCCTGACTGTTCGAGGAGACGGTGCCGCCGCCGCGGCTGCCGTCGGAATTCCTGTTGCTGCCCCCGGTGGAAGTGCTGGGGCCATGCGGCTGACCGTCAGCGCTGCAGAAGGGCGGGCACTGCTTGTTCCCTCCGTCGCTGGGGCGTGGCTCGTTGTGGCCGGTTCCGTCGTCGACCCACAGGCCGGTGGGGTCGCTGCCGGTGACGGGGTTGTTGTCGGCGTAGGTGTAGCCGTTGAGGGACTGGGCGTCGCCGGTGTCGAGGACGGGGTCGACGCTGAGGAAGCGGCCGATGGCGGAGTCGTATTGGCGAGCGCCGACGTAGGTGAGGCTGGTGGTGGGGTCGGTGGTCTTGCCGAGGAAGGTCTTGTCGTCGGCCCAGACACCCGCACCGCCCGGACGTGCGGCCCCGAACGGGGTCAGGTAGCGCTTCGTTACCGCCTGGGTGGTGGCGTCGAGGCTGACCGTGGACGTGCCGTGCGGGTCTCCGGAGAGGTAGGAGAGGGTCTGGGTGCCGCTCTTGTTGGTGCGCAGGGCGATGGCGCCGCTTCCGGTGCCGTAGTAGCGCTGGGCCCAGTACTTGGCCGTCGAGGTCGAGGTGTCCAGGTGGACCTCGGTGGCACCCAGGGAGAGGACGGTCTCTCCACTGGTGTTGCGGCGGATGAGGAGGTTGCCGTCGGCGTCGTAGACGTGGCTGGTCGTGCTCTTGGTGGTGCCGGTGCTGGACTTCTCGGTGACCGTGTCGAGGCCCCCGGTGGCGTTCCAGGTCAATGCCTGGGTGTCGGTGCCGTTGGGGCGGGTGGTCGTTTCACCGGACTTGTCGTAGCCGTAGGTGGCGGTCACGCCGGTGCAGGAGGTGGCGGTGGTGGTCGCGGTGAGCTGGTGGGGCGTCGTGCTGCTGTAGCAGTAGGTGCGGGAGGAGTCTCCGGTGCCCGTGTGCGCTGTCTCCGTCGTGCGCAGGCCGCTGCTGGTGTAGGCGTACGACGTCCAGTAGGGGGAGGCTCCGCCGAGGTTGGTGGTGGTGCGGCCGGTGGTGGCGCAGGAGGCGGTCGACGGGGTCCAGGCGTCGGTGAGGCGCTGGTAGCCGTCGTAGGTGAAGCACTGGTAGTCGGTCGCGCCGGTGCCGGAGAGGTTCGCGGTGTCGAAGGTGGAGGTGGCGTCGCCGGCGTCGTCGTAGGTGAAGTTCAGGTCCTGGACACTGCGGGTCGCGTCGGTGGTGAGGCTGCGGGTGAGCCGGTCGGTGCCTTCCTCGTAGGTGTTGGTGATGTATGCCTTCTTGGCCGTCAGCGCCTCGGACGTGCCCAGGGTGTACTGGTTGACCTGGCCGAGCGCGTTGTAGTCGGCGGCCAGGAGGTAGCCGGTGGCGCCCCCGACGTCGGTGACCATTCCGAGGTCGTTGTACTCGGAGTCCACGGTCTCGCTGCTTAGACCGCCCGCCGCGGGCTCGGTGTAGTACTGCTGGGTGCCGTCGATGTTGTAGTACGAGGTGGTGGCCAGGGTCGGCGAGGCGATCGCGCCCGAGGTGACCAGGGGGTCGCTGGAGGGCAGGGTCAGCTGGCTGCCGGTGGCGTGGTAGAGGCTGTCGTAGGCGGTGACCTTGCGGGTGTAGGCATTGCCGGTGGTGCCGCCGACGTAGCTGATCGAGTCGTCCAACTGGCCCTTGGCGAGGGTGTCGTAGTCCCAGTGGGCCAGCTTGTTCGCGTCGGTCTTCGCTGTCTGCCACTGGTCGGTCTTGCGGCCCAGCACGTCGTAGCCGTACAGCAGTTGGGTGCCGCGGTTGTCGGTGGTGGTGTCCGTCTGGTCCAGGGTCGTGTAGCTCATGGACGTGGTGCCCAGGTCCGGGTCGGTGGCCGAGGTCTGCCTGCCGAAGAGGTCGTACACGTAGGACCATTGCGCGTTGTCCGGCCCGGTGACCGTCAGAGGCTTCTTGTCCAGGGTGTACTTCCACTTGGTGGACGTGTAGACGGCTCCCGTTCCGGTGCCGTAGGCGGGATCGGCGGGATCGGTGCCGGAGTAGGCCCGCTTCTCGACGGTGTTGCCGAAGATGTCGGTGATCGTGCGGGTCGCCGAGCCGCCGTTCAGCGCGGTCGTCGCGGTGGAGTCACCGGTGTAAGTGGTGCTTGTGGTCCACTTCTTGACGCCGTACACGTACAGGCTGCTGCTGGTGGCCCGGCCGACACCGTCGAAGACGGCCTCCGTCTGCTTCGGCGCGCCCCCGTATTCGGCTCGCGCGTAGGTGCCGCTGGGGAGGTTGGCTGAGTCGAAGACGTCCGCGTAGGTCTCGTAGGCCAGGCCCCGGCTGTCGTAGCGGGTGTCGGTGAGCAGGCGCCCCCCGTCGGGGGTCGGGGACTGTGTCTGCAGGGGCCGCAGGAGGGAGTCGTAGATCGTGTACGCGGTGTTGTAGGTGGTTCCGTCGGCCTTCAGGGCCGAGGTCGACGTCCAGGACGGGGCGTCGTTGGTGACGCTGTAGGCGTAGGTGTAGTTCGGGGTCTGGTTCGCGGAGTGGGAGCGGTTGGACAGCCAGGTCGCGGTCTTGCGGCCCAGGGCGTCGTAACTGGTCTCGGTGATCTTGTTGTTGACGTCGTAGACCTTGGTGGGCAGACCCGAGGCGAAGTCGGTGTAGGTGTAGATGGCCTGCGACTTGGCGTTGGTGACCTTGGTCTTCGTCAGCGGGCCCGAGTCGGTGGGCGTGTAGGCGGTCGTGGTGGTGTTGCCGGCCGCGTCGGTGACGGTCAGCCGACGGCCCAGGCCGGCCGTGCCTCCGCTGTCGTCATAGGTGGTCTTCGCAACGGTCTGCCAAGTGCTCGGATAGCGCTCGCCGTTGGTGGCGGCGGCCGGGTAGGCCGCGGCCCGTCCGCTCCACGTCGCCTCACCGAGCGTGGGAGTCTGAGTGGCGGACCACGCGGTCGCGGCGGTGTTGTCGTACACCGTGGCGGTGTCGGACAGGACGTCACCGCGGGAGGCGGAGGAGGCCGGCAGGTTCAGGCTGGTCTCGGCAACGGAGCAGTTGTCCTCGGCCACCGTACGAGTGCGGGAGACCAGGCTCGTCAGGCCAACGGCCGTATTGCGGGCGTACCAGGTGCGGGTGCAGGTGTTGTCGGCGACGGCGGTCTGACCGTAATCGGCGCTTTTGACGATCATGCCGTAGGAGTCGTACGTGTTGGAGATCTGACGGGTGCGCCAGGTCGCCGATGCGGTGAGGTAGGTGGAGGTGGTGGTCGTGCCGGTGCGGACGTAGTACGCCTTGATGCTGGCGTACGACTTCTGCTGGCTGGCGGTCTGCGATGTCCAGGGCGTGTTGACCGTCACCGAGACGGGGACGGTCCCGTTGTAAGAGATCTGCTCACGGAGGGAGCCGGCATCCTGGTCGCTGTCCGTGAGGTCGGCGACGTCCAGGCCGGAGACATCGAGGCCGGTGACCGTGGCGGAGGCGGTGGTGCCGTCGGACTGCTTGTCGCCGTCCATGCCCTGCATGTACAGGCTGACGGTCTTCGACTGGGTGGATCCGGCGGCGCCGGTGGTTGTGGTGACCTTGCCGTAGCCCCGCCACTGGGACCAGGTCCGCTCGTCGGCCGGGACCAGCGGGTCGAAGTTGTAGTGCCAGGCCGGGTTGGAATAGCTGTAGGAGTTCTCGACTCCCTGGCCGAAACCGGTCGGGTCAGTGCTGAGCACGGCGGTGACCCGGTACTTGTGGAACCAGTCGAGCAAGGATTCGGTGGCGCCGTTGATGTGCCAGTACTGGGGGTAGCAACTCAGGGTGTCGTTGTCCTCGGACGAGGGCATGTTCGAGCCGCGTACGCACTCCGGGTCGGACAGGGTCACCGTGGTGATGGCGCCGGTCTCGGAGGTGACGGTGGCGATCCGCGGCATGCTGAGCTTCAGGATGTCGTCGGAGGTGGAGTCCACCCGGTTGGGCCGCATCTGGTACGTGAAGGCCACCGGATCCAGCTTTATGTCGGTGCCGTTCTTGCCGGTGTGCTGGATCGAGGAGAGCACCAGGGTCTGGTCTGAGGTGTCGCCGATGTCCTGGCCGTCCAGGAACTTCTGCGTCAGCGCCCAGGAGTCCACCGCCGTGTAGGCCGAGGTGGCCGCCGAATAGGCGAGGGTGTCGATGCCGGTCAGTCGTTTGCGGCTGAAGAACGACGGGCTGTCGGTGTCGCAGTCGTCGGCACCGCTCGCGCAGATGGCGTCGTACGGCACGTCCGGCCAGTTGTCCGACGTCGAGTCGGTCAGCGAGGAGCAGTCGGAGGCGGTGCACCGCTCGTCGTAGGAGAACGTCACCTCGTCGGAAGCGGTCCCGGTGAACAGGGTGCTCGCCCGCTGCCCGTAGAGGATCTTGTCCAGGTGTCCGCCGCGTGTGTACTGGGTGTTGGCGGTCGAGGCGCCGTTCTTGGGGTAGTAGTTCGTCTCGGCCGTGTACCAGTACGACATGGCGTTGCCGTGCAGATCGACGACGTAGTCGAGGTTCCAGCGCCAGGCCTGGGTGAGGGAGCGGTCGGCGAAACTGGATCCCTGGTCGTAGCCGGGCTCGCCGGAGTCGTCGCCGAAGACCGGCACGGTCCATGCCGAGTTGGTGCGCTGAGTGTCCGCGCCGGGGAGTTTGTTGAGCCCGAAGACGTACTTGGTGCCGTCGCCGGTGGTGACGGTCCAGTACTCGCCGTCGTTGTCGCCGTTGTCACCGCCCGTGGAGTGGGTGACGGTGGAGGCGTCGTCGTCCTTGAGGTGCCAGGCCCCGGTGGTGTCGTCCTTGACCAGTTCGGTGGACTTGCCGTTGAGGACGAGAGAGGCGTTGTCGTACTTCCAGCACTCGTCGTGCTTGTCCGTCTGGCCGTCGTCGTCACAGGAGGCGTATGACCGCTCGACGTACGACGACTCGCTCAGGTCGAAACCCTCACCGACCTGGGTGGACTGGTTGTTGGTGGACGCCGTCTTGCCGTCGGTGCTGCCGGAGTCGTAGCCCAGGGAGAGCGAGGGCGACGGGCCCGCCGCCGCAGGCGGCGTGGACAGTGGGTAGCTCCAGGTGAACGTCCCGGAGGAGCCGCCGGCCTGCCAACTGGACGACGAGGACAAGGGCGAGGCTGAATAATTGCCCGATCCGGATGCCGACTCTCCCGAAGTGGCCGTCAGCGCGAGCACGGTGGCCGAGGACGCCGTGTCCTGGGACAGTACGGCCGCACGGGCGCCTGAACGGGATGCTCGTGTATCGCTCTGTTGGACAGGGGCCTGCCCCAGCGGGACCTTGGCGGACACACTCTGGCCGCCGATGCTGTTGTGCGAGTCCAAGGACGTCTGGACTCGGCAGGCGGCTTTGTCCGGAGTGGTCAGGGCACACGCCGGCAGTTGTACGAGGTGGAGGCGGCCTGCCCAGTCACCGCCGTAGGCCGAGGCGAAGGCACTGTAGTCGACGCTGATTTCGGCGTTGCCGTCGTCGCTCGCACTCGCGGTCAGCAGCACACCCTTGATACCCGCGGCGGCCGCGGCCTTGCGGCTGAGTACCTGGACGCCGGCCGTGCCCGAGGCAGATGTCGCTCCCGCGGTGCGGCTCAGGGATACGGGCAGTCCACCTGCCGTCAGCCGAGTGGCACCGGACGCAGGCAGGGCTGCGGTGGTGGAGGCGGCTTTGGGCCACGTCGCTTTCTGTTCCGCGAGGGCGTCCTGAGCCTGCTTCTTGTTGGCGGCCTTTTCCGCGGCCACCCGCGCCCTGGCCTTCTTCGCCCCCAGACCGTCGACCGCCTTCACAGTGTCCGACCGCTGTTCCGGTACGGCGGGTACCAACTGCTTGGTGGATGTCGCGGCTTGGGCGGCTATGGGAGTCAGACCGGCCACGGCCAGCGCGAGTGTCACGGCAACTCTGACCACTCGATGTCTACGGCGTCTCGCACCACTGGCGGCACTCACGACAACAACCCCTCACACGTCAGAAGTCATCAACAGTCATCAACAAAGGAAGCGCGGGACTTGCTCGGGCGGGGCGGCAGCAGGTGCCGCCCCGCCCGGGAGAGGGGGAGGTCAGTCCCCGACCGTTTCGACGATCTGTTGCTGGCTGGCCATGGCACCGGCCCAGACCCGGATGTCGCTGACCGTCGCGGGCAGATAGTGGCCCCAGGCGGAGTTCACGTACGCCTTGCCGACGGCGAAGTCACCCGTGCCCGGCGTCGCCGTATAGCTGGTGGCGTCACCGTTCTGCGCGTTGCCCACGTAGAGACTGGCCGTGCCGACCGTGCCGGACTGGGCGTCGAACACACCGGTCAGGCGCACCGCGCTCCCCAGGTTCGCGACATCGTCGGAGACCACTCCGGTGAAGCTGCCGTCGGTGTTGAGGCGGCCGAAGTGCCAGAGTCCGACGGGGATCGTGGTGTCTGTCTCGGGGTCGGTGTCGGTGCCCGTCAGCTCGTACCACAACCCCCAGGCGGAGCCGTCCGCACTGCGCTGGCCGAGGACCTGTCCCATGTAGCCGACCGGTTTCGCCGCGAGCGCGGTGCCGTCCAGTTGCACGGCGGTGGTCACGGTGAAGGACCCGGTCTCGTCCACCAGCGGCCCCGGCGCGGACGCGGCATCGTCGGTGCCGTCCAGGACGATTCCCGTCCCGTCCAGCGACGCCCCGCCCGACAGAGTCAGGGACGTTCCATAACCGGACGTGGCGTCGGCGACTGTGGTTCCGGTTGCCGCGGACGGATCCCAGGCCGCCATCAACTCGGCCGCCGCGTAACTGTCGTTGGTCTTCAGCTGCGCCTCGGTGGACAGCTCTGTCGGCGACAGAGCCCGCTGCCAGACCCTGGCCTCGTCGATCTGCCCGTTGAAGTAGTCCGTGAACGTGCCCGCGGTGGCGCCGTTTCCACGGCCGAACTCCAGGAGACCGGTGTCCGCCTCGGGTTCACCGCTCGGTATTGCTTGCGGAGTGCCCTGGGCCTTGCCGTTGACGTAGAGCTGGATCGTGCCCGCCTTCGCGTCGTACACGCCGGCCAGATGCGTCCAGACCTTCACCGGAGGCGAGGCCGTATCCGCGAGCGAGCGCACGAAGTGCGCGGTGCCGGCCGAGTCGGTCCAGTGCCAGTTGAAGATCCATTTGCCGTAGGAGGTGGAGTAGTAGATCGCGAAGCCGGGTTGCGTACTTCCGCTGCCCGTCTGAGAGAGCAGCACATAGTTGTGGGTCGGGGTGGCGGCCATCCGGGCCCACGCCTCGACCGTGTACGACGACCGGGACTCCACCGCCGGGCCCGAGGTAGCCGCATAGCCCGCCGTACCGTCGACCGTCAGCCCCGTGTCCGTGACCGGCGTGGCCAGCTCCGCACCCGTGGCGTCGTGCGTCAGCACACCTCTCCGACCACGCCCGTCCCGGGAAGCTCCGGAAGAGGAGAGCGTCGCGTTGTCCTGCTCCGCCGCAACCGTCGTGGACGTGTCCAGCGCGGTGCCGCTCGCCTCGTCGAAGTGCCACTGCCCGATCGCGCCGGGGCCCTCCGCGACGAGGAAGTCCACGGCATTCTGGGCGCCGTAGTTGATGGAGTCCGTGGCTCGTACGTACACGCTGAAGGTGCCGGAGGTGGGCGGGGTGAAAGTGGCAGTCGCCGTCGAGCCGGTGATCGGCGCCGACCATGCGGCCGAGGACGTCGTCTTGTACTCGTAGGCGGTGTTCGTGGAGTCACCGGACGCAGGCGTGAAAGTGAACGTCACCTTCGTACCCGGACCTCCCGCGGCGGTGCAGGAAGTCGTGGTGCACGCCGAGTACGGACTCGACAAGGCGACCCCGGGAGCCTTGGGACGGGTCGGGTCAACCTTGAAGTAGCACCAGGCCCCCGACGCCGCGTTGGACGGGCCGGCCAGGTAGTCGCCTCCGCTGTTGTAGTACGACCGCGTCCAGGACCGGTACCGGTACAGCGTCCCCTCAGCCAGCGCCGACGTCTGGACGCTGCCCGGCGAGACGTTGTCACCTACATATCCGCTGGTGGGATAGGCGGTCTCGAAGACCGTCGACCATGTGTCACTGCTCGCCGTGTACTTGTCCACGCTGTAGACGGCCTTCAGCGACGCACCTGACTCGCCGCCCGCTGCGGTCTGCGGCGTCGACTGGAGCAACGGCTGCGGCTCGGACACCACCAGCGGGTCCGACTGCTTGGTCTCGCAGGCGACAGTGGTCCCCTTAGCCTCGCGCTTTCGTGGGCGTGCTCGTCCACGTCTTGATCAAATAAGCGGAGAGTGCTCCTGACCTGCAACGATGGGACTTGTCTAGGGTCCTGTTGGCTGC
>Ga0307507_10010418_pt1 | contig 12020 bp, 16 predicted proteins | sample 7_EM_MG_FD_207223 | JGI IMG/M metagenome (GOLD analysis project Ga0307507, IMG submission 207223) | Populus trichocarpa ectomycorrhiza microbial communities from riparian zone in the Pacific Northwest, United States - 7_EM | ecosystem: Host-associated > Plants > Roots > Unclassified | place...
TGGAAATACTTTTTCTCCAGATTTCGACAGAAAGCTACTGGCTAGTCTTGAACATTTTCAGTCCCTGACAAGATTTTATGGCAAAATCAGAAATGATGCTTCTTTGTTATTGCGTTGCCTGTCTTCTTTCAAATATAAATTACTTCCTGAGGAATCCCTCCCTCGCTCCCTCCCTCTCTATCTATCTCACTGACTCTTATCTTTGCTGAAACAGTATTGTCCAACAGTGTCAGTCTCATGTGCAATTTCCTTAAACACAACCTTCATCATCCAATAAAACCTTATTCTAATCCATTCTCTTACTTCCATTATTTCTTATAACCCTTCTCTGTCCTTTTTTACTACATTTTTTCAGTCCTATTTCCATACAATGCCCGTCTCTGATCCTTAACTTCAGACTGTGTCTCTAGACACAAATGTCTCTCATTGTCTTGTAGATTTCAGCCTCTACATGCTACAGTCATCAATTTAGACTCTTTACCGAAATGGGTCGGCCCAAACTTTCATGGCTGGTTTTGCTTTGTTGGGCACTTTTATTTCTGTGCTTTAGAGCTCTCTGTGAAGATGCAGAGGTATTTGTGAAGTTCTTGAAGGCACCTCATGCATTCTCACACTTGAACATAGCCACATTTGAGTTTCAAGTTTTAGTGGGTGGGGATGTGAACTCCTGCACAAACTGTAGCTTCAGTTGCAAGGTTAGTTCATTTCTGAACTTACATTTGTTGCTGCTTTTGCGTACTTTATTTTGGATGATACTTCTTTTTCTTCTTCTTCTTGATTAATAGTTTTTTGGTGCTGCTTTATTCTCTCTTTCCTTTACACAGTTGAATTAGTATCTTAGGCATTATGTTCTTTTGAGGTTAGGCAAGTATTCAATTTGGTGAGTTTGTAAATAAATCTGCACTGGGGATTTGCTGATATGTTGTTGGGTCTTCACTAGTGCTGAGTAAGCATCATACCTGTGAATGCAAAAAAAACTAAGACCTTCTTATCAACCATTTGAAGAAAACTCATCCCTGGAAAAAGAACCTGGAGAAAATGTTAGAAAATTCGGCTTTCTTTCTATCTTCTGGTTTAATGGCATTGCTGGTTCATTCGATTGAAACTTTCCCTCTTCTTTGGCTGTAACTTATTGTAACTGAATAACATGCATGCAGCTAGATAGCGGCTCTGAATCTGATTGCGGAGCTACTAAGGTTTCATACCAGGGTTTGCAGGATGGAAACCATACATTTGAGGTCTGCATCAATGGGTCTCAAGGAGTTGGCTGTGCTACGTATAACTGGACTGTTGGTTAAGAAACCTTCCTTCATTCTTTTTGAGTAAATATTGTGAAATTCGTTTATTTTCTTCACAAATGTACAAATTTTTGGCTGATATTTGCCCTGGGAAAGCTTAATCACACTTCAAATTTACAAAACAAGAATACTGAATTAGCTCTTGCTTATAAACAAATGCTGTCAATGAAGAAAGCTAGGTTTATGAAGTTACAAAGCCTGATATTGAGTATGCAAGTCTTTGTAAATTCACAATTGTATATTTAGGAACATGGAAGTTATAGAGACTTTGAATTTCTTGCTAATATCAGTTATCCTTTTTGCAGATACCATACCCCCAACAGCGTATATAACTGCATCAAAATCATTTACAAATGCTCTTAATGTCTCTGTAAATATTTCTTTCACTGAACCCTGTACTGGAGGAGGAGGTTTTGGATGTTCATCTGTGAATGCGTGCAATGTGAGTAGTTGTTCAATGAAATTAGATTAACCTCCCTTTTTTCTGTGTGCTCACTCAATGTTATTGGTATACATTAGCTATTCATAATTATAATTGTGGTATCAGGATAGAAAACTACCTTTTATCTTTCCCACTGCTTAAATATAGTTTTGTTTGATTCACATGAGTGTCTTAAATATAGATTCAAGAAATCCTAAATAATATTGATTGCCAGCTAAGCATTGTTGAAAATGTTGTGTGCTCATCTGCTGATCTATTTTATAGTGAAGTTTCTTACGATCTTCAGACTTAACATGAGTATCTTGGTTCTCATAGAGCAAAATTTAAGGCTCTTGATATTGAGGAGGATTTGATCTATGATTGCATGGAATGGCACAAAGGGATCCATATAGCGATCCCAACTTGTTTGGGATTGAGGCAAGGTTATTGTTGGATGGATCAATATACAGTTAATAGTATTCCTAGGTCTATAAGAAGAGTTGAGATGCTACATACTCTTTGTTCAAGTGAAGTATTGATGAAACTAGTTCTTATGGATTTCTATGCATCTATTTACAGCTGATAGTCTATGGTGCTGGCCAAGTAATACCATCCTCTCTCACTGTTCTGGAACCAAATCTGAAATATACTCTTCTGGTGGGTTTATATCCTAATGTTTTTTATGGACGTGTGGTACTGGTAATGGATAAGAACTTCTGTACTGACGCTGCTGGAAACAGATTTACAAGAGCTGCCAATTCAAGTTTCTTTGTGCATCTTGGTGAGTTTTGTTGTTCATTCCTCAAATTCTTTTTTGGAACCATTATGTGCAGCATTTTTTTGTCAAAACTGTTTTCTGCTTTGAGCTCAACAAGAAGGTTTAAACCAATTTTATATTTTTATGCATGTAACTAACAAAAGTTGAACTGTTAAAATTTTGCATCCCTTTTATATTGGATTCTTGCGTTATAAAATTTTATTTATAGCTATATAGAAGCAGTTTGTTTCTGTATTTCTCACTTAAGAATTGAACATACTGGAAGACTTCAGTCAAGGATCCTTTTCCAGCCTTTTGTTTCATCCATTTCTGTTTCCATGAAAGTTTTCTCATCTCGCTCTGTTCAATTGGTTTATTCTACAGATAGAAGAAGGGTGTTTGTTGACCTGAGGATCCACATTCCAGAGAAGCTACTTCAACTTAATAATGAAATCAGAACAGTCAAGGCAACCAATAATTATGATAACTTGAAGTTTTACTTGTACTTCTCAGAACCTATTTTGAATTCATCTGCCGAAATTCTAAATTCTCTCAACACAAGTGAGGGAGTGCTTCTTCCTATAAGTGGAGAAAACCTTATGAACCGAAAATTTGGCTTTCAGGTCAATCTGTGTCCGCGGTTAATTTGTTTGTCTTGATGCTCATATCTCTGTCTTTGCACCATTTTTTGCTCGTATGTTTTGATGCTTACTGCATTTGTGCTGTCTTCTTTCAGGTTGCAAATTTATCCAGCATTGCAATCATTACAATCAGCCTTCTTTCAAATTCTATTATAAGCAGGCCAGGGACCTCAGTTTCTCCAATTGCCCCATCTACTTTTCTTTATGGTACAATCTACCATAGTTATAAGAGGTTATAAAAAAGGATAAAAAATATGTTATAAAATTTAGGTTTCATATTCCCTCCCTTTCCTGTTGAAATTGAAAACTTTCAGATTGATTATAAGTTTTTTTGTCCCTTTACCATTAATTGAGCTAAACATGTTTACATGAGATATTTGAGATATCATTATAATCTTCTGATATGAGTATTAATGCAAGTTTCAGATTCTCAAAGACCTGTTGTGAGACTGAGTACATTGTCTAATACAAGGACAGGGGAACATAGCATTCCAATATCAATTAAGTTCATGAAGCCAGTATTTGGCTTCAACTCCTCTTTTCTATCTATCGGAGGGGGTCATTTGCAGGGGTAAGCCAACTCTTACCAACTCGTGTGTTGCAATTACGAACCTACACAAAAATGAGCGCATGTGCACACACTCTCATTCTCGCTCACACCACAAACACAATAAAATAGTTCTACAAAATGAATATGTCTAATAGTTTTGCGAAACAGCTTACTCTTTTGTTTTAATGCAATCCAGCTTTCATGAAATAAGTAGGAGCAAATACATTGCAGAGGTAAAAGCAGATGATGATGTTGTTTCTGTCAGTGTTCCTCAAAATGTAACTGGGGATGTTGCTGGAAATAAAAATCTAGGATCTAATATTTTACAAGTGAGACGACGTAAGATATTAATTTTTCTTTATATACTCTCCGTTTCCTATTGCTGTGCAATGTATATATCTTGCAGGTGATTTCCTTGGATCTTTTTGGGTGTTTGCTTATTTATACTCTGAAATATATTTTCAGATTCTGTGCCAATGATATCATCTGTAATCTCTGCTTTTGCAACTGCTTGTTTCCTTGCTACTTCTCTTGCCGCTGGGCTACTCACTCTGTCAACTGCTAGCCTTCTCTCTGCTGGGGCATTTTCAAGACCGTCTCCTTTACTGACAGCTGAACCTACAAGGAATCTTTTTGTATGATACTAACCTAAAAGTTATCTCCTATGGTATTCACATGGTTTTTCATGGCATTTTACAATTTCTAATGGTCTTTTACATTTGGGCTGGAAAGGTTTCCCTCCAAATTTAAAATTTATATTCTGCACTTCCTGATGACTTTATATATCAGAAAGATTTCTAAAAGACAACAATTCTGCACCTCAACTCAAAGTATTTTCAGATACTATGGACATTGTTTCAATATTTTCATAATTGTCTTTTATATTCATGAGATTATAGTTATTACTTGTAATTTGCTAGAGATAAATTGGTGTTGAAATTAGTGGAATGAAATTTATAAAGTGTAAACGCCCATCCTTTATTGAATTTTATATCTGTTGTGAATGGAATAATAGAAGCTTGTGAGCTGTCCATTTCCATCATCATGAAAATTAAGAGAATTTTTTTTATATATACAGAGAAGTGCATGCCATATTCAGGTTTTTGCGCTGTCAAGATGGTTGGCTGTTACACTGCCAATCGAATATTATGAGTTTGCAAAAGGTTTACAATGGAGCATTCCCTACTTCATTCTCCCATGGGAAACTGGGGGTATTCATCCAATCATGGTGAAATCAAATTCGTTTTCCATATTAAATTCCTACATCTCAAAAACTCATGATATATCCCAGAACATGCAACTGGAAGGGAAGAGTGGGAATAAGTCTTCTCCGGTGTTTGGATTGCCCCTTGCTCCAATGGAGTACATATCATTTTTTGAGGTCAGGAACCATTTTCCAGATACTTGTTTTCAGTTTCAAATAGCTGTTATTATATATGACAGGTTCCATTATTTGTATGCAGAGTCAAAATTTTAAACCAGAAGCAGAACATATTATAGATCCACAACATTCGAATGGGTGAGATTTTGTAATGCTTTTTGTTATTTTTTCAATATGCTCTCCACTCTTCTCATGCTAGAGACATGATGAAAGTTCACTGATATAGAAACAGCCATTATAAATGTGCGTGTTTATCAAAAAGGAAAACTACCAAGAACATACCACATAAAATGCTCATTTATTTGATTATTTTGCATAGGTGCTGCCAAAATTTTTGGTTAACTATCTTGCTTTATTGCAAAACGATGTTCATGATCAAAACAGATAATGTGAATTCCAATTGCTTTATTTTTCCTTCTATTTTTTATGGTATTTTTGTCTTTCTTTTTATCACGAGAAGTTCCTGCTTGGACCTTCTTTCAAGTGCTGCAAGATAATATTTTACTCTTTTATCTCTTGCAGATGGAGGGATTTTGATAGAAGCATGTTCTGGTTAGCTGTAATTGGTGTCAGTTTGGTACTGCTCCATGTCATACTCTTATTTATTATAAAATTAAGGAAAAGAACTGCTGATAAGCAGAGGGACTATGGAGCACTGACCTTCCCAAGATTTGAGATATTTCTCACTGTTCTTGCTTTACCTTGTATTTGCAAGGCCTCAGCTTCTCTAGTTAGAGGTAACCTTCATTTTCATTTTTCTTCCATTTATATATCACCTCGTCTATGCATTCCACTGGAAGCAAATATAAGCTTCCAGAAAAAAATTAGTTGTTTCCGCTCTTGTTATATTTCCAATTAAATCATTTATATCCTTTTCATGTACTTATTTGACCGTCACTTTTTTGGGTGGAAAATATAAAACCATATTTTACTTTCATTTGTTTGAGGTGCTGCATGAGAAATAGTTTATCATTGTTGTAACATGTGATGCCTTTTCCAATCCCTATATGATTATAGGCCCCTCTTGTTAAACTTTTGCTTAATACTTCAGTGTGGAAACCCATAATGGAATATCTTTGATCTATTGATGATACTAATCTAAACGAATGTTTGGAATCCCACAAATTTATTTCAATAGGTCAGAGTGGTTTTCTTCACAAATGTCGATACCGAAACCCTTTGATGCCATCTTCTAAGCTCCGTCTCCGATTTTTTCTTGTAGTATCTTTCTCTTATAGACTATTCTTTAGACTATACATCACTACCATTGTATGTACTGCTATACACTAGTTGCATACAAGGTTGAAGATCTACACACTAAACTTCCATTCATTGTTGGAAATGGTGTTGATCCATCACATTGATTGATATTTGTATCTATCACAGCATCCAACTGTATTACACTCTTTACATACCTGTTTCCCCAAACGTATACAACTTGTTACAGTTAATTGATTTTTATTTTATGGTTCAAGGAGGGACAGCATCAGGGATTATAGTTGGCATTTTGCTGCTGGGTGTGGTGGGATTCTTACTGCTGGCCTTGCTCCTGATTCTTTCTATTGGAATCACTTTTGGAAAGCTACTTCAGTACAAGGAAATCCATCAAGAAGGTCAGATATTTCACTGGTATCGAGATATTACCCGAGTAACTTTAGGTCCTGGTAAGAGAGGCCAGTGGACATGGAAGAATAAATCAAACTCTGTATATCTAATCAGGTTAGGTCCTTTATTTGAAGATCTAAGAGGCCCCCCTAAATACATGCTCTCACAAATTGCTGGGGTTCCCCGCAAGCAAGGGGATCATATCATTGCCTCTGATGATGAAACAGAAGATGCAGAAGCACCATTTATACAGAAGCTGTTTGGAATTCTTAGAATATACTACACACTGCTTGAGTCAGTCAAGAGAGTTTCTTTGGGCATTGTGGCTGGTGCCTACCTGGATAACTGGTCCTCTAAAACTCCAACAGTCGTCTTATTGTCCATCACTTTCTTTCAGCTCTTCTTCCTTGTCCTTAAGAAGCCTTTTATTAAGAAAAAGGTCCAACTGGTTGAGATAATCTCTATTACCAGCCAAGTTAGTATTTTTGCTACTTGTTTCATTCTCTTGGAGAAGAAATTATCGACTAGAGAAGAAACCAGAGTTGGAATCTTCATGATTTTACTTTTCTTAATTGGATTCTTGGCACAAATGGTCAATGAATGGTACGCATTGTATAGACAGATAAAGTGGCTGGATCCCTCTGAGCAGTATTTCTTAACAGGTCTGAAAACTGCATCAATTGGATTTCTCTTGTTTTTCATTCCGAGAAGATTGAGCCAAAACCTGGAAAGCAAACTACCAGCTAGACAGCATGGTGATAGAGAAACTGGGGGAGAGACTGGTTCTTCTGTTGACAGAAACAAAATCTCAGGGAGCAAGGGCTCTGGCAAGCCAGATAAACCATGGCAGAAACAACTAAGAGAATTAGCACGGGCCAGCTTCAGCAAAGAAAGAAGTGGATCACAGAATGATCCTTCAACCAGTCGAACTAAATGGAGTGGATTTTGGACAAACAAATGGAGTGGGAGCTCATCTCAAAAGACCTCTTCAGATTTAAAGTCCAAACCGAATCAGTTGTACAAAGATTTAGAAGACATTTTTGCATCAAAATGAGATTAAAGGATTGAGGAACATATCATGGTATTTTAACAGTGACTTCATCCATTGGAAACAGCTGCCGTACACTTGGCGCAAGTTTTCATATTATAATATCTGTGATTCTGGCTCATTGTGCATACCCATCAAATTGGATTGCTCAAGTATTATTGATTAAAGTCTTGAGGAAGCTAGTTTTATTGAATGTAAATCTCAGGAATTTCAGCCAAATTCAAATTCTTCCTTGTCTCCTCAACACTTGAATTCTGCAGATAAACAATAACTACTGTATTTTTTTGAATGTTTTTGAACTCTATTGCAAATTCTTCATTCTTATAAAATTCTGTTTAGTTTTCATGGTATAAGAGCTATTGGCATACACCTAGAGATCTTTCACTACTATTTGCTATGGCTTTAATCTCTTCTGCTGCTACCTCCAATGTGAACTTTGCTCCACCTAACATTGGGCACCTTGTATCAATCAAACTTGAGTGATTCAAACTAGTCATCTCAGATTGTGCCAGTATTAGAAAGTCATGAATTGATAGGCTTCGTGGATGGTTCTGAACCGTGTCCATCAAAGTTCATTGATGATAATCCAGAGGATTCCTCACATTCTCTTAATCCAGATTATATTCTCTGGAATAAGAAAGATCAGTGTGTACTAAGTTGGATCAATGCTACTCTATCTGACAAAGTGTTAGCCTCTGTCTATGATATCACATCTGCACGTGAATGTATGGATAATGTTTTTTAAACGGTTAAAAATAATGTTGTTTTAGTTTTTTACATAATAATATAATGTTTATTTGAAAGTGCTATTTTTGGAACAATTTATAATCATAGAAATGCATGCATAACGGGAAGCTTTGTCATGCTATAAAGTCATTTTCATTTGGCTTGTTTGTGTTACCATTTACAGTAGAAAACATCGACTCTATTTTCATTTTTGGACAAATATTTGTGGACAAGGTTGATTTCCCTCAAAATAATAGAGTATATATTTGTTCGATAGTGTCGATTTTTCTAAAAAAAGACAGTGCGTAGAATGAATTTCTGCTCTGGTTTTGCTTCTTCAATTGCTTCCTTTTAGTGGAAAAAACCATGATAAAACCCATTTATGTTCTGTACAATCAAGATATTATTCTTGTTTTTAATTACGAGGATCTAGCTCAATTAGTCGGATCTTGAATTTATTTCCCAAAGATCACCAGTTTGAATACCATAAATTTTAGGGCTATTAGAAGCTTACATGATCATCAATTTCAAGATCTTAGAAAATTAGTTAAGGTGAGTGTAAAGTAAAAAAAAAAAAAAAGACTCATTTTCACAAATAAAAGAGAGTTCACCATTCATTGTGACAGGGAGGACATTAACATCAAGGGTAATCCAATAATGAATAAACATCAAACACCAATATGTCTGATTGGAGATCCCACAGATGGGTGCATTTCTACCTCTTCAATGGCTTCTCCATCATCATATTCCTCCCTATCCTCGCTCCCAAAAGCCCAACTACATAGCAAATAGTAGAAGAAATTCACAAGACTCAGGAGGGAAAGAAGCCAGTAATAATAATCATAGTGACCTTTGTTCAGATTATCTGATACCCAACTGACTTTCCCTCCTCTTCTGGTCACATCATCCACAATTCCTATGATTAGACTGGCCACTAAGTTCCCTACTGCCATACCGAGTGAGAAAAGAGCAACTGCAATGCTTGTCATGGTCTTCGGAAACTGAGAGTAAAAGAAATCTATCTGCCCAACTGCACTGAAAGCCTCTCCTAAACCTACAAGGCAATACTGTGGAATTAGCCAATTTGCAGACATGTCAACGACATCCCTCGGATGATCTGCCAACCCTTGTCTCAATGCAGTAGCTCGTCGCTTGTTCTCCACTGCTCCTGCCGTTGCAGTGGCTATACATGAGATCACTATGCCAATACCCATACGTTGCTTATTGCTTAGTCCTTGAGGTCTATTGGTGAACTTGGCTAACAATGGGACTAAAAGTCGATCATAGACGGCAACCCATATTGTCAAAGCAAGGATTGTAAACACACCATAAGAGCCTGCTGGGAGTTTTTGGTTCCCTATGAAGTGCCTGTCCATGGTGGTGGCTTGGAGTACAGGGAATGCGTGTTGGTTTAGAGTCACTGCGATCATGATGCCAGTGGAACAAATGGGGAGGACTTTGATCAGTGATTTTAGCTCTTCTACTTGTTTAACCGTGCAGAGTCTCCATGGATCTATAGCCAATCCATCACAGTCCAAATCTTTCTCAGGATTTCCAATGACGCATGCTTTGTTCAAAAACCTGTGAAGGGACAGAGATACCTATGACTTCTCGACACTCTAAAGCATAGGGCACCCATATACAGCATCATGATCACTATCATAAATTCAAATTAATGAATGATGACCAAAGAACTTATAGCACTACGAGCACGCATAAAACATATATGATAATATACGATTGTACCGAAGTTTTTCTGTTGGTGCGACAAGCTTTGAGCCCTTGTGATGGTACCATGCAGCATACTCCATTGATGGCAAAGCAAGGTTCTTCTTCTTCCAAGCTGCAACTGTTACTTGGGCGAAGCCAGCTACCAAGCTCTTGTTTGCTTTGACTTTAACGTATAGTGAAGAGCCCAAAAAGAAGAAGATAGTTGACAAGAGCATGAACCCCACCGCAACTCCAAAGCCCACAACCCAACCTGCTGCATCTTGAATTGCTACTATGACTAGCACTGAAATCATGATTGAGATTCCAACAGAAGCATAATACCAATTGAAGAAGGTCTGCAATGTACGCTGGTTTTTTGGGTTGGAGGGATTATCAATCTGGTTTGCTCCAAAGGCCAAGGAACATGGTCTAATGCCACCAGCCCCAATGGCCAATAGAGCAAACGATGAAAATAGAAGCAAAAACTGTCCTAGCTTTGGCGATACACAATCTTTCAAATCATCATCAGTTTGGGCACAGTGGGGAGGCCTTGCATGTGGAATAAGGGCTGTTAACCATAACACAATCATTCCCTGAAAGAAGAAATAGTGACAGTCACATGGGAACGCGCTTATTATAGATCAACAACACAGCAATGACTGTTATTGATACTGTAAGCCACAGTCAACAATTTTCAGATTTATCATAGCAATAAATAAATAAGGTAAAAATAAAAATATATAAAACTTGCTTACAAGAAGGCTGATGACTGTTCCATATGCAATCACACTAAACCGACCTAAGTAAGAATCAGAAATGAAAGCCCCAAGGATGGGCATAAAATATGATATTGCTCCCCACAGAGACAGTATGTAGGCCCCGGAAGCGTTACTCAAGTTGTATTCATTTCGTAAGTACAAGATCATGTTTGCTTGAAGCCCCACCCCTGCAACCTTCTCAAATGTCTCATTTGCTGCATATTCAGTAAGAATTCCACAAAATTCATCAGATGATCCTGTGTTCTCTAAAATCAATTACATAATGTTGTGAATAATGTTGCGAAGATCATTATAATCACACAAACAGAACATGTGCTCGATCAAATTAACATCTTTTGCATTTAAAATAAATTCTAGAGGACTAGTAAAAAGAAAAAAAAAACTAGTTTACCTATAATAAAAGGCATGGTCCTAAGGCCACCCTTTTTGCTTGCAACCTTTTGGGTTGCTTGCTTTTCATCTACTGCAATCTCCATCCTCTCTTCCCCTGACATGAATTGGCATCAGGCAGTGTATATATAATGAAGAATGACACCTAAAAGATGGAGAGATCCTGTTTTGATGCAGACAACAACTTCATTCGGTGGACAAGAACACCATCTCACACTTACTTCGAAATGTATGAAGTTCTGACTCCTGTTTGATTTTTCATGTCCTATATATGACCTGTTCGATTCTTTTGCCTTCTAAAATGAATTCTTAAAAAAAAATAAAAGATTTTATGAACGATGTCTTCTGCAGGCATCTTTCTGATACTGCGATGCATCCAATGGTTCAACATTTGTTTTGACATACAAAATAAACAAAAAGTAGTATATATTATTGTCCTAATGAGTTTCTTAATAAATGGATTTATAACACGATTGTAACATGTCTTGAGGCCGACATTTCACACAGAACAATAGCTAGAGATCATGGGACTGATCGAAATTTTGGGAATTGTTTAATGGACTTTATGGACTGAATAATAGAGTGAATATTGGTTGGGAGTTTTTCATGTTTAACATGAACGTCCGTTTGTTTCTAGAAAGTGATTCATTTTAATAATTGATTTTATGAAAAGTAAATTCTAAAAACGTATATTATTTTTGATATTTGTTAATG
>Ga0307507_10010420_pt1 | contig 12020 bp, 21 predicted proteins | sample 7_EM_MG_FD_207223 | JGI IMG/M metagenome (GOLD analysis project Ga0307507, IMG submission 207223) | Populus trichocarpa ectomycorrhiza microbial communities from riparian zone in the Pacific Northwest, United States - 7_EM | ecosystem: Host-associated > Plants > Roots > Unclassified | place...
GAGTCATGTGTGAAATACATAAACCACATGACCACAATCGTGCGTCATGTCAAATATCAACCAATCACAATAAACCAATGACACGCTATCGCGTCGTCATGTAAAATCCTCTGAGTCAACTGATCTCATAGCATGAAAGATAACAAACCAATGACTAATAACTATTAGTCATGTGAGAGTCTGCCTTGCTTAGTCACCGTTTGTGATATTAGCTCCCTTCCCCCTCTTGCATCGGTCCCACGATGCTAAACTCCTTCCTTCCACATCATTCCCCCAATTTGGTGCATCCTCTGTTTGGCTCGATTGTAGGCTTGTTGGAGTTTTTCTTTTTCCTTATCGAGTCGTTCGAGGTCGTTTTCTTTTGCCACAATGATTTGGGCTGTGCGGTCCAGTTGGCTTCGGTGGTCCGAGATCTGTGGTTCCATTGCTTCCACCTCCCGAACGGTGCTTTCGCTCCCCTCCCCTCCTAGTCGTGTCCTCACGACTTTTCTCTTCTTCTGTTCCCTCCCTTCATTCTTTGACAGGGTCCCTTTTCGCCCACTTGTCTGGGGTAATACCCAGCGTCCACCTTTTCCCCCCAGTGTTCCTTGCAGTTGTCATTAAAACAGTACTCCTAGCTTGTGAGGTCTGCGTGTGCCCTTCTGGCAATTCGCTGACGAGGTTGTCGTTGTGGGGCCCAGTCCTCTCCTGGGTTCGCTTCCATCTCCTGTCGCCAGTTGTGGTCGTGTGCGACACTGGCTTTTCTAGATCTCCTGGTGAATGGTGGGTACCAGCCTAACCCTTGTTTTTCACCGAGATGGATTGGGCATCCATCGTCGGTGCAGTCCGTCCAGTTCATGCAGGAGTGCGCCGCCTCTCTCTTTGGTGAGCCCCAATAATCCGGGCTTGTAGGGGTAGCATTGCGGGCGACGCTTTAGGCGTTGCTCTCTGGGGTGTGCGGGCGTCATTCTTGTTTGACGCTGGGGGGAGATGCGGGGGACGATATGTTGATCGTGACGTGTATCCAGTCTGGGCTTTCCTGTGTAGCGCCAGTGGAATCGTTCGACTGTGTGTTCTGCATTGTTGAACTTTTCCGCGGGATACTAGACTTTATCGTATTCTGGTGAGTAGGCTTTCCACTTAGCTCAATATTGGAGCTTGTTGTAGTGGGGTCGAGAGTCGATAATTTCGTCCAGTTCCTATTCATCTTCTCGTTCTATCTGAATCCGAGGAGGGGGTTCCTTGATCTGTGAGGGGAATCGGTTGTCTTGGTAAGGTTCGAGGAGGGAGATGTGGAATGTGTCGTGTATGGCCATTGAGGGTAGTAAGGCCAGCCTATACGAACTTGTCCCAAACTTTGCCAAGATTTTGAATAGTCCAATTTTCTTGTAGTCAAGTTTCTTCGATGCTCTCGTGGTCTTGATATTGCGTGGCAACAACCAGACCAGATCTCCTGATTGTAGGGTCAGATCGGGTTTTCTGTGTAGATCGTAGTATTCTTCTTGCCGTAATTGTGCGGCCACTATCTTGTTTCTTAATGACTCATATAACACAGTCATTTCTTCTGGTTTCGTTTGTTTTCCATGAATCAGATGACCAATCATCTCGTATTGGGGGTGAGTTCCGTAATTTGCAATGCAGCGCTGTGTTTTTGCTGGTCTCCTACTATCCGTTGTTGTATGCAAACTCTGCCAGTGGCAGGTAACCACACCAATCGTCTTGTTGATAGTTGATGTATGCTCAGAGGTATTGTTCCAATATGGCATTGGTCCTTTCAGTTTGTCCGTCTGTTTGTGGATTGAAAGCCGTGCTGAGTCTTCGTTTGATTCCTAATTTCCCCGTAGTTTCTTTCCATAGGTCTAAGGTGCATAGTGTCCCCCTGTCGGTGATGATATCCTGTGGGAGTCCGTGTAGCCTGACTATCTCCCTCATGAAGAGATTTGCGAACTGCCGTGCATCGAGGTCCTTCGAGCATGGAATGAAATAGCTCATTTGGTCAGACGATCGACTCGGAGAACCACCAGTATGGTGTCATATCTGTCTGATTTTGGCAGGTCTGTAATGAATTCCATACCTATCAATTTTCATGGTCGATCGGGGGCCTCGTTTGAATGTAGCAATCTGTAGTGTGCATGTCGGACCACTTTTGTACTCTGACATGTATCGCAATTTTTTATGAATCGTTTGATATCTTCTCTTATCTTTGGCGAATAATATCGTCGGCTAATGAGTTCGTTAGTTTTTGCCATTCCACCATGTCCCGTTTGTGGGGGTTCGTGATCTTTAGAAATAAGAGTGGTTCGTATCCCTTCATTCTTTGGTATCCAAATTCTTCCTTGGTACAATAAGAGGTCGTCCTTCCATTGGCCTAGCCCTAGTGCTATTCCCTTCATTTCTGTCTTCCCTTTGGCCAGGTTGCGTTTGATATCCTGGATTTCGTTGTCGTTTGTGCTGGCTTTCTGTATTTCTCCTTCGTCCTGGTCTCGGAATTTGGTTGTTTCCAATATGTCGATCCTGATTTTCTCAGTTTCTGGGATGTCCCAGTATCGATCCTTTGGTATTACGATTCCCACATTGTGAGTGAGTCTCATGTCTCCTGCCGTGGGTAGGTCTCCCTCTCTTCTTGTGAGGGCGTCGGGCTTTCCTCCCTCTTTTCCTGGTCGGTATTGGATTTCGAAGTTGTATTGACTCAATTCTTGCATCCGTCGTGCTTGTCGTTCGTTTAGTTCCTTCGTCGTCATGAACGTGACTAAGTTCTTGTGGTCTGTGAGGACCTGTATCGGTTTGAGGTTTCCTCTCGTCTATCTTTTCCATTTGTGGAATGCTTGAACCATTGCCAGTAGTTCCTTATCGTGTATGTCGTAGTTGCATTAGGCATCCGACCTTGTTTTGGATCGGTACACCACTGGTCTCCAGTTCCCGTCCTGGAATTGTTGTGACAGTATACCGTAACAGAGGTATTTTGAGGCATCTGTTTCGATTTTGGTTGGTGCTAGGGGGTCGAAGTAGACCAGTACTGGTTCCGTGGTAAGTTTTGTCCTTAATTCGTCCTAGGCTTGCTATTCTTTGTCTCCCCATTCCCAGTTGCCAATGCATTCCTTCTTTGTTTTCGCATATAGTGGTTTGGCCGTTCTGCTGAAACCTTCCATAAATCGTCGATAGAAGTTGCAGAACCCCAGGAAGCATTGGATTTCCTTAATTTTCTTGGGTGTTGTCCTCTCCCAGATGGCTTGTGTTTTAACTGGGTTGGTGTTGACCCCTTCTTGTCCAATGATAAATGCTAGGTTTTCCGTCTCGTTTTGGTGGAACTTGCATTTGGATGGTTTGACCTTCATCCCCGATTTTCGTATTGCCATCAGGAAAATGTCGGAGAGTGGTCCAAGGTGGTCCTGAACGCTCTTGGTCCACCAAGGAGGGTTGTAGTCCCCGTGGTCCACCTGGTCCACTCCGATCCATTGTGATCCACACTTTTTGAAATTTTATCGAAAATGTGGACCAGGGTGGATCAGGGTGGACCAGGAGGGCCAGGGGGACCATAACCCCCCTTGGTGGACCAGGACTGGTTTTTACATTTTGCTGATGGCCTCCAGGATATTGGTGACGTCTTTTCGGTCTTGTTGTAGGGTATTCGAATATATGAGTACGTCATCCAGATAGACGATACAACACATGTCGATGTTTTCCATAAGGACCTCATTGATCCATCGTTGGAACGCCTCGGGTGCGTTGCATAGTCCGAATGGCATGACTAGGTATTCGTAAGTCCCTAGTTATGTTGAAAAGGTTGTCTTCCATTCATCTCCTTCTCTGATTCGGATGTTGTGGTAGTCGTCCTTGATATCCAGTTTGGTGAAGTATTTGGCTCCTCCCAGTCTATCCAGTGCTTCACTAATGAGCGGTAGCGGGTGTCGATCCTTCTTGGTGAGATCGTTGAGCGCCCGATAATCGGGGCAGAGCCTGAGTTTACCATCCTTTTTCTTGACAAACCTAATCCGTGAAGCCTTCCCGACTTTACCCTTCGGATCCATCCTCTATCTTTGCTCTGTTTGATGTATCACTGGAGTTCCTCCAATTGGTCGTAGCCTTGGGCATATATCTTTTTAATGGGTACCATCTTTCCTGCTTCCAGGTCGATTCCCAAATCAATGCCTCGCCGGTAGGGTGATACCATCGTCTTCACTCCTTTTTCGAAGACATCCAACAGGTGGTGATATTCTCGTGGGACCGTGTCGCTCATGTCCTGGTGCTTGTTGTTCTTTTTGCTTTTTTATCCCCAGTTCGGTGCTGATGTTGATAGCTTCCAACTGAATTTCGTCTTCGATTTCCTCCCATCTTAGGATTCCTGGAGTTTCTCCGCTTCGGTAGAACTGTCCGAAAGCTCTTCCCGATATTTCGTTGATCTCCATTTTGGGTTTCGCCTTCTGGCCCGTGACCTCTTGGTCCATGGTGGTGTCCGAGCTACCGAACCCCTGATATCCTCTCTCGGTATCGTCCAACTGGGTTACTTCTTGTAACTCCCTGTTGTCAATCTTCTCAATAGTCAGTTGTGCGATCCGGTCTCCTTTTTCCACTCGGTATGGTTGGTCTCCTAGGTTGGCTAAGACCAACTTCACTTCTCCTCTGTAGTCAGAATCTATCACAACTGCATTTGTCATGAGTCGGTGTTTGACTGCTAGACTGCTTCGTGGTGCAATTCGTCCATAGGTGTTGTGAGGTAATCCAATAGCTATCCCCGTCCCAACAATCACTTGTCCTCTGACAGGAACGTCAGTTCCTTCGTTTGCCTATAGGTCATGTCCTGCCGCCCTTGCTGATCCCGTTTTAGGCACTCTGGCCTCATCGGATATCTTCTTAACTCTGACACTCTGGTCACTGGCCGTTGGGCTTTTCTTGGCCTGGACCTTGGAGAATCTGGTGATGAAATTCTCTTCCAGGGCTTTTTCTTCAGGTACCGCATAGGCAACAGGTGAACTTTTGAGACACCAAGTCGTACATCGTTCACTGTTCAATGTAATCCTTTTGTCGTTCCAATCGATCGTTGCATTGTGTTCTCTTAACCATGGCATCCCGAGGATGACCTCATGGTTTTGGAGATTTGCCACTTGGAAACTTGCCAATTCCCTATGGCTACTGATGTCCATAGGTACTTTCGTCATATGGGTAACAGGTCCCATACCGCTTGGTTTCCCGTCCGCGAGGTAAATCTCCCTGGGGTTTTTTGCTCTGATCATTTTGATCCTGTGTTTGTTGCAAACTTCGCGGTCGATGAAGTCTTCTGTTCCTCCTGAGTCAATCATGGCGTTGATAGTGACTGGCTCTTTTCCGCCATGTAGTTGTATCTTGACCATAATGTGGTTGTTGTCGTTTTTGAGTGTATCCGTGTAGTTGAGTGCCGCGTAGTAGTTTTCCATGATGATGGGTTTTCGTTTGGGTCTGTCTCTCAGACCATCCCTTACTGAGGACATTCGTCGTTTCCCGACTGTTCGGACTCCGGTTCGACCTCCATTTCCCTAATCTGAGGTCTGGTTTGCCAAGGGGCGACTTTCTTCGTGGGTTGCCAGCTCCTGGCTTGTGCCTCGAATCGTTTGGGTCCGTCCTTTTTTGGGCAGCTCCTGGCTAAGTGTCCAGGTTGCGCGCATTTGTGACATAGTTGTTCTCTTATCCATCTTTGGAATTCTTCCCTTGAGATAATGAATCTTGGTCCTCTCCGGGTCGCGTCTAGTTCCATCCAGTCGCCGTAGTTTTGATTGACATTATTCGTTGGTCCATATGTCCCGTCTGGGTTTTGTGGTGTGGTGGTCTCTCGTTGGACTTTTTTTGTTGCCGGCGATCCTTGGATATGTCTGATCGTTGCCAACTTGGTTTCCTTTAGAATTGTCCATTGGGCTAGGGCCTCAAGGTCCTTGTATTCTTCGCTGCTAGCTCCCGAGGCCCTCTGCAATTCCGTGACCATCCCTCTTAATAGAAGCTCTCCTCCAGTTGAGTCGTCCAACTCGGCTTCGCTAGCCACGAGGCGGAATTCGTTCCAGTATTCCGTAACTGATCGTTTGCCTTGTTTCATGTTTTTCAGCCTGATCCTCGCTTCTCCTTTGGCGTCGATTACGCCAAATTGTCTTTCTAATTCTGCTTAGAATCCGGCCCAATTGTCCCAGGTTGGGGTGATTCGTTCGTCTGCGTAAGGTGTGATCCAAGTTCCTGCGTCGTCCCTTAGGAGGCTTGTTGCATAGACGCTCTTTTCCTCATCATGGCTATTCTGCCACCCTACTGTCCTGTAGTATACTATGACTTGGGCTAGCCATCCTGGTAGTTTGTGTCGTTCTCTTCAGTAAACCTCCGGTTCCTTTGCTTTAGGTTTCCTGGTCCCTCCGCTTAAGGATGCGATAATTCGTCTCATCTGATGCCGGTTTAAGATCGGGGTTGTTTCCCAGGATGTCGCTTCTCCTTGTTCTGCTGTAGCCGCCATCATGTTTCGTCGTGTCCTTTCTTGTTCTTCTTTTCCTTCTGATCCAATTGGTGATGGTGGCTCTGGTGTTGTAGGGCTTGACGCCCTCTCTCCCGTTAAGGCCATTTCACGTCCTTCTCCTAGTGATGAAAAGGTCGAGATTTTCCGCTAGGGGGTCAATGTCGTTCTCGTTGTTGGTCTCCGTTTTGTCTGTTTGTTAGGTGCTGCTGGTTGACGCAACCAAATGTTACGATCCTCTCTTCTCCGGGTGATACTTGCAGCAGGTAGCCGATAGTCTCCTAACGATCACTTCTTCTTAGCCCCATAGCTGTTGCGATAGCTAAGTCCGTTGACTCCTATCTAGCAACTTCGATCGCTAGGCTCATATAACACCTGTCTTGTCTTCATTCCCGAAAGCGTAATAGATAAAGATCTTTCTATTGAAAGTATAGCGTATGAAAGAACTTACATGGTTGCGTGAAGAACCCAAATCCCATGTCCTTTTTTTTTCCTTTTTCTTTTTTTTATCATGCGTTCATTGTTTCTAGGTACAAGAAGCTTCGTGCAGCGCTAGCTATGGAAAGAACAAAACCTATAAATCAAAACAAATAACAAAAGGAACCATCAACCCGTTCCTCCACGGTGACTGAAATTCTCTCTCGCCTGAAACCATTCGGCTACCGTTCCTCTCGGAAACAAAATATAAGGAAATTATAACGCTACAAACTACTTCTCATTCCCACCCTTTTTGCAAGGAAAGTTACATGTACGGAAATGTCAAGCATAGTCAGCCCACCTTTTACAAAGTAAAAATTGTTACTGGTAGGTAGGTTCGGTCTAGTCTTGGGGCGGGGGGGAAGGAGAGGAAACAGAAAAATATTCGGGGATCATGTCCGGGGGAAAGCCAGTTTTTGTGTCTATGATGTACTCGCCCAGGGCTCGTATTAGGTGGGGTTCAGACCATAAGGTGGCGTCTTGTCCGAGGGAGGAGACATCCTTCAGTAGATGGTCTCGGTCTCTATTCCGGGCAGGACAGGTGAGGATGGCGTGCTGGAAGGTTTCTGGTTCAGTTCCGCAGCGGGGGCAGGTAAGGTCTGGGTCCTGATCGAACCAGGAGGGGTGTGCGGCCAAGTAGCTTTTTGCCGCTCGCATTTGGTGGATTCTCCCTGCCACGAACTTTCCAAGACCCATGAAGGGGTGTGGGGTAAGGGAGGTGGCGTAGTCGTAGTAGGGGGGTGTGGGGGCGTCGATGGCCCAATCCTTGAGGAGCATGTTCCTAGCTCGGACTCAAAGTACTTGGTAGGCTCTTTTCATGAGGTCCGGTAGGGGGATGTTCGTCCCGGGCGGGGGAGGGGGTGTGTAACATGCCATGGAGGTAAGTGAGGCCTTCTTGCAGAGGCAAGGTGAGGTGAGCGAGGGCGTCGACCAGGAGGTGCTCCCTCAGGGGTGGGGAGGGAGTCTTCGTCTGCCAGCCAAGGGGGAGGTAGACAGAGGAGAGGCCTTTCATAAGATGTCTGGATGAATCTTGGGCCCTGAAGGGGGAGAGGGAGGGGAAGGACTGCGGGAGTCTGGCTGAGGCAGTGTTGGCGTACGGAGGGGAGCAGGCCACTCTAAGGGCAGCCAAGCGTCTTCTGTACCTGCAATAGAAGATGATCGGGGGGAGGCAGCCCTTGCGGGCTAGGATGGAGGTGGGGGTGGAGAAGAAGTTGTTTGTTGTCCATCTCTGGACTCTGTGCCAGAAGCTATCCATGCCTCTGAGTACAGTGTATGTCGGGGTAAGGAGGTCGGCTCCATACGTGAGTATGGGGCAGAGGAGGCCGGTGGCGACGCGGTGCCATAGAAATGGGGGAACGCCTGCCCCCGGGGAGGAGAGGCGTTTGACGAAGGAGAAGATGGCCTGGGCTAGAGACAGCCTGTGTATGAAGTGGTGGGTGGAGGAGAGGACGGGGGTGAACCAGTAGCCTAGCCACCTAACGACCCCCGCGGGGTGAAAAAGGTGGCCCTCCAGTTGGACGGGGGCTGTTGAGGGGGGGGTCCTCTGGCTCGGGGTTCGCCAGTGGCTCAGTTCTGTCTTGGGGACCGAGAAGGCTAGGCCTATGTCCCGGCCTCTTGCAGATATGGTGGAGAAGAGCTCCTGTAGGCGGCGTACGTTGTCCCTATATGAGGATGAGGCCACTGTGATGGAGAAGCCTTCGACGTAGGAGACCATCAGTCTCTTAGGTACCGACATGTGGAGGGGGGAGACGTAGAGGAGGAAGAGGAGGGGGGAGATGGGGGACCCTTGGGGGGTACCGACGGAGACTGGGGAGGAAAGGTTGAGGGAGCCTTGGAACACCAGGGTACAAGTTCTTTCTGACAGGAAAGAGGATACTCAGTCGACCATATAGGAGGGCACGTGGGAGGCCAGAAGCCTGGATCTGAGGGTGGAGGAATTGACGTTGTCGAAGCCAGCCTTGATGTCCAGAAAGAGGGTGGAGACCTCCAGTCTGGGTCTTTGGAGGGTTTTTACTTCGTGAGTGAGGGTGAGGCAGGCGTCGGCGGAGCTGAGTCCAGGGAGGGAGCCGCATTGGTTCGGGTGGAGGAGGCCTCTGGATTTTGCAATGGCAGACAATCTCACTGTCATAACCCGTTCGAGGATCTTGGAGATGGTCTTGAGGAGGACAATGATGCGCGAGCAGGCGGGGGTGTCGTAGGAGGCCTTGCCGGGCCGGTCCAGAACCACTCCGTTGGCGGTTTTTAGAGATAGGGGGTGGTAGCCAAAAGCTACTAGGGGGGAGAGTAGTTCGAGGATGATCGTAGGGTTGATAGAGTTCACCTTTTTCCATACGGAGTAGGGGACCCCATCGGGGCCTGGGGCCGAGGAGGGGGAGCTCTTGGAGAGGGCGAGCCTAATTTCCTCTTTGGTGAGAGGGGTGGCGGAGGGGTTCTTTTTCAGGCGCCCCCTGCCGGGCAGGGGGTCCCTGGGGGGGAAAAAAGGGCTTAAGAGTGCGTTGTTGATCGCGACTGGGTCTGCGGCGTCAGGGAGGGAGGGAAATCTAGGGGTCTTTCTCAGGGCGACCAGTTGCTTGGCCGTCCAGACCTTGTTCGGGGACGTCTTTGCAAGGAAATCGGCCCAGTATGTGGCCTTGGCCCTCTGGATGGCTTTGAAGTAGCCAAGGTTGGACTGCCTTGCCGTTTGGTAGGAGTCTGGGGTCCGGAGCTTCTTAGCTCTGCGGGGAGTCTTCGTGGATTCCTTTCGGAGGGTGGTGAGGAGTGGGGTCCGCCAAGCTTTAGACTTAGGGGAGGGGTGTGAGCGGGGCGTGCCGTCCTCGATCGTTGTCGTGAGCGCGGAGAGGGCTGAGGAAAATTAGTGATCGAGCTGGTTGGGGGAGGGAGTGTTGGGGGGAGGAGGGACTAGCCAGTTTTCGAATCTATCCGTAAGCCCTGGCCAGTCGGCATCCTGCCAGCGGGGTCTTGGCCTGTCGTTATGGGGGGAGGGGGGGCGCAAGGAAATCAATATGGGGGCGTGGTCGGACCCTCTGGAGGGGAGAGATGAAGCATCCCAAGAGCGAAAAGCAGGGAACATATGACCGTTGGCGAAAGCCAGATCGATGGCGCTCAGTCTGTGGGTTCTTGTGAAGGGGAACCGAGTATAAACGCCAGGGGTGTTCAGGAGTGTGAAGCCTAAGTCTGTGGCTCGGTCGAAGTATGGGGTGGACTCGCTTTCTTCTTTCGCAGAGAGGAGCCTGGAAGGGTCGGTTGCAGCATTATGGATGTTGAAGTCACCTGCGACTAGGTACCGGTATTCGAGGTTCCGAACGGAGGACACGGGGGAAAACTGAATGGGGGTATGGAGCGCGTGGTCTGGCGTCGGCATTGCCAATCCTGAAATGGGGGAAGTCTGTGCCGAAACAGCCTCGTGGAGTAAAAACATCCAGTGCAATAAAGTCATCTGTTTCTGGGGGAAAAAAAGGTAGTACTGCAAATTTTTGCAGAAAGTGCAGGAATACATAGCAGGCCACCCTAGGCCTGGCAACAGGAGGGGCGAAGGACTTGAAACCTAAAAAACTAGGAAGGAAACCTTCGGAGGAGGGGGGTCCTGTACAAGGACAATGTTGGCAGTGGGGCCTTCCGCTAGGGAGGAAAATAAGGAGAGAAACACATCCCAGCTACCCAGGCAGTTGTGTTGAACGAGGATGAGGTTTGTCGCCGGAGCCAGTCCATGGCGAGAGGTGGAGTAAGGTTTTTTAATCATTTCCGGGACAAACCCGAGGGCTTGGAAGGTGTTACTGGCGGCGGGGCCTGGCCAGTGGGTGCTGGCTGGGACCTGCTGGGGTGGCGGGAGCCTCTCTGGTTTGTTGGAGGGGTCTGGGGGTCGAAAGGTCAATGGTCTGAGCTGAAGGGGCTTCGGGAGTAGAGGGTGCAGGGTGGCCATCGTCGCCCACATCGATTGCTTCCTCACTATTGGAGGAGGCGTCGGATAGTTCTTCATCGGAGGGTGGGGGGGCATCGGGTTGAGGAGGCGGGATTGGTCTAGCCCTGCATTCCCTGGAGAAGGCGTCGTGGTCGTCACCACAGTTGGGACAGTGGGGAGGAGAGGTGGGGCAGCAGCCGGAGACGGCCTTGGAGTCGCCGCCCTTGGGGCATGTGGGGTTCTGGCATCTTTGCGCTGAGCGAGTATGGTGAAGCACACAGTAGGGGCAGGTGGGGTGCTTCTGGGTGCATCGGGCATAAGCGTGTCCGAATCGATAGCAGTTGGTCCATTGGGTGTAGCGGTTAGCTTGCGTCGATTTCTCGACTTTGAGCCGCTTTGAGAGGAGGAAGATGGCTGCGAGGAGGACGGGAACGTCGTCGGGATTAACGGAGACAACCACTGAAGTGGCCTGCTTTCTGAGCCTAGCAGCTCGGTTCTGGTTAAGGTACCGGGCCGCGCCAATCTCGACCGCCTTTGCGTTAAGGATGGAGTTCTTGATGAAAGTGAACAGTTGTTCGTCGTGGTCTGGTAGGATGTGGGTCGGGATTGAGTGAATTGCCAACTGTACAGAGGTCGGCGCCTGGGTAAACGTAAGTCTGGGATTCTTTCCGACAGGGATGGACTGGTTGAGGTGGCGGGTGAGAGCATCGCAGTACGGGGCGTAGGATTCAGCTGGGGTGTTAGGGTTCGTGCCCGTGAAGGGGACAGCGCCTCGGTTGTTGACCTTTGCGATGAAGCCCCTCTGGAGAAGGCAGTTGGACTTGGTGAGGGTGGCGGCAGCTATGTCGGGGAAGGAGGCGGCTATACGTTGTGCAAGGGCGTGGGGAGCGGGTTCGGATCTGGGAGCGAACAAACGTCTCGAGGCCAACGGGAAGGATGACGGGTTTTTTATTTCATTGTCCCTAGTCCTCGCTACCTCTGTAGCCAAGGCCTTCTTTTGTCCTTTCTTTCCTTTTCCTGGGCCGGAGCCGGCCGCTTGCACATAGGTGGGGGTGGTTCTAGGAGTGTAATCTGGGTGGAGGGTGGCCGGGGTAAAAATAGAGACGTCGTATTGGTTGGCAGGGAACTGTTCTGCCTCCCACGAGTGTGGGAAGGCTTTGGCGTACAGCTCAGGGTTGCCGAACATCGTCTTGAGTTTCGTGTCGT
>Ga0307507_10010422_pt1 | contig 12018 bp, 13 predicted proteins | sample 7_EM_MG_FD_207223 | JGI IMG/M metagenome (GOLD analysis project Ga0307507, IMG submission 207223) | Populus trichocarpa ectomycorrhiza microbial communities from riparian zone in the Pacific Northwest, United States - 7_EM | ecosystem: Host-associated > Plants > Roots > Unclassified | place...
TTTTTTCTAATAGATTTCTCCCCCCCCCAAACCCTGCAACATAAGGCTACTCAAGCCATGACACTACCTACCCCCCCCCCCCAAGATTTCTCATGAAATTTTGGTGCCAACACAAAGCCATTCCATCCAGATAGTAAGAGGCCAATTTGAGCTTATCATGCTCAGCAACCTCTTCCACATCAAAATATTGATTGCATTTATAAATCCATTTAAGTACATCATCCCCCTCAAAAACAGGGAATTCTCGTTTTGGTCTACATAAGGAATAATAGGGAGGTGTACCTTCACTGGTTCCATTGAACTTGGCTGGGAAGTCCTTCGCAGCAGTGTACTGAGGTGCAGCTGGTTGCTGGGGCGCCTTGTGTGGGTTGGTGCAGAGAGCTTAGTGTTTTGCAAGACGGAATCCACGCGAAAGACAAGGGCATCAAGGACCTCCTTAAGCTCGCGGAAATGTATATTGGTATCCGCCCTGGTGTCATTAAGTTGTTGCTGTATTTGATCATACGCTTGAGTGTGCTCAAGGTTGTTGGCTTCATCCCCCTTTCTGGCATCTTGGGACCTCGTCTCTGGTGGCATTTTCGAGTCGAAAGATGCTGCTCTGATATCACTTGAAGCAATCAGTTAAGAAGACGATCACTTAACAGTAATAAGAAGATGATAACAATGGAAGGCAAGGGAAGAGAAATACACAGATTGCTTGGCAAGAATAACAGAAGGAGTAAGGGTGAGAGAGAGTGTGTTTCCGAAAACTAAGAAATTTGTTATATCATTATAATTTCATGCCTCTGCTAGCAACAGAATGCACTATATATAACAGTTTTTTTCTTCTTAAGATTTTAGAGTTTGTACCTCCCAACATGTGGCCATTACATTTGAATATTAAAACACATAACATTGATTATAACTGAAATGTTCAAAACGCACCATTTAACGGTTATTTAAATTTCCCACTCTTAAGATTATTTATCCCATCTCTTCTTGCAACAATATCACGCAGCTATGTCTTGCTATCAATTCCATAATAGCATAAAAAGCGTTGTCTTCTGCTGCAAAATACAATCTATGTTTCATGTAATCAAGCAGCATTGAATTTTATGAATGATCAGACTAGACTGTCAAATTTTGGCCCTGCTGCACTTCGTAAATTCTATTCGCAAAAACAAAAAAACTACACAAGGTTTCATGATGCCTTCCATTACATGGTGGGTTGTTGCAAATAAACATAGTTATATACAAAATATGCCCCACGAATACAAATATAACTAACCATCTAACACTTAAAACATCACAAATATTACGTTACTTAAATAACTACACATGATGAGAATTTCCTCCTTCCAGCTTGCTCCAATGCTATGGAATTCACTCCATTTTTCGGGCTGCAATATCAGCTTTCTATTTCTGTTCTGTACAGAAATGCCAAAAGGAGTTCTCGTGCCCTAAAGTGGCTCTAACGCGGGGGCAATTAGAGCCATGAATCAAGAAGCAAAACCAAAAAATATTATACTTGATCATGCATTGCTAACAGAGTTGCGTTTGTTCACAGCTTGGAGTTCCATTGGAGAATTTGTGATGCTTCCAACAGAACCAAGGGTTTGAGAGCTCAACTGTGGACTGGCGGGACCAGCCTCTGGATTACCAGAACTGATGGCATGGATTGCTCCTGAACTCAACTGTGGGCTCATTGGGGTTCGCTGGCTCATTTGCTGTGGGCTGGGCTGCTGCTGGGTTTGTTGGTTCAGTAGTGGAATTCCCATGGTTGACGGTGACCCCACTTGTGAAGGAGCAACAACAGCCTGTAGCGATGAAGTTTCTTGCTGCTGCTGCAGTAGCAGCTGTTGATGTTGCTGTGGCTGTAATTGTTGTTGCAGTTGTTGTAATTGTGGCTGCTGCTGCTGCTGTAATTGTTGTTGCTGCTGCTGTAATTGCTGCTGCTGCATATAGTGATTCATCCCTGCCATCATCTTTGGTGGACCCATATGCCCCATTGGACTTCGTTGTATTACATTCATGTTGGTTCGGTTCAGAGGTTGGCCAAGCATGGAAAAACCAGCAGAGCCTGGGTGCATCTGCCTGGCTCCTGACATCCCAGCTATGCCAGACTGAGCCCCCCCTAGCACACTCGCTCGATTGATTCTTTGTTTCACCATCTGAGCAGCTGCAGGCATCATGTGTCCAGTACGAAGTTGCTGATTTAATGCATTGATATTTTGAGTATGGCCCAGATTTATCGGGTTCTGGCTGGCATTACTCATTCCAGTTATAGGAGCCATAGGTCCAGAGATTCCAGGGCCTATTCCCCTCGCACCTCCAATGCTCATGGCATTACCCAGACCTCCTAGACCAACCATGTTATTCCCCATGCTTCCCATACCCATAGCCATCATCATTTTCCTCTGCTGCATCTGTGGCCCCTGCTGCTGCTGCAACGGCTGCTGTGACTGCTGCTGCCCCTGCTGCTGCTGCCCCTGCTGCAGCTGCTGCAGTTGCTGCTGCTGCTGCAGCAGCTGCTGCTGCAGCTGAAGAGTAGAAGGCTTGTTTACCATGTGACTACCCAACTGCATATTTGAATTTGCTCCAATTGCACCTAAATCAGAGAGTGGATTTGATGGAAGCACCATTGGTGACCTCTGAAACTGTGAATTTTGCTGTTGAATTAAGGCATGTTGATTTTGTTGCTGCAGCTGCTGTTGCTGTTGCTGTTGCTGCTGTTGATGCTGCTGCAGAAGAGAATGCTGTGGATCTAGTTGTTGTAGTCTTGCAGGCATTGAAACCCCAGACACAAGACTTTGGGAGATCTGTAAGGCCTGAGGATTTCCAGGAGGCAGCATCCTTGAATTTGCTAGTAGATTGTGAGACGAATTAATAGACGCATTGCCACCAAGAGTAGGTTTTATATCATTCAATGACTGAACTGAAACTGCTTCATTGTATTGCTTCACCTCAATAGCAGAATTATTAAGAGGGCCTCCAGAAACATTTGGTTGACTGCTTGAAGCAATATTAATACAGACAGGTCTCGGTTGAATATGATATTCCACAAGATATCCTTCCCGCGTCATCTGGAAAAGTAAAATGCATTACTTAAAGTCAATTGCATGGAGAAGAGATAATCTGAAATCTCAAATTCTGAGAAAGAAATCATTTCCTTCAAGACATACCAGTGAACAAAATTGTGTTGCAAGCAAATCCGCAAAATGCTGTAACAGAAATTAGTCAGATATGAATAGAGCTTGTCAGGATAAGCAAATATTGATGTGACAAGTAAAATTGTAAGACACTTTGAAAACAGACGAATTTCAGCCCACATATTAATTGTTCACTCAAACTTGCACACCAGATCTTTCTGATTGATGAAGTCATGCTCACAAGGACAGACAAATGAATCCAATACATATTAGTTAAGTTTGTGAAAATGGCAAATTCAAAAATACAAGGAAACCCAAAGAGTAGCAACAAAGATACTCAATGAACTAGCAGCAAAAATGAAAGGGTCAAAAAGAATACTAGCTTAATTAACAGTGGATGGGGTACACAAATGCATGGCAAATGGAAAAGCAACCGGAAGGTACTAATCTGAGAATATAAACGCTGAAATATCCATAATCCATAACCTTACTGGTTGTAATAATTAGGAGAATGCAATATCCAAAAAAGTTATAACAAGATTTTCTTAAACTCCATTATATCCAAATCCAACAAATGAAATTTGTACAGTACACTTACAGTATTGGGCAACGTGGGAAGATAATCTTCTGCAGATAGAACATCAACTGGCTTCTCATCTGCTTCTCCATAATGCATCACCACAGTACCATCATTTGGCTTCTCTGACATAATCATTCTATTCCGTACTTTTGTAACATAAGAAATAGCATTCCCTGTAGAAATGACACAAAAGGGATTACATAAATTGTCAGAGGCCATAAACTATATATTTTGTTGATAACACAACAAACCTTGAAGCACTCGTTCTGGCAGCACGAAATCCATAAATCTCGTCTTGCAGATATTCATATTGCCACCTGCAAGAGACTTTGATAACTGCCTTGCATTACTATCATCTTTGAACTCCTCATTATTAGCTGAATTGGAGAGATGTTCAGACAGATTTTGAAGTGAATAGGTGTTTGGTTTTGTGATAGAGTAATCATCAACTTTATTCTTTTTGCAGTTGAGTTGATGCCTGGAACAGAAGCAAGTAGAAAATGAACAGCAAAAACAATATAGCGTACCGTCATTGGACTTCTAAGAGAAACACAAATCAAGATGCTCTCACAAAAAAACATATCAAGCTGACAGGATGGGAAAAAGGATTTGCCTTTTGACACTATTAAATTGTATAAAAAATTAGGGCACTGCCCCCAAACACACTTCTCCCAACCCAACAAATACATAAAGAGAAAAGAGTGTGCGCGAGCGAGGGGGATTAAATAAGAAAAAATATGCAAGATGGATCAAATATACATTTTCCCAGCATGCACTAGAATTGATTGATGCTCATTAAGAAGAAAAAGAAAATCTGATTAACTCAGACTCTATGTGGAATGACATTTAAGCATCTTGTGGCCAGAAGATAGGATTATGGTAATTAAAAAAGACCAGATTTCAATGTTAAAAGAAAAGGTAAGACAAGAAACAAATATGGAATGGAAAAACCGGTGAACTTTTTATACCTCATTGTCACTATCTCAATCTTCGCAAATCTTTCAAGCATGCTTTGATCAGCCATTGGTGGGGTCCCAATTGAAGGACTATTTGCATTTAATGGAACACTTATATTGCTAACACTTGCAGGAGACCCCACATTGCTCATTATTGGGGTCTTGGGAAGGGAATTCGATCTCCGTTTTGCAGCAACCTGAGCCTGGTGCTGCCTTTGCAAGGGATCATTAGCACTGGAAGTCAAAGATGGGGCAGTAGCCATTGACTTCTCCCTTTGTGATGACCCAAGTGCAACAGTTGCTCCAAAATGGGGTCCAGCTGAACCACTGGACAATTCACCAGATTTTGATGATAGAGGCGAATGAGCTAACCCAGTTGATAACCGGGGACTTTGAGCCAATTTCCTCTTTTGGTGTGGTTCCTCCTTCCTACAATCTTGACTGAGATTGTTCCATCCACCCTGAGGGAAATTAGATCTCATGAGATGTTGTGGTAATCTTTGTTGTACCTGTAGTTGCTGTGTGTCCAAATGGCCTGCTTCTGCTTCCATCATCTGCCTATCATTTTTACCCTGACCAAGCACATCCGGTTTTTCTGTCTCTAACTGTTCTTCCTTGAGACCAAGTCTCATACCTGGCTGTCCTGCAGAAAATGATGTTGCTGCAGCATTTGGATGCACAACCCCTTCTAACATCTGGTGAGGATACTTCTGAATGCCTGAATTAGCATACTGAATTCCTCTTGTCATTGCTTGCTGCTGTAGTAATGAATTCTTCCAGTTCATTTCGGATTCATGGAGGCTGTCCATATGCAGCCCCATTTGCTGCTGTTGAATTCCATCAGGACCTGCTGGTGTAAGCCTTGCTCTCTTATTAAAACTAGATAAAGGCGATGATTGGGCATCTTGGTTCTCCCTTTTCCCATGAAGAGAACCACCAGGATTAATGATGTTGGTGTAAGCAACAATCATGTCCTGCCTGGAAGGGGAAGCTCCTGAAACATTAATGAGAGACGACCCTTGATCCTGCATACTTCTTGGGGAAATCCCAATTTGATACCTCTGCTGCTGGGGTACCAAAGTTAGTCCAGGAACATTGCCATCCGGAACAAAGCTTCTTGCTCTTAAGGTTAACATGTTGTTAGGGCCAAGGTTTTGAGTAGACTGGTTCTCCTGGACATGCTGTGGTATCACATTTCCTGAAATGATTCCAGAATCTCCAAACCTACTGTTAGAGCTTTCAGACACACGATTGATGAAAACGTTCTTTCCATGGATTCTGTTATTAGATGTGACAGTAACCTCAGGTGTCTGCCTTAATCTTTTTCTGTGGAAACTGCTCAGATCTAAATTGAGCTGCAAATGACATTCAGTAGGGTTGAGAAACATATGATGAATTACTTCAGCTGTAGAACATCAAGTTGCTCTCTAAATTACCTTGGTCGAAATTGGGTTATTACAGAGCCTATCCAATTTGGGAGTAGGATCTAGACAAAGCTGTGGTTGCAATGCTTTCAATATGCGGGATTCTACTTCCTGCAGAAAAAAAGTGAATACAAAAATGTGGTGAACAAAAATGTGGTGATATTAATTGTCTAAATTTAGTTTCGTGAATGAGTTCAACACGCTTACCATCAAATCACCATACGTCCAAGAATTATCAGAGATCATCGGGATATCCTTCACTACATTCTCCAATGACATCGTAAGGCGTACTTTATTGACAATAGGGAGCCCATCCATAGATGGAATGCTAGACCCCTGCTTGGAAGCACATTTCCGATAATCTTGCACCTGCAAGCGTTTTGAGATTAGCAAATTCTGAAACCTCCAAACATATCAGCTTCAATAACTTCTTGCCATCCACACGTGTTCACACACCCACATGCAATGCTCAAATGCATTCAAGGTTTAAAAAAAAAAAGAATGCACCAAGCATAACATTGATTGGTAAAGATAAGTAACTTTATTTGAATTACTTACCTCACACACAAGTGTTCCATTAACATATTTACATGGAATATCATCCAGAATATCTCCAGGTAACCGGCCAGATTCAATTGCCTCCAGATGCATTCACACATAGAAAGGAAGGAAAGTCAGTTTAAACTTTACAGCAAAGTTGAAATCCAAAGAGCAATTACAAGGCAGACAACAAGATATGCTGGATAAGTAGGAAAACTGCCTCATCAATTGATTTTAAAAACTAAAATGGGGTATTTTTGACAACGAATAAGTTCCTTGAGCCAAATATGCAATCTGAATACTCTTTAAGTAGTCAAACTGAGCAGCAAATGAATCTGCATAATGCATCTTACTTGCAACAAGTAGGTTAATTAAATGCACCATGGATAAGTTCCAAACCATGCTATGCAACAAACATACCACTGCATCAAAATGTCTGATCTAAGTGCTGCGTACATAATTTTCAATTTGAAAATAAAACAACCTCTTAGAACTAATCAAAATAAAAGCCCTCACGGATTAGAAGAAAAGGATAAGTAGATATTTACCGAAAAGAGTGTTTCAGAAGCCTTATCATATGGATGCAACAACTTCTGACCATCTTGAAGTGGAGCCTGATGTGCAGCCTTAATCTAAAAACAAATGAACTTGGACTTGCAATTAACCACAAAGACGGTATGAAAAATGGATATTTTTTTCTCTTCTAGTCACTTTCTTAAAATTATAGTGGACAATTATTGTTTTTCAGACTAACCTCTGGGGGTTTTGCTATAGAATATCCATCTGGATAGAGGTTCAATGTGAATGAAACTTCATGCTCTGGAAGAACAAGAGACAACCAAAAGAACTCAGAATATAAACTTGATAGAAGATACTCGATCAATTGAATCAATCCAACATGCAGATATGCTAAGCGCTTTACCAGAGAGAGATGAACTTGAGACATCTAACACATCCAAAGCACCCGCAACAATGTCACCCTATTTCACAGAACATTACAGGTTATGGTCTAGAAAAACCAAAGCAAAGCATAAAATATGACATCCATACCACCCCTTAACTCCACACCCTGTCATTTAAGGGCTTTCAATCAACAAGAACAAAGAGTTTCACCATTGCTATGAATCAGAACGTGTGAAAAATAATAATTAAGGAAGCAAAGGACAAACAACCCATCTAATAACACTGAAAACCAGGGAAGCAAATTATTTTAATTTTTCATTACCATCTCTTAGATTATAAGAAAAGGAACAAGAGAAATGCCATGTGCGACATATCATTTGGCAACAACTTTCTCTTAAGCCCTTGTGAAATTACCAGAAATTGAGATAAATCACATCAACAACCTCTTCCGTTCATTAAATCGCATATCGTTGAAAAGTTTCTCAGTCTGCTTGGCAAGTAAGAAGCTCGATAAAAGGCAGAGAACAGAATCAAGAATCAATGCTTTACTTCCTACAACATCATACTGAAAAGATCTGACATGTGAAAAAATATCCACCTTCCCTACTTTCTTTAACAAACGGAAGCAATCCAAACAATGATAACAAAAACAAAGCATATAACTAACCTTCAAATCAATTGCAATAAGAATGTCATAAAACAAAAGAAATTAAGAATTTACAATCTAAAAAATTAACCTCCTAAGAAAGTAACCAGTGCCTTTTATTGAACTAAGCTAAACTGAGATTTGAATGAAATTCCTTACGAAACCTAACATCAACCAAAATACACAATCAATATACAACTTTTATTTTAATTCTCACTCAATGTTTTGCTCCTTGATTAAGTTGCCAAAATTACCTGGCGCTTTCTCGTAGAGGATTCATTCTTTGAGCCAATCACCGAGCTCTCTTTGAAATTCTCTGAGACTTCATCAGGAACAGTATCTGATTGAAAAACAGGCTTTGGACGGAACCTAGTACCAGTTTTTGAGACCTTAAAAGAGACCCCCATGTAGAAACTTTATTTATTTAGTGTTTGGATCATGAGAAAGTGAAGGGAAATCTGGGGAAGTAGTTTATACTTTTCGAGAGAAACCCATATTGAATTCTTAAAGAACTCAATTTCTTTTATGGTAATGTTTGGATCATAAGAAAGCCAAGAAAAAATATGGGAAGGTAGTAAAGAAAGGAAGAGTCTTTGAATACAAGTTAAAGTCTTTTGAGAGCTGAAGTAGAATACCAAAGTTGATTTCTTTGAGAATTTGAATGCTTAATTGAAATACCCAGATTTTGTCCTCTTCGTTCAATTTCTGGGAAAATTAAGGTTTGGTGGTGGTATTTGGATGCTGAGAGAGAGTGGAGAATGTAAGAAAGAAGCAGTAGAATATAGTATCAATAAAAACCTCAACTGAAATACCAAAATGGGCTTTTTTATTTTTTGATAAATTCAAGATTTGATTGATATTGTAAGAGGTTTTCTCGAAAAAAATGAGGAGGGTGCTTGTTTGGATGGTGAGAAAGTTAGGGATTTAAAGAAATAACATAAGGCTGCAGGAGAGAGAGGGTGGGGAGAGGCGGGTACTAGGTTACTCTTGAGGACAACAAGTCAGCGCAATTTTAAAGAATAAGCTAAAGAGAGAATTTGGGTCCTAGAGATTCTATAGGCCCAGTCGAGCAGCTCTTTGGGCCTATCTTTTATTTTATTTTATTTAGTAGAGTTTATTTTTTAAAAATGTTTTATTATTTTAAAATATATTAAAATAATATTTTTTTTATTTTTAATATCAAAACAATCTAAAAATATAAAAAAAAATAATAAGAATTTTAAAAAAATATAATAGTTAAACAACAATACCAAAAATCATCTTAATCCTTAATTATATCTCTAACACAAAAATTAACTCACAAGAAAAATTGTTTTTTTTTCTTTTAATTCACGAGCGTTTAAAACTTGGATGATAAGGGAATACAATTTCTCTGCACAGAATTACCTAAAGAAAAGGTTTCTTGTTGCAATAAACATTTATTAATTTTTTAATTCAATCCTCTATTCCCTTCAATAACTTCCTTATTAAATCCAACTCGAAATATAATCTAGTCAAATAGGTGAATAACTGAATTAATTTGCAAGTAAACAAGTTAATTTACATATTTAGTATTTTCATTTTTAACTACAAAAAAAATAAAACAATCAAAATTTATTTTTAATTTATGATAAGGTCATTAATATTCATTTGAATGAAAAAATATTTAAGTTCCATCGAATCAAAAGTTTAACTAGTTTGATTACAAACTAAGCTGAATTTCAAATATAAATTTTATGAAAAATAACATGTTGGATTGAGATTAGGGATGATAATGAACATCCATGAGTCGGATTTCTTGATATTTATACTCTATTCATTATACATCGAATAATAAATTTAGATATTTATACTTTCTATTGGGTTTTGGATACCTATATAGGTATTAATTATCTACTATTATTTATTATGCAATAAAAAATATAAATACTTAATATATATATATATATATATATATGCACGTGTGTAGATTTATATCAATATTGAAATATGAATATATCATATTGTATTAAAAAATTAAAATATTCTACAACTATATTTGTATAATATAAATATATATTTCAAATTAAACTTGGATAGATTTCAAGTCGGGTTTAACAATATTCATATTGGATATCCATTAGATAAGATAACTATCCAAGAAATACTCACTCATTCAGATTGGTTACGTATTGTGAGGTAACAAAAATTTAAGAATAAATTTATGATCAATTTGTTATCTTAGGAGCACACGAATTTAAGTAAAAATATTTGAAAAATAATGTTTTTTTTTTAAACTTACAAATTATAATGTCTGAAAAGAAGAAAGGTTGATTTGAATCCACATAATTAGGAAAGCATCACCTGGGGACTGTTTTTGCTGGTTGAGTTTTGTTGAGATAGAAAAAGAAAAGGTTGATGATTGTTTTGTTGATCCTGAACAGCTTTGGTTCCTTCCTCAACCTTAAATATTCTCAATCAGTAACATCCATCCACCTTCACTATGAACCCTTCCTTGCTTTCCTGACATTATTTTAAAACTAAGTTTTACATCACTTTTGTACACACATTGTCGAGACAGGCGACAAGAAAGCGCACAAACTGCGCATCCACAGGCCTAATGCAAGGCAGGTGCAGGTTGAAGGATAGTGGACCTCTGGACGAACACAGGCTGATCAAAGGCTGATGAACACCATGCCCATGAGCCCCAAAAGACATCCTGGCGCATCATCAGGAGCTAATTCGTGGATAAATCACAGGATCCAAAAGCTCCCCATGATTTGCTTTAGAAAAATATAATTAAAGCTAAAAGTATCGATACATTGCTAGAGGTATGACCAGATACTAGCAAACTTTGTACAGCATTGGAAGCCCTCGTTAAGGAATATCTCCAAGGAAACCAAACAAGCATCCTGGATGATATTGCATGGTAATCACTATAGTAGGATTCATGCATTAATGGAAAGGACAAATACCAAACTACTGGTGAATACCCTATATCGGTACGGGATCACATGCGACGAATGTTTTTCACATTCATTAATGCTCACAGAGGTGCAGAGGCAGGGCTTTAATAACAGGAAAACAAGGGGGGAAATGCATTTCACATTATCGAAATTACAGCTGTACCAGAAGGAAAAAAAAAAAGAACAGGAAAAAACTCTACAAAGTAGATAAAAAGTTCAAGTTCTCTCCTATATAATGCTATTGGTTACCCAACTACATCAGGTTGAGGTAAGTTTATAAATAAGCACCATGACCTGATTTCACAAGTGCAAAAAGTCAAGATGCAAGTTCCTCCTGAAGCTCCATATTGCATATTTCATATTCCCTCTCAAATAATAGAAACTCCTGAAAGTCCAGCGATTGAACAATGTTAGCTGAAGCTAATGTGACAAAGACACCCCACCCTCCTACCCCATTTTTCAAACTAATAACAAAAGTAGGGAAAAGGAAAAGGAAAATCTGAATGAAAAATCAAGAAGTTTGGAAAAGAAAAGGCAGTTCAAGTTGAAGAAAGTTTATCCCAAAAGTGACATGATTTGTCAAAACTTTAGTGCTGTGCAACACAGCATGTACTAAAAATGCAAACGTTGTAGCCAATAAAAGCAGTTAAGTCATAAATCTTCACAGATGTCTGTTCATATTACTTGATGATCAAAGTGTGTGCACAAATATTGCAATTGACACCAGTATGCATAGAGAGAAACCCAAATGGGAAATATTGCTGCATTTATGAGCCTCAAGCTCGAGTTTATTTTCTCATCCACTAACAAGCAGACCTAATAATTTACTCACCTGCAATTGTTGCTGACTAAACAATTGAAGAAACCCAGTATCTGGGCAAGCAACGAGTTCCATCAACTCATCGTGGCATTCCGGC
>Ga0307507_10010423_pt1 | contig 12017 bp, 17 predicted proteins | sample 7_EM_MG_FD_207223 | JGI IMG/M metagenome (GOLD analysis project Ga0307507, IMG submission 207223) | Populus trichocarpa ectomycorrhiza microbial communities from riparian zone in the Pacific Northwest, United States - 7_EM | ecosystem: Host-associated > Plants > Roots > Unclassified | place...
ATTATGGGGGGATGTTAGAGTAATGGTCACATGTGACTGTATATAATTAGATTAGACTTCCCACCTTAAGTCCTTAGCTTCTTACTTTGGACTTCAGGTATTAGTACATTCCTCTGCTCAATATAGTTTCTTACTTTGGACTTCAGGACTCTCAGAGAAACAAATATATGGCTTAATCAACAAAGATATTGCCTGCTTTACATGTAATCCACATTTGGAGAAACTCCTTGCAAGATTATGACATTCCCATTGTTCCATAATGAGCTTTTGCTCATTAAAAGGAATTTGTTAGGTCCCATGAACAATATATTGTCAACATAGGCCAAGTATGCCAGCATCAGCGTAGAGGCGTTTGAAGCCTAACTTATATCAAGCTCTTTCCACCAAGCAAGAGATGCTTGTTTGAGTCTCTTCATATCACTGTTCATAAAGGAAAGCTGTTTGGACATCCAAGACAGTCATATGCCATAAAAGCCAAATCACAGGCATTGATAAAAAAATCCAGATATTCCAAAAGAGATTAAGTCATTGGCATTTCACTTCCTAAGACAGTGTTAGAGTTACCTACTGGTAATCATGCTGATTGAAGCCTCAGGTATGCTAACGCTCTATGTTGCCTCATCTCCGTCTCTGTCTACTCCTTTTCTTTGTATTACATAATCCTTACCTTATCGTTCCATGGATTCGGTCATGCTTATTAGTCATCAATTAGTCAGTCACTTGTATATATACCAGGGTTACAACTGGTAACTCACTTGAATACAACGAGTTACCTTCCTTGCCTTGCTCCTCAGTCGCCTTTACGCCCTTGGAGCTCAAGTCATGTTCTCACCGCTAGCGCATTCTAACAGACAGTGTGTTAGTAATGACAAAAAATAGATTGCCTGTATGGCATTACCTCTGCCCAATGTTTGCACAGGACAATTCTTCAAAAATTGTTTCGAACCATTTGCAGATGGAAGAAGCAAAAGTAAACATGCACAAGACTTGCCAAGGGCACAAACCATGAAAGCAAAGACTGCAGACAGAATCAGAGAATTGTTATCAGATCTAGAGACCTCCAGAAATACTAATATGGCACTACCACTGTGAAAAGTTTGTTAGCAATGTCAATTTGCAAAGATATTTGAAGAAATGCCATACAATGAAAATATCAAAAGTATTTTCATTTGTGCAATAAAGAGTCAATGAATGATTGCCATGATTCTTGAAAATGGTTGAAATGTTCATAAGTGGTCTTAGTAGTTGTAAGACCTAGCACCATGAAATCTTGTTTTTGAGTGGCAGTTCAACTGCATGTATGAATTCCCCATAATAAGTTCATGTCATCTGCAGGAAGGAAGCCAGGAGCATGCACAATAGCAAAAAGTGTTCTGAGGATGCAAGGATAAAGGACTCTTGTCCTGCACTTGTCTCAGCTGGTTCAAGACTTGAGAATGCCTTTTTGCTGAGAATAGCAAAAAGACAGAAAAAAAACAAAAAGGCAGGCAGACTAAAAAAAAAACATTTTGTAGCCATTTTGTAGATCTATCCATATGTCATTTCTTTCTCTGGCCTGCTTCATGGTGTCCTTCGCAAGTTGACACTGGTCCTCAAGTTCGGTTGTCAACTTCTGCACCTCATCTTTCTTGCCAGCCAGCAACTCCTGCATATGTAACATTCTTCACCTCTGCCACCTTCAGCTCAAAGTCGTGAAATTGTGTTAAAAGATCTTTGTATTGTTGTTTATATTGCCTTTCACTTTCCGACCATTCCAACATTGTCTTGATCCCAACAATTGAATCAGTGCAGCCCTCTCTCAGTATTAGCTCCATCTGTAAAGTGATGAGCATCGCTCTTCAGTCATTCTGTGATTGCTTGGTGTCAAACAGAACAGATGGTGGCATAATGTCTAGTATCCATCATTAAGATAGATAGATTCATTCCTTAGGATAGAGTCTCACCAATCAGAGATATATTCTGGATGGTGGTAGAGGTACAGGATATCAGGCAATATCTATCAGAGCTGATTACTGATGGTTGAGCCAAATCAACATGTTATCGGTTCACCCAAAGGTTATATAAACAGTGCACAGGTGATTTGGCATCAGTTTTCAAGTGTAGCTTTAGTGCACTGATTCAAATCTGACAACTGAAGAGAAAATCTCATCATAGTCTAGACCTTCTACTTGAGAGAAACCTTTGGCTACAAGTCAGGCTCTTTTGCGATTATCAGATTTAATTGCAAATACCCATTGATTTTTCTGTCAGAAGGGAGCTTCACAAGCTTATAGACATTTCATTTCCAGAGTGATTCTAACTCCTTGTGGCATGCGTCTTTCCATTCCTTTTGTTTTGCAGCTGGTAAGCACAATATATCTTGGAATGTCCAGTTTTGAACATTCAGAAGGAAAGTCATTGTTATGGCGTGAAATTGCCTTGCTGACTAGATATAAAATGAACCTTGCTTCCTCTTCCTTTTGCAATTTAAGCAGAGCATCCTCATCGTTGTCTAATGGATTGTCAGAGTCATGTTTCACAGAGAAATTTGGCTGCGGAAGCTGGACAGGAGGTATATAATTACAAGTTTGACTCAAACCTTCAACCGTCTTTTTCCAATATGTCTGAGTAGTCTGATCTCATCCAAAGAAATAGGAATCTCATCAGGGTCTTCAGAAGGAATTTCTTCTACTGGAATAAATCCTTGAAGTTTGCCTTCAGGACACTTCAGGAATAGTTTTTCATTGAAAAGAGCAGTTGCTCCAGTGAATAAGACATTATTAGGTGTGTGCATAAAGAGGAATCTTTGACTCCATCTTTATATCCAAGAAAAATCATCAACTCAGATTTAGATGATAGTTTATTAACTCTAACATCTTCTGAAAGGGAGATGTGAGCAGTGCAACCAAAAACTCGTATGTGATCCAATGAAGGTAATTCACTGGTTAAGAGTTCATAAGGTGTTTTTCACTTTAGTCATTAAACAGGAGTGCAAATATACAAATGGACAGCATGAAGTATTGAGAACTCTCACCAAGATTGAGGTAGGCACGCAGTAAAGCGAAAAGCCTGAGCCTTATCCATAATAGTACGATTGAATCTTTCAACATGACCATTTTGTTCAGGTTGATGTGGAATGCTCTGTAAGATCTTGATTCCTTTAGATTTATTAATTTATACTCTCCCTCTGCATCAGACATCCATTCTTGGATTTTAGTCTTATTTTGGGTCTCAACTACAGCAGCAAAATCTTTTGTGGTGTTGAGTGCATCATCTTTGCGACAAAGCAAGATTATCCATGCATTGGAAGTGTAATCATTAAGAAAGAGTACACATTTCGACAGATGACCTAAGTGATTGTGCCATAAGTCATCATAATCACCAGAATAATTGTGTTCCTAAACAATAAGGCTTGTTTATTGGTGATTGTGCCTTTTAACCAGAAGATGGTTTGTTTAAATAGGTGCAGTTCAACTGAAAGAGAAGGGAAGTGGAGGTTTGCTTTGAAAAAGCATAATGCTTTTCAGCATCTTCTCACACCTCACAGTCATTGAGACATAAGTCTTACACTCATTCCAGGAACATGATAAACTGGGAAGAAGCATGTAACAACTTCTCTAGTAATCCCAGATTTACTTGTAACTTTATATGTGAGGAATACAGTTCCTTCACCTTTAGCTTTGACTGCAGCTGTTTGTAATTTAGGTCTGTCTGAACAGAATATTTATTTAACAAATTACATATACTATGTAAATCCTGTTCAGTCACAATTTCAGCTAAAAAAGCGGACTTCTTTGTAAGTGAGTTATATCACCACATTATCCAAGTGCAGTGTTCATATATATACTGTGTGACTTGATAATCAGTACTTCAAATCTTAAACTATATTACTATGATTGCTATTGTCCATGATGGTTATAGTCTAAGATACAATCTGATAAGATTGTAGCTCAAGTTTTATCCAAGTAACAATCTTGCACTAGCTCTGAGGTGTAAGAACAAGATGTCCATGTAACCAATGATAAGGTCAAGAGGAGTAGAAGGTGAGGTGAATGTGTTGGGGTGTGTGTGTTCAAACACTCTACTGAAAATACCGCCAATCACCAATCATCAAATGGCAGAATATTTTTGGAAAAAAGTCCACAGATCATTGACAGAGGAATGGTGGAGGTTTTGATTGTTTATTTGCACTTATTTATGTATCCAATTTCAAATGTGATATAGTAGACAGGGTTTGTCACGCCTCGCGAAGTTTAGACACATGAGGACCTAAATTATTACTTTGTCAACTATGTAAAGACTACTTTACATTGATATTAATTGGAAACACACTTTATATTATCCATAGTGTTGTGAACCATTAGTTGCTTTGGGAAAACACTTTGATTGTTGGATACTAGCTTGATTGCTAGTACACTTTCATTGTATAAATCTAACAGATTATGGGCCCTGGGGCTGTAATCTTTTGACACAACTGGTTGATTCACATAATTGTCTTGAGGGTTTATTGTCAAGTTCTGGGGATTAAAGATGTCATCATCTGAAGGTTTACCAAAGATTAAGCCATTGTCTAATTCAAACTACCCTGAATGGAGTGGGGAGATGAGAGCATGATTGATGAGAAATGGGCTGTGGAAGTTGGTGTCAGGCAAATTGCCTAGACCAAGAGATGAGGATGAGTTGGCAAAGTGGGAAACCAAAGCTGAAAAGGCTGCAGGGGAAATCTATTTATTGATGGAGAATGATCAGAGAGTGCACTTCAGGGGGCACAAGAATGATCCTATTCAGATGTGGCAGTTGCTTGAAGCTGCTCATTTGTCCAAGAAACTGGGGGCACACTTCAATGCATATGATATCATCATCTGTTCTCCATACGAAAGCAGAACACAGAATCATTGGTGGATCTTGGAGTCAGAATTGAAAAGTCAATGCAGGCCATACAAAATTTGCATTCAATCGACTTCAAAATTGAGCAGCTGGATGAAGAGCTTCAGTGCATGACATTGATATGTGCCTTGCCAGATGAATATTGCCATCTCTCATTTACACTATTGTTGATGGACAAACTTATCCTGCAAGCCTTCTGAAGTGAGAAGCTGAATAGACAGAGAAATGTTGAGTTGGTGAATAGAGCAGGTACATTTGGAAAAGAAGAACATAGGGGCAATGGGGGCAATGGGAACAGATGAAATTGGAATGGGGAAAATGAACATCAGAACTCTATCTGCCATTTTTGCAAGGAGTCTGGTCATTGGAAGTCAGCTTGTCCAGCGCTTAAAGCCAAAAATTGAGGCAGCAAAGAGCAGGCAGGCTAGTGAGTCAGAGGTGTTAGAGTTACCTACTGGTAACCGTGCCGATTGAAGCCTCAGGTATGCTAACGCTCTATGTTGCCTTATCCCTGTCTCTGTCTACTCCTTTCCTTTGTATTACATAACCTTTACCTCATTGTTCTGCAGATTCAGTCATGCTTATTAGTCATCAATTAGTCAGTCACTTGTATATATACCAGGGACTCACTTGAATACAATGAGTTATCTTCCTTGCCTTGCTCTTCAGTCGCCTTTATGCTCTTGGAGCTCTAGTCGTGTTCTCATCACTAGCATGTTCTAACAGTTACAACTGCCCAACTATTGTTGCTGTCCCCTCTAATGTCTTCTTCTTCTGCGACGTCAATATCTCAGGCAGACATCATCCAAATCTCCAAGCCTGTCCAAGCCCTTCTGAACAATCCTCTCCATATGCCACAACCTGCATTAGCTGCGCTGGTTGAGTGGATTGTCAAGGTGGGCTTTGTGCTTGTGGGCATGATTGCCAATCTTGCCAAACAACTCGCGGACCAGGCAGATGAGGCTTTATGAGAAAGCTCGTCAAGCATCTGTCCAGTCTACCACGTTTGTGACAGCTGCCACCGCCAGCACCACCACTTCCTAACGCGACACCACTACATCTCCCAAGCGATGCAATCGATGTCACACATGTGGTCATACAGTCGATGACTGCAAGACCACCAACCCTTCATCCATGTGTAAACGAGTAGTGCGTAACAACCAGATCGCAAAAGAAGCCCAACGTGCTCTGGCTCAGCCACCTCCCAGTGTTCCCCCTCCTTTTCCTTGGTTGCCCATTCACTATCCACTGCCATATCCCTCAGCAGCACCTTCGTATCACATGGCCTCTTTGGCCACTGACACCGCTGAGCTCTGATGTCGATCAGCTCAATCCGCTCACAACAAACAGCATAACCGCTGACCTCAAAGCTCTTCCTAACCGTCACGGTTATAGGGGGCTGTTAGAGTTATCTACCAGTAACCGTGCTGATTGAAGCCTCAGGTGTGCTAACGCTCTATGTTGCCTCGTCCCTGTCTCTGTCTACTCATTTCCTTTGTATTACATAATCCTTACCTCATCATTCTGCAGATTTGGTCATGCTTATTAGTCATCAATTAGTCAGTCAGGAAGAGAAAGTGGCAGTAGTCACAGAATTTGCTGGACAGGCAAGTGCTGTTGATGAACTTGAGGCTAATGTTACATCGTCTAACATTTTTCATTGGAATACAGACACAGGGCCCACTTCTCATATAACTCCACATAAATCTTGGATTTGGAATTATAAACCATACAGTGTGCCTATTTGACTTGCAGACAGTCGTGTTATATATTCTGAAGGTGTTGATAGTGTTCTGTTTAGACCTTTGATCAATAGGCAATTAGCTAGAGATGTCCAATTTGCAAGAGTTAACTTTACATGTACCTGCACTTCATAATATATAATCTTCTCTCTGTTCTATACTTGACAAGACACAAAGGCTTGGATGTACATATCTTTGGTGACTATATGGACTTTATTCAATCAGAAAGGAACCACTTTATTTACTGCTCCTATAAATGAATGCAATGTTGGATATTTGAACAGTTCTACTATTGATATTTCTGAGAGTGTGCATTTGATTTCAATGTTGCCTTTGAATTTGTCTCTATGGTATAAACAACTTGAACACCACAACTATGATGATCTAAAATTGATGATCAGAGAGAATCTGGTTGATGGTTTGGTACTGGACTCTAAGGCAAAGCCTGATCCTATTTGTAAATTGTGCTTGGCAGGAAAAATGCAAACCCATTCCCCTCATCAGACAGTTGGGCGACAGAGCTGTTGGAACTAGTTCATTCAGATGTGTTCTATGTGGATATCATGTGATTTTGGGAATACAATTACTGAGCCATATTTCTTGATGACTGCTTTCAGAAAAAGATTGCTGTGCCAATGAAGCGCAAGAGTGACACACTTGCTGCATTCAAGGATTTCAAGGCTTATATGGAGAATAAGACTGGGAAGAAGATCAAGAGGCTCAGGAAGGATAAAGGTGGCGAGTACATGTCTGCAGACTTTGACACATTTTTGAAGAATGCTGGAATTACTAGAGAACACTCTGTGAGGAATAGACCACAGCAGATGTTGGAATCCAGTCAGGACTGGAGGGCGTTGACCATCTCGATGGGCGCTGAAGGCGACTAGAGAGATTGGAGGGTGAACTCAATGTATTCAGATGAGTTCTAACTGGGGAGACGCCCAGCAGAACCCTGAGGTTTATATACAGAACGAAGAGTAAACAAAGGACAAACATATGGAAACTGGCAGAATGATTACTAAGAAGTCCATGGAATGTCTACATAATAGGTCTTTGGTACTACAGAGTCGTCAAGGAAACGAGAATAGGAGTTATCATACCTGAGAACAATGGGCGTGGTTACCAGTGAAGGCAACTTCAACAGCAGAATGGAGTTGCAGAGAGGGCAAATAGAACACTGCACGAAAGGATCACAGCAATGCTTTCTGAGGCAAAGCATTTTGGACTGAGTGCTTGACTGCACTTGTTCACATGTTGAATCGCTGTTCCACATCTGCTGTTAAGAATGCTACACCCTATGAGCTGTGGAATGGAAAGAAACCTAGTGTTGGTCACTTGCAGGTCTGGGGGTGTGTTGCTTATGTGCATATTCAGAGAGATAAAAGGTCAAAGCTTGATCCACACATGGAGAAGTGCGGATACCCAAAGGGTTACAAGAGTTGGGGGTTTTACAATCCTGAAACCAAGAAGATCATTATATCAGAGCAGGCAGACTTTGATGAAAGATACAATTACAAGAGGACACTGCTGAGCACTGAAGAAAGCAAGTTGTGACCTTTGATTCCAATTGAGGGGAGAAAGACACAGAAGCACCACCTGGAGGATGACAATGGGAATCAAGAGCCTAAGATTGAAGAGCTGCAACCACAGCCAGTTCCTGCAGTGGCCAATATTGATGGCGATGATGAGGATGATAGACTAATTGCTCTTCAAAGGGCCAAGCGAACTGTGCGGCCACCTGGTGAATGGTGGAAGGTTAGGGAGCCTACACCAATGATATCTGATTCAGAGGATGAGGAAGATTTAGATGATGAGGAAGATGCCAATGCAGCCAGTGGGGAAATAGAGCCAAAGTCATTTGCAGAGGCAATAAACGGACCATTAGCCAACAAGTGGAAAGATGTGGCATTAGAGGAATACAACTGGCATTTGCAAAACGGCACATGGGAACTTGTAGAACTTCCTCCAGGTCAGAAGGCAATTGGATCTAAATGGGTGTTCAAGATAAAATAAAGCATAAGATGGGTCAATTGAGCGGTTTAAAGCACGTTTGGTTGCAAAGGGCTTTAGCTGTTAGAGATTACTAATGGTCACATGTGACTGTATATAATTAGATTAGATTTCCCACCTTAAGTTCTTAGCTTCTTACTTTGGACTTCAGGACTCTCAGAGAAACAGGTTATGGGCCCCAGCCTCTAGACTGCATCCTCCACTTCTACAGAAGCTCTACAGGCTGATTTTTGTGTTCTGCCTCGCTTCCTTCGTCCTAGTAACTGTACAGGTGCAAAGGTTGCTCAGGCCACTGGTTCACATCTAATTCAACACTTTCCAACTCACTGGAATCCTCATTGGTGCTGAATTCGAGTCCCATCCGTCCGCATCGTCACCGTTCGCTACGCCATGTCACTACACACATATACTCGCCTAGGCACACATGCATTATTGTTTTCAAGTTGGTCTGACTGCTGGTTCCCTCACACCACACTCATCTACATTCAACCTCATTTCACTCTATTCTGCATTTCACCTTGTTTTGAGTCCCTGCTGCGTTTCTACATGTCCCTGCATGCCCCTCTTAACTCCCATCAACATCCCACCACTTGTTCTTCCTCTGTGCTCATCACATCATGTCTTCCTCCATTCCATCCTTTGATAAACTCAACTCCAATAACTACAACACTTGGAGTGGTGACATGGAAGCTTGGTATTGTGCTCAGGCCCTCTGGCACATTGTTTCTGGCACTTCCAAGCCTACAGTCAGTATACCTGAGGAGGACAAACTCGTGTTAGAGTAATGGTGTTTCTCACCTTAAGTCCTTAGCTTCTAACTTCAACTCTCAGAGAAACAGGTTATGGGCCCCAGCCTCTAGACTGCATCCTCCACTTCTACAGAAGCTCTATAGGCTGATTTTGGCATGCTGGCTCAGAATTTGTGTCCTAGTAACTGTACAGGTGCACAAATTGCTCCTGGCACTGGTGTGGACAACTCCTCATCTCATTCCAGTTGGCATCTCTGCTAACTTCAACTCCCATTCAACATCATCCACTCCAATCGAGTTGAATCTGTTGAAGTTACCATCATGGGTAACTGCACCTATTGCGCTTCAGTTATGATAACACCTTCTCAACATGGACTCTGTATTACCAAAGACCAGTTACACCACTGGGGGTCACCGAGTTTGCAGGAAATGCAAGTGCTATCTCTACATCCTCCCCTCTCACTCCTCCTAATCTCAATTGGCTTGCAGACGCTGGGGTGACTTCTCATATTGTTTCTCTGAGAGTCCTGAAGTCCAAAGTAAGAAGCTAAGGACTTAAGGTGTGAAATCTAATCTATATATATATAGTCACATGTGACCATTACTCTAATATCCCCCCATAATCTAACATGTCTGTCTAAGTGGATTAACAGTGTAAGAAATAAAGAAAGAAAAAATATGTTCAAGCCAAAACACCTATCTGTTCTCTGCAAAAGTGAACCTTGAGTGCTGCTGGAACACTCTTGGTAAGACAGTCTGCAATCATGTTCCCAGTAGGAATGAAGTCAAGATTGAGCATTCCATGTTCTACTTTGTCCCTGAGCCAGTAGAGGTGAAGATCCAGGTGTTTCATGTGACCATGATGTTCAGGATTCTTGGATACAGTGATTGCACTCTGGTTGTCCATTTTGAGTGTGGAAGGTTGTTCAACACCATATCCAAATTCTGAGAGGATGTTCCTCATCCATGCAATCTCCTTTCCAGCCTCAACAGCAGCCATGTACTCTGGCAGACTTCAGTGGTAGAGAGAGCAACAATCATGGGAGGCATCAGAGTAGGTGAGGAAGAGTTCATTGCTTGCCAAATCACCTTTGTAGGTAAGCTTGTGATCAGCAGTGCCCTTGACATAGCAGAAAAGGTGTTTGAGTGCTTTCCAGTGCTCTGGACCAGGATTGGAGTTGAAGCATGCAAGGTAGGCAACAGCATGGTAAATGTCAGGTCTGGTCATAATGGCAAGATACTGGAGGAAACCAACAGCACTCAGATAGGGTATTTCAGACATGAGGTCCTTTTCCTTCTGTGTGCTGGGAGACATGGAATGTGATAGGATAATTTTGGGAGGCAGTGGAGTTTGGACTGGTTTGCAGTCACTCATACCATATTTCTCCAGAAGATCCAGAATGAACTGGTGTTGATGCAGCTTGACTGTGTGAGTGGAGCGGTCCCTTTCAACTGCTACACCAAGAAGGAAACGAGTAGGACCAAGGTCACAACATTTGAAGTGCTGGGAGAGAAGTTGAACATACTTCAAGTGTCAATTGCAGCAGGAGATTTTGAAGCAAGGGTGTTATCATGATGACAATGTAAATGGGGACAATGATCCTGACCTCTTCATTGCAGTAGACATAGACAGATCAATCAGACTCAATGCGGGAGAAGTCCATCTCAGTCAGGACAGAGTGCAGCTTCTTGTTCCATTGGTGTGCAGACTGCTTAAGTCCATACAAAGACTTGCGCAATCTACAGACCTTGGTGGAGGAACCAATGTGGAATCCCTCTGGTTGTTTCATGTAGATCTCTTCATCCAGATCACCATTGGTAAAAGCAGATGTGATGTCAACAGAACAGAGCTCAAGTTCCTCAACTGCAGCAAGGGCCATGATAATGCAGAGTGTAGCAGGGTGGAATGTAGGTGCAAAGCTTTCATTGTAGTCAAGTCCAGGATGTTGGGAGTAGTCTTTTGCAACAAGATGTGTCTTGAAGCACTCAATGGAGCCATCCTGATTCTGCTTTACCTTGAATACCCAATCAGATCCAACTGCTTTCTGTCTCTGAGGAAGATCAACAATCTCCCAAGTTCCATTCTCAACTAGAGTGTTGTACTCAAGTAGAGCAGCATCTCTCCAATGATCTGACTGAGGTTCATGCATAGCCTGTTCGAAGGTGCGAGGTTCTGATCCTGAGACAGAGTTGGCATGTTGGTCATCAGCAGCATCTTCCTCATCATCAGACCAGATGACTGGTGGTTCAGCTTCTGGTTCAACTGGATGTTTTACCTTCCACCATTCTCCAGAAGGTTGTGAAACACGTTGTGTGTGATGAGGAGGATCTGGAACATGAGGTGGAATGGGTGGAAGGATACAGTGGGTTACAAAACTGTCCCAATGTTTGCATGTTTATCAAAGATTTGATTATTGTGACTCAATGAATGGACCTTTCTCTAAGATTCTTTTTTTGATTCAAAATTATATCATCTTGGCTTTCTATCAAACTCTACATCATGTGATTTGGATCAAAACTCATTATTTTATGAATTAAACAATATTTTTCGTCATTGGGGCAGTTTTGGAACCCTTCAATTTTAAACTATCTAGTACTTGGTATGTCCTCCATTTGCCTTGATAACTGCTGCTACCCTTCTTGGCATGCT
>Ga0307507_10010424_pt1 | contig 12017 bp, 5 predicted proteins | sample 7_EM_MG_FD_207223 | JGI IMG/M metagenome (GOLD analysis project Ga0307507, IMG submission 207223) | Populus trichocarpa ectomycorrhiza microbial communities from riparian zone in the Pacific Northwest, United States - 7_EM | ecosystem: Host-associated > Plants > Roots > Unclassified | place...
ACACCTGAAAAAAAGCACAAAAAAGAAAAGAAAAGTTAGATAACAATTTTTAGAGCTTTTAGAATAGAAAGAAATAGGGGAAAAAAGGACGTGCCAAGAAAAGAAAGAAGAGATTCTTGGTCATTTAGAGCTCAAACAAAAGTTAGAAATCTAGTGAAAATCAGCAAGGAATCAATAGGAAATCCATTACGCTCATTGATTAGGTAAGTCTTCAACCCTTGATGAAAGGGTGGAGCTCAATAAGCACACCCCCTCACCTCCTTTTTAATTGATGTTGTAGACTGTTATTTGGTGGCTCAGTGTTTATTTTTCTAGTTTTAACAATTTAATGTTTAAGTTTAAATGTGTCTTTGCTATTTCTTGGATCAATGAGTTTATATATGTTCGTGTTTGAATGATGTTTGTTTTGTTGTGTCATGAGTATCATCTTGATGATAAAGAGTTGGTTTAAATGCTGGGTTATCAAGATTTGATTTTTTTTGTTTGTTAAATTATTTTTGTAGGTTTTTTTATGTCTGTTTTTCTTGTTGTTCAGGTATTTTTTGGGCTATAAATATCATAAATTTATGCCTTTGTAGCTATAAATGTATGATGGATTAATGTTTTTAGCTTGTTAGACTTCTAGAGGTTTTTGTTAGGAGGTTTGAGCATGACACTATTACATTTGATTTCTGCGTTTTAAGGTTGTTTAAAGCAAGTTCTTGTCTCCTGAGTTTTGCTTGAGTCTTGTGTAATGTTAGAATGTTTGGTTTGAATCCAAAATTGTATAAATGAACTTGCTGTTTTGTCTTGGTAGTTTTGAAATTTGAACTTTATATATGATGAATAATGATTTGATGTTGTTTATTGTTCATTTTGATTCAAACATGTTTAGTTTTGATAATGTGGTGGGTTGTGACTGAAAACAAAATGATTTAGAGGTCAAAATGCATGTTTCTAAGTTTAGGCAGTGGTTCATGCTATCTGGGCATTTTGGGATATGTTCTTCATGTTCTTCCCAAGAATGTAGTTGTGTCTTGGTATTTTGGATTTGATATGTTTTGTTTCTTGGCATGAACATGCTAGTTGGTCATCTTTAATAAATAATCTAAGGCCAAAACGCGTCAATAACATTTATTCATATATTTTAATTCTAAAGTTTTTTTTTTTTCACCGAACACTTTTTGACAAAATCATGCTGATTTAATGATTATCGAAGCAAATGAACCGTTGATTATTGTTCTATAAATGATTGCGAACAAAACCATGTCTTTATTGCTTAGGATCTGATCTATTTCATGTTTTGTTTTTTGGTTCATGAAGAACATTCATCGTGTTCTTCGTTTGTTTGTGTATTTGATCCATTTTTCTATGAATTTTTTATGTTTTGTGTTTTTTTTTTTACTTTAATTTTGTTTCGGTTTAAACATTTGTTTTTGGTTAGTTTTTTGGTTCAAATCTTTTATGGTTTAGTTGAACCAATGCTTCGGGTTAACCTAGACAGGTGAACTTCAAGTCAGTTGGTGACACTTTTTTTGGCCGACCATTTTTCTTGTTGATGAATTTTTGGCGTAAGGGTTTTTTTTTGCAAACATACCCTTAGACCTACTTTGACAATTTTATTTTTTAAATAAAAGGGTTTTGTCAAACAGACCCCAAAATTACTTCATAAAACTCTAAGAAATTTCAAGGACCATTTTCAATTTATTTTTCTAGTCCCTCGCATATTTTTTTGGGCCTTTTTATTTAATATAGAGATAGTAAACTTATATTATAAAGTACTGACCCCATATTAAAATACCTACTTTTCATCAAAAAAATTCCAAAAAAAATCAAAATTTCTTATTTAAAAATAAATACAAAAAAATATGCATTTTATTTGTGTGCATAGGCCAAATATATCAAGGATAAAATCATATTTGCATAAAAATAATAAATAGTATGTGGCATGATTTTGCATTGTTCAGATAAAAAAATAGTTTTTTATTTTGCATGTTTTTTTTATTTAATAACTAGTTTAATAAAGTTATGAGAATTTGATCTACATTTTAAAAAATACAAAAAAAATATTTTTGTTTCATTTGACATATGAAATTACGAACTTATATGTAAAACATATTCCTGATATTAATATAGTTTTCTTTCCTTTTTAAGTATAGACTTTAAAATGGCTAGGTTTAAACTTGATAATATAAGGATCTCGTTACTATGAAGAACTTTTCTTAAAATTTAGACAGACCAATGGTTAGAAAACATAACAACCTTAGTTTTTTTTTAGATAAATAGCAATGCAACTTACCTTTGGTAATGTGTTTTTGGGGTGACACATCCCTCCTATTCACAACCTGGTACTTAACCCAGACTCTAACAGATCAATATGTTTTCTAGTTATCATAATACTAGGTGACGACTCTCAATCCTTTGGTTTCATTGATAATAGACATGAATTCCTTATTTTTTCCACCCACACTATTTTCACGTTAATCTTGCTTCGAGAGGACGATCACCGCGACACCACACACATACGACAGGTCGTATGCACTCATCTAAAATCATATATTTTTTAAAATAAGAGATTTGTTTTATTTTTTGTATTTTTTTAATTTTTAAGAAAAATTGGTAATTTTAATACCGGGTCAGTATCTTTAATTTAAAGTCTACAACCCAAATATTAAATGAAAAAGGTTGAAAACATGTGAGGGACTCACAAATAATTTTAAAATAGTCCTGGGATATTTTCAAAAAATTTAGAAATTATTTGAGGGCTTGTTTGGTAAAAGCATAAAAAATAAGAAAATAAATATTGCTGGAAAATCAATATGGTGTGTTTGTCAAACATGCCCTTAACTAAAAATTAGAGGCTTGAAAAAGGTCTTAAGGTCGTGTTTGGAAAACACGCTTTAAGAACAAAATATTGCAATTTCCTTTTGATGAAAATTAAACATGCCAAACACTGTCGTATTGAAAATGTACTCATCCTAGCCACGCATGCTGGCTTTCTGGCCTATAGGCCCGAGCCCAGAAACACGATCCAAAATCATAAAAGAAAGAATAGAAATCAAAGAGAAAAAAAAAAGCATTAGAACTCTGCCAAGAACATGATGAACAAAAAGAAAAATATCAAAAACATGGATTAAAAACCAAACCAGTTTACGTCAAATTAAAGGAATAAAAACATGTAAAAGCAATGTGTAATCAAAATTCTAGGGTTGGATCATCATAATAAACACCTTATCATTACAATTAATTGATTTTTATGAAAAATGCAAAAACAAAGAACCGAAGATCAAAGTCATGATGTCATTGTTTTTAAACCATTAAGATCATAAATTAATGATCAACAAGTATTCACACATATGTAAAAACCATCAATCGACCAAAAAGACATAGAAATCAATGACCTAGACAAAGTTCAACAGATGAATGCCAACCCAAAAACCTATAAATGCCTAACAAAGCTTAAACCTAAAAAAATGTAAGGAGCCTATAAAGCAGCCTAAACCTAATAACCAAAGCTTAAGCATGCTCGGTAGAACTTGCTTGAACCGACAAAACAACAAGAAACAAAGAATTAAGGGCAAAATAGTAAGCAACATCAAATAATGACAGTAAGCAAAAAAAAAAAATCTCTTAGGCAATAACATTGTTCCATTGATTAAATTCATTGTCTTGAAGCTCAAATAACATGCTTACAATTTTAACAAACTAACCTTAAACAACCTAAACCACAAGAAATTTAATATATAACACGCATTGCCATGACTTTAAAAATTGATTAACTAAACATTTAGACATATAAAACAACATTATGCATTATCAAATACCATTCTATTATGATATTCTAACACATCAAAACAAGACAATTAAACAAAACTTGAGCATATACAAGTTATATTCAAATCATGCTTAAACATTTCAAAACAAAAATCATGACTTTCAAACTAACAAAAGACTTCAAAAGTTACATAACAAACATTATGAGTAACAATTTAAAAGACCAAATAAAAAGGGAAGGGGGTGTGCTCATTGAGCTCCACCACCTCATTAAAGTTTGAAAGTTTAACTTGAAAAGAGTGTCATTCCCTTGAATCACGGGGGTGCGATGTTGCCGTGACCATTCCCGAGTGGGGGTCTAGAAAGTATTTTCGGTTGTGTCGCACCCGACATCGCGATGATCTTAAAAAATATTCAATGAAAAGAATAAATTTCTGGCATCTTGTTCTTTGATGGGAAAGGTCTTGTTTAAAGAGTCGCCACCTAGTATTATGGTCACTAGAAACCCTAACTGGTATATAGAGATTCTATTTTATGAGACTGGTTATGTAAAATGAAAAATATTATCAATCTTTAAGAGTCCTACCTGAGGTAGACTGCATTTGTGATTTTGACTTAAATTGCTAAGAGTTTGTTGGTTTATTTTTTATGGTCTGCTTATAATATTCCCAACTCTGACATTAGTGAATATTTACTTATGAATATTTCCAACTTTGATGTTGGTAAATATTACGTAACACAAACAGTATGATATTCCTGACTCTGTCTCTAGTGAATAAATTTATAAAATTTAGATTAAAAGAAAACTATTTTTTAAAACATTTTAGGGCTAGATCTAGCTCAGCCTGTACAGGTTTGGCTAGACTTAGTGGTCCAGCCGGGCACTAGCCGAAACCATTAACTCGGCTGGGCAGCAGACATGCGTGAACTAATTGACGCGTGCATCCACGAACCAATGAATTATATATTGGCTGAACAGTAGGTAGTGAATTAATTTTGCATAAGTACAGTACCTATGTAATTATAACTGCAAAAGAGAGGGAAATGAAGAACTTACATATGCAGAGAGGCAAAGTCGAAGATGGTGATGAAACGTTCAAGCACACTTGTTAGTCTTTTGTGGTTGTGGTTTGAAAAAAGTTGTTTTATAAAAAATTCTTTTGGTTGAGGTTGGTTTGGTATTTATATATGTTTGGTTACTGTGATTGAAATTGATGTTGAACAAAAAGTAGTTTAATGTGTTTGGTTAAACATACTTTTCAAATTGAGGTTATAAAATAACTAAAAAAGATATATATTAATATTGATGATTTTTAATTTAAATATTGTAGATTTAACTTCCACTATTACATCATTAAATAGATAATATTTTATATCAAATATTTTTAATTGTTCCATTAACTTATCTACAATTTCATCACTTATGAAATTCATCCGATAAGGACTATAGTTTTCATGGTTTTTTGAGAGTGCAATAAAATCAGGTAAAATATCATCAGAAACAAAATTGGAATTGCGATCAAATTCTACAAATGATACGTTATCATGCGATCTCCTTTCAATTTATGTAGTGTTATTGAATAATATTAAATACTAGTTTTTGAGTAAAACACAATTAAAAAAAAATGAATTTTTTTTTCCGGGTTGGACGCTGTTCAATGAACAGTGGAGTCACTGTTCACGTGAACAATGATCCGTTAATTAATTCACCTGGCACTGTTCATGTGAACAGTGCCAAGTGAATTAATCCACTTGACAGTGTTCAGATTATGATGATTGCCAAAAAAATATTAAAAACTCCTACTTGAGCTAAAGGAAGGAAGCAAACAACAAATTAGGTGGGCCCTCGAGTTTTTTCTTTCTCTTGGCAACAAGTGGGCAAAAGTGAAAAGCAGCAATTTTTTGCTTCACCAAAACTGGCGGTACAAACTCAATTTTTAGTGGGACCCATCTCCAAAATCTGTGTTCAAAATGTTTACCAAACGCTTATAAATTGTGGTTGGAACAAAACACAGTTCCAACCACAATACCAAACGGTACCTTAAGACGGACGAAGACATAAGGTTGTTGGTCGCCAACGCTCCTTTCTTCACTTCTGCCTCTGTTTTTGGTTTCTCTCTAGTCGTTCTTCTCACTAGTTCCTTTGTGTTTTTTGTTCTCTCTCCTCTGTTTTTGGTTGATTCCTTTGTTCGTTCTTTCTGTCTTCTACTTCCCTCGTTTGCGTTTCTCTTTCCCTATGGCCTTTCATTTTGTCTTCCTGTTCTGGATCTCTTTTTCCTCTCCTCTGTTTTTTTACCCGTCTGCTATCTTTCTCTAGTCTTCCCCAATTTTTTCTCCTATCTTATCTGTCCTTCCCATCTGAGGCCTTTCTTTGGCTTTTATAAAGCCAGAGAAGGCCTTGTGTTCATGCCTTCAGAAATGAGGCACGTTCCGTGAGGGATCGTGGGCATCATGGTCCATGATGTGCTGGTTGTGTTTCATGTTGATCCGGTCTTCAGGATAAGGAGATGATGAACAGTGTGTGTTGAAAACAACATCGATTTCACCCAAAATGATTGTTTTCAATTTGGCCCTTGAACTTTTGATATTTAACAATTGGGTCCTTGATTTCATTAATTAAACAATTCCAAGTTCAATTAAGTCTTAATTTCCAAACTTTCAATTCTTCCAATTTTTAACCAAATTGACTCCCAAATTTATAATTCAATCCTTATTAGTCCTCAAACTTTTAATTTGTGTTGTCTCAACCCAATCTTCAATTCATTCATTTTTTTTTGAAAAATTCAAAAAATAGATTATGACAGGTTGGTTAGGGAGTCACCACCTAATATTACAATTAATTGGAACCCTAACTAGATTTTTCCAGAGATTCTAAGCAAGGGGTTGATTATGTAAAAGAAAGATATTAACACTCATAGTAAGCTTTATTTGAGGTAAGGTGCATCGTTTTTTATTGTTTGCTATGGTATCATGATGTCTATTTCTGCTAGCATACTATGATGGGTTTGCTACGATGAACAACTTTGATTTTTCTAGGTCAAGAACTCGGTCTAGAAAGGTGAAATGTCCTCAAATTGAGGTTTTTTGGGGTAAAATTGAAATTTTTGCTACACGTCATTCCAAATAATATTTCAGATATAAATTCCTTATGGATTTTATTAAAAGTGACTGAGTTGTATTTTTCACAATAATATTTTAGATATTAACTCCTTTTAGGTTTTTTATCATTTTATTAAAAGTGAATAATATTTTATTGACAAAAATAATTTTTTAATTATATGCCAAAATCCTCTAGAATTTTACAAACTTATTGTAAAATCTATGCATTTAAAAAAAAACATGCAAAAACATTTTAAATTTTCTTTGAAAAAAAATGCTCAGATAACTTTAGGATTTTTTTTTTGTCATATGCAAGAAAAAAAGAATATTTTTTAATATTTTTTTAGGCTTTGTTTGGCAAAAACCCATTTTTAATAAGTGTTTGTCAAACACACCTTTAAACCAAAACACCTTTTAACAAAAATATGGCAAATCAAACAGGGTATTAAAACCCTTTTACCTATATTTTTTTTTGAACGAGTCAACCCGACCAAGTTGATCTGGAATTTTTTGTTTTACCATAAACTGACCCAAAAATATTGGTTTAACCCGAAAACAATCCAAAAACAAAACCAAAGTCAAAAAATAGAGTAAACACCTAAAAAACACAAAAACTAAAAAATTCTTGAACAAAATGGATAAAAAACTACAAAAAGTGAAGAACATCAAGAAGACTTGGTGCTTCTTAATTGCAGGGTTGACCTGAAGTCCCGCATCTTAGCGATTCTCTCCAATCTATAACCAAAATCTCTATAAATAGCTTAGTTAACCTAAAATCCTAATATGACAATTCCCTTTAACTAGAATCAAAATTTTTGCCTTCAGTTTGGTTAACCTGAAATCCTAATATGACGATTCCTTTTAACCAAAACCTTGGTCTTTGTCTTTAACTCGGTTAACCAGAAATCTTAATTTGACAATTCTCTTTAACCAAAACTTTGGTATCTTTAGCTTGATTAACCTGAAATAACAATCCCCTTTAACCATAATATTTTTTTTTCTTTCAGCTTGGTCAACCTAGAATCCTAATATGGCGATTCCCTTTAATCAGAACCTTGATCTTTGTTTTCAGCTCGATTAACATGAAATCCCAATTTAGCGATTCCTTTTAACAGAACTCAAATTTTTATGACTTCCCAATTGTGGGATTTGAAAACTTGTTGTTTCCTAACTATAGGGTTAACTTAATACTTCCTGATTATGGGGTTTGAAAACGTGGTGCTTCTTGATTGCAGGGTTAACCTAATACTTTCCAATCATGGGGTTTGAAAACCCGGTGCTTTCTAATTGTAGGGTTGACTTGATACTTTCCCTTCATAGGGTTTGAAAACTCGATGCTTCCTGATTGCAGGGTTGACTTGATACTTTCCAATCGCGGGGTTTGAAAACTTGGTGCTTCCTGATTGCAGGGTTGACTTGATGTTTCATGATTGCAGGGTTGACCTGATACTTTCCGATTGTGGGGTTTGAAACTCGGTACTTCCTGATTGCAGGGTTGACCTAAAGACTATTTTTGATGACATGGTTGATCTTTTAAATTTTTTTTTCCTAATAATAGGGTTCTTCTCACTTTTCTTCCTGATTGCAGGGTTTAAATGGTACTTTCTAATTACAGAGTTTGAAAACTTGGTGCTTCGTGATTGCAGGGTTGACCTGAAGTCCCGCATCTTAGCAGTTCTCTCCAATCTATAATCATAATCTTTATAAATAGCTTGGTTAACTTGAAATCCCAATATGGTGATTCCCTTTAACCTGAACCAAAATTTTTGCCTTCAGCTTGATTAATTTGAAATCTCAATCTGAAAATTTCTTTTAACCAGAACCTTGATGTTTGTCTTCAGCTCGGTTAACCTAAAATCCCAATCTGACGATTCTCTTTAACCAAAACTAAAATTTCTGTTACTTCTCGATTGCGGGGTTTGAAAACTTGGTATTTTCTAATTATAGGGTTGACCTAATACTTCCCAATTACAGGGTCCAAAAACTTGGTGCTTCCTGATTGCAGGATTGACCTGATAATTCCCAATTGCTAAGTTTGAAAACTTGATGTTTTCTAATTACATGGTTGACCTAATACTTTCCTATAGCGGGGTTTGAAAACTTGGTGCTTCTTGATTGTAGGGTTGACTAGAAGACTCTTCCAGATGACAAGGTTGATCTTCTCTTTTTCATGTTCCAGGGTCAAAACTATGATTCCTTACTATTATAGCTCAAGGATTTTTTTTTATGTCAATTCAAATTAATTAAAATCTTGCTGGAATTTATTGAGGATTTTTCCTGAAAAATTCAAAAACATTTATGTAATGCTTTGGAGTTAGATGACATGCATGCATCCTTACGTTGTTTGAAATGTAGCTCCCCTTCTTCGATGTTTCATCGTCTTAGAGTGCCTTTGATTGCTATCCAAAACTTTCTCAATTATCAGATTCATAAGCTCTTTCGAGTTTACCGTATGTCAATCCTCCAATCAAATATAAGTGTAGTGCCTATCATAGGTTATCCACGATGATTACTGTTATTATTATTTATTAAGCCTAACTATGCCCCCAAGTGTGGTATTAGTTGCTTTATCATGAAGGAGTTTAACAAATCATTCACTTCTTGAATTATTTCAAAAACTGCCATTTGATTGGCTTTGTGCATCTTACCAACAATTATCAAAAGGTTTTATGGTGTTGGTCTCATCTTAGATTGTTAATCAGTTATAAAGTTACCTCTATTTGAACCATACTCTTATTTTCTAATCTAAGCATTATTAACTGATTTGACCAAGCTTCTTTGTATTATCTCCATAAAATATTTTGCGAGGCTCGTCAATAGACCACTTCCTTTCAAACAATCACCTTTTTCTTCAAAGCTAACCATGGATTTTCAAAAATCATGCCCATTCCTATCTCATTGTTGAAATGAAATCAAAGGAATGTCGATTTTGAAAGTCTTTTGAAAATTAAGTTGGTTAAAGACCCAACACACATCATTCAATATATGTAATCCTTTGATTACTTTGTATTTTGAAAACAAAAATTGACTCCATGTAAGATTAAAACAGTTTGTTTGGCTCTTTTATGGTTCTTTATGTTAATTTTAAACTCTCGTTTTGGTTGTATGAAGAAGTGACCTTCTGTGGATTTTAACAACAAAAGGTTCGAGTTAAGACTTGAGGTTTTATTAAAAAAGATTGTCTTTTTTGAGTAACAATTTCATTAGCATGCATAATAACCAATAACTTAGTTCATGAAACAACGACCTTTGCAGAAAAGCTCCTTATATTTTGAGAGCATTATTTATCAGTTCAAGTCGTCTGCTTGATTAAAAAGGACTTTTAAAAGCATGCAGCACAGACAATGACTCATATATATAAAATAAAAGGAAATTCATAAGCTTAAACGGTGTTGAGGGTTTTAATAACCTAGGATCACCATCAACCATTCACTTCACTCTTTTTTTTTTTTTGATGTCTTTGTAAAAGAAATGACATATAAGCATGCCATTCATTTCAATAAGAATCTTTACCTCAATCAGTCAATAGTTCATGAAGCTCTATAACCATGTCATTCCTTTCTTTATCAGTCTCAAACTTAAAGAGAAGACTAAAGCTCATTGTCCATCATTTATATCATAATACTCCTTCATCTTTTTGTTATCTTAACGGAGGCTATAAATTAACTCCAACTCTTTATTTGATGGATAACCTATCTTTTATCTAATCATTTGAAGACACAATAATCTCAATCATACTTTCCTTAACATGAGGCTCTATCACAGATACTAAAAGACATGGTATTTCAAACTTTCTTATCTTTCGATCTTTTAGGAGTGTTTTCCCTTCAATTTTGATTCATTTTTTCTTTCTTTTTTTATTCATGCCCTCAATCATCAACTTTTGGCATTTGTTATGACTTTTTTAATTGAAACCTCTCTTGCCTATCATATTTAGGGCATTTTCTACTTTTAGCCCTTTTCAATCTTTCATTTTCAACATTTTCTTAACCATTGATTCTATCATTATCTTTATCTTTTCAACCAAAAATCTCTTACTTGCCCTCAGTGTGTGGTGTGAACCAGGTCAGGGTTTCTTTTTTGAAATAAATATTCCATTAGGCTCAAATTGGGATTGCAAGAGATATATATTTTAAGAATTGTGAAAGGAATAAAAAAGATGATCTTTTCTCATTTCAAGCAAGGTCAATTAAAACAGATAAATTTTGACCTCGTCTAGTGTAATGATTTGGATTTGCAAAGAAACATGATTTACAAGTCCATAGCTATCAAATCCACTACATATCATTATGCATATTGTTAAAACTTAGTTTCATGATGTATGGTTCAATTTTGTATATGAGTTAAAAAATATTTTGGTCACCCCATGCCATTTTAACAAACACCAAATCATTTCTGCAATCAAAACTCTTTCAATTTTTCAAGATTAATTAGCCTTAACTTTGCATGTTGGAGTTTGATCAAAATATTATAGTCAACAATAAAATACTAAACATCTATAGACTTCAAAACAATAAAGAGATAAATAAAAGACATATTTCATTAAAACGATGAGATATGATCCCAATACATGAAAAACATGCTAGAAAACAGAATAACAAAGTCATATAACAACATGATTGGTAATTCAACACCCTTCTTGGATTAGCTTCTCTAGCAATATACGTGTTTCACTAACATTTTCAATCATTTGTTATGTTTAGGATGGTCTGGTGTACCACCTAAAGGATGGTGGCTTGGCATAATTGTTCTAAAAGGCCGAACAATTCCAATATTGTGTCTAATTGTGTTTCTTCCTTAGGAATAAAAGTGTTCAATATAGGAAGCATCTATGAAGTAAACTCTTCCCTAATCGCAACACATCAATGCTTTTCTTAAGATTGAAGAATGTCATGTCAGGAAAATATTCTCTCATCAGTACAAGTTCAGCATTGTAAAAGGCCAAAGGACTTGCATGGGGCTCTTTCCTTATTAAAACCTCTATGTTTATTGAATGCCTTTTGTTTCATTGTGTTGTAACCCATTTTTGGGTCCCCACAAAATATATATAAAAATATATAGCGAAAGGAGGTTAGAAAAATAACAGGAGGAAAAAGCGCTCAGAAAATGGTTGGAAAATTGGTCAATGAGGTTAAAAATACAAAGATTGAATTTTTGATAATATA
>Ga0307507_10010425_pt1 | contig 12017 bp, 8 predicted proteins | sample 7_EM_MG_FD_207223 | JGI IMG/M metagenome (GOLD analysis project Ga0307507, IMG submission 207223) | Populus trichocarpa ectomycorrhiza microbial communities from riparian zone in the Pacific Northwest, United States - 7_EM | ecosystem: Host-associated > Plants > Roots > Unclassified | place...
ACTTTGCTTGTTTGATCCGATTCCCGGCATTTTCCGGCCGTAATGCTGAGGCTAAAATTCGTCCCTTGAGTTTCTTGTGGTGTTCGTTATTCGGGCTGAACCTTTTCATCTGTCCACTTCTTATATTACTCTTGCCTTGACTAGCGTATGACTTCATGCCAATCATCCTCAACTGCAAAGTCGTATATTTTGGAGTCAGAGACCCTGAGTTGTCATTGGAACCCTTACAAAACTTCCTAGTTGTTTCTTCTGCAGGACTTAAGTGTGTCATAACCTTCCCCCCCCTTCTCCGAGTCAATCTACCTCGACACCGTTTTCAGCCGCTCCGAGTTATTCCCAACTCACTTACAACTGTGAAGCGTTGTATAATATTCTGTACATTTTTGAACGTGATTGCCTGAACGTCACAGAATGAACTCTGCATCACCTTCCAATTCCAGGCCCCGCCGTTAGTCAGGGTGTTGATATTGTCTTCTCAAACGTAGCCCAGCCAACCGTCAATTGAAGATTCGAGAATGATATATATTCCGTTCGGTCCGATATAATTGAGAGAGGGGTGCATATATAGTAATGAACAGTAGTGACAGAGAAAATACTAGTAAAACACGAAATGAATGCCAATATAATACAGAATGCAAAAGTTAAAAATACAATGAAAAAGATGGGAGGGGTCTAGAAATTTAAAAAGTTCAACCCGTCGAAATTGTGATAGTAACCTGTTCCATGAGAATCACCATAGCCAAAATTCAGTGCAGGGGTATCAAATTGCCAGTTTTGATTCGCCTCGCAAAGGAGATTGGTGCCAAAACAGTTGGCATCGTAGTTTGACATCGGAGGGAATGTCATGACCGAAGGAACGGGGAAAATGGTGTTCGGAGCCATCGAAAACGAAGAATTGGTGGATGATTGGACTAAGTAGTCGTCTAAAGTGTGGAAATACATGTCTGCAGATTGTTCTGCAGGTTTGGAGGGAGTGCCATATACGTCAGGCATCTCGAAACCACAGGGTGGCATGATAGTCGAATTCGTTTCCGGCAATGATAATGCGGGAAGTAAGTTAGAGTGGGAGGGGATGTTTATTCCCGAAGACGGGTATAAGTTGGACGAAGCTCCGAACTGCAAATCGGGCTGGTGCAGAGCAGGTGTTTCCAATAGAGGCGATGGGGTAGAGCTCGGAGAGGGAGCAAAACTGAAAAGGGCCGAGTCTAAAAGACGATTTTGGCAAGAAACCCCTTCTTGTGGAGACGTGTGGAGGGTAACGTTGGCACTCGATACGTCAGGGCTGCGCCTTTCGACTTTAGTGGATTGGTTGCCGTCGGTGATGAACTTTCGGAAGCCACCACTCTGAACCGCTGTGGCGTCGGCTGGATCAGAAGTCGAGCCGATAGTGAATGTGCTTGTCAAATCGACCCAGGAGGGGATTCTAAGTTTCTTCGAGGATATGTTGTGATGTTTGTTCATATGGCGCGATAGGGTACTGGGGTCAGAGTAATCTCTGTCGCATCCAGGATAACGACATTGAATCCTCTTCTTCCAACTGTGGGGGAAACAATCAGCGAATGCCACCAAGATCACGAAATTAGACACGTACTGCACGCTGTTCTGGTGACACTTCAGGCCACTCTTCTGATTTGCTCGAAAGTCGCAAAAGTCGCATTTGAAAGGCCTGTAAGTGGCATTGGATTCAAGATCAATCATAATAAAGCTCTAGCTGACCTTTTAGTATAAGGCTGGTGTTTCTTTTCGTGTCTGTCTCTGTCAGAGCTGCGCGTAAAAACGGCGTCGCAGCTTTCGCGCCCACAAGGGAAAAGTTGTTGAAGGTCAAGATCTGAATCCTGTGTTATTGTCCATTAGAGCCAATAATAGAACCAGGCTTCATCAACTCACGTGTTTAGAAACTCGCGGCATTTTAGCGGACGATTGGGATAACGAGGAACGCGACGGATGAGGGGGAAATGTGTGGGGAACGAATGGCAGAATGCTACGCCACCTTCCTCGAAGGACTGGCACTTATACTCGCAGAAAAAGTTTGGATTGGTACAGCACCCGATTACCATCCTGCGAGTAATTACCATATCCGACACCAATCCGCTCAAGCAGATGAGTTTTTCCCTTTCCTGATATCTCCTTGGTGAAATAAAGACGCGTCATCTCTTGTTGCCGAACGATTGCATTGTTCCCCGCTCTTTTTTGCCTTGTATAGAAGGTTGCGCAGTGAGGAGAACAAAAGACTCCTTCCGCACTTAGCAACCGGAAGGGCAATCCAAAAAAAGATGCCTCGTTTGGTAGTTCTGACTTTTATTTTATTCTTGCAGTGTTGTCTGGCTGCCAAGGGGATTTGTCTCCCTGTCTACGAACCTGGAACTGGAGAGAAGGTGGAACAAACAGGTGGTTGGTGATATCTGGTATTTGGTACTCCAATAGATTCTCAGAAGGAAGAGTCGATATTGGATTGAATTTAACACCTCATGTGCCAAAGTTTTATCAGCATAACGCAGATCGAGAGATTATCGCGACAACGGCTAGGTTGTGCACAAATGATTGGATCATTCATCACTGTCACTGCACGCCAATAACCCATTTCGGTAGATGCCACTCATGATGGAAATGAGCGCTGTTTTGTATGTAATTTGTCATGAAGTGAGGCCAACTGCTGTCCTAATGACTCCTCTCTGACAGTGAATTGTCAATCAATTTCTGTTTTTGCCAAAACTCTACAGCGGCACCAGTTTTTTACCGTGATACAGTGGAATTATCAATACTATTAACTGGCAACTGCTACTTTTAGTATTATGTGTCGACCATTATACCAACAACTGCCATGTACACTGCCGTGCCGTCACACTGTGACTACCGTGCACCTACCGTGCATCGACCATGAGTACCGTGCGCTACCGTGTCACTGCCGTGCAAGTGCCGTGTACTCCCTATCCCACAACTCACCCTTCCGCATCCATTTCAAGCGACAACTGGCGATTATGATGGTGGGTACCAAGGCAAGTAATTTCTGCTTACACTCTATGAGTTTGGTAGGTCATAAAAACGTTCACAGGATTGCAACGGCCGTGCACGGTACGCACGGTACGCACAGTATGCACGGTCGTGCCACGGTAAAATCTGGTGGCCCACAGCGAAGGCTGGCAAAGCTAAGGCCGTTGGGAGAGAGGTGAACCATGAATATTTTTGTCATGAACTAAATGACTGCTAGAATTACACATGAAATTCGAAGGCGAGTACATAAAACCCAGGGAAAGATAGATATAAAATGAATGAAGATCTTACAAACGAGAAGAACTCGTTAGATTGGCGGTGCTCAAACATAGAAGTTCAAATATATAACGCGCTAGCTCTGTTGGTCGTTGTTGAGGAATCTAGGAAGGACGTCAGACAACGGATATAGTGAAAGGAAGTATCTATCGGGGGGACTTCACCAGATGACCAACGTTCTCCAATTTTTTGAAGGATGCGAACCGACGACCAGACTTAGGATCCAGAAGGGCCATGTGAACATGCTCAGGGCTGAAAAATAGGTGTACGAGTAATTACTATCATCCTAACTCTAGGATAAGCCAGTGGACGCACATCAAGTCAAAATATTCGCCCAGAATTATATCGACTGGCATTTTGTGGCAAAGTGTATTCAGCACTTCGACAGGCTTGGTTGGACCCTCTACGTCCAAATACATTCCCTGACATAATTCAGGCAAGTGATCCCCCAAACGGTCTCAAGTCACTCACTATTTCTTGTTCACGGGAACAGCATAGAGTAAAGGCGTTGATTGCGGGACTCCAGTAAATTCCATGCTTCTAAAATTTTTACGTTATATTGCCGGCGCCACCAAAATATTTGGGGACCTACAACGAATATATCAACGACATTTGGGTGCCATTTCGTCTTAGCCGCAGCTTGTCGAGCAGCCTCAAGAGTTGGCCATGCATCCGTTTTTTGTAGTGATTTAGTGAGAAATTCATCACGGAGCACCCGGAGGTGTGATGAACCTTTCGCACTAACCATGGGCTCGATAATGACAAGTTGAGTGAAGTTAATTATTGGCTGAACGGCCTGCAATAATATTCTGTCACTCTATTAGCGTCCATTTGCACGTACGAGGTCATATAGCAAAGTAACTTACAGGGAGTTGGCACCCAACGAATGGCCAACGCCGATCAACTTCCGTTCTCGAAAGTTGAATCTCGGTCCAGCGGGATCACCAGGGTCGATGCTGAGAAATCGATGGACTGCTTCGGCATATTTCTGGCACGAAACTGTTATTTAAAAAACTAATCAGGACACAAGAAAGTACAAAAAAAGAAATGCTGTACGCACATTTTACCCTTTCATGCGGTTTTTGCGACGCCCACAGTCGGAGGTTGAGATTTGCCGACTCTCCATGATTGGGACACTCAATCGCCCATGCGTCTCGTACGTTGCCCATGGCCATAATGGTCCTATTTCCGGTACAATTTTGGGGACACCTCTTGGATACCAATCTGAAGAAGGCTTGCATGAACGGTTCCCAGATTTCTTTAGGGAAACTAGTAGAGTGCAATAGGATCAAGGTCCGAGCACCCCCATCCAAGTCCGAGTCCTGTTCTTCACATTCAGCCAGCCAATATCGTTTGGCTGTCATGAAAAACGGGTGGTCTGAGGTAGGGGGTATCGTGTACGAACTGATTTGCATATCCGAGTCTGGGAGTTGGTTGCACAGTCGCACCATCATTTTTGGGAGCTCGATCTGAATCATCAGGTACCCGATCATCTCCAGCGAAAAGATTCCGAGAATTCAGTTATACTTTGGCCCTTTATGCGGGGAAAAGAACTTTATTTTATTATGCCCGGTTCGACTTGTTTACTACGGACATACGGACACTCCAGTTCTATTCACCAATATGAATAAACGGTACCCACTTATGGAGCGCCCAGGTGCATCTGCTTGAGATAGCACCTATTAAGGAGTGGCAGGGCCAACACCAACATAAAGTCGAAGGAAACATACCTCGGTCGTGACACCATTCAGATGGTTGTCAAATGTGCGCTGTTTGATGTTGTTGCCGACTAGCCAAGTCTCCTATCATTCCCGCTTTGTGTTGGCGTACAGGACCAAGTTCGAAATTTACCCATAGCGAAAGACGACGAACCAGACCGGCAATCCATCTATCTGCCACCTTGGGGCCTCTTGGATCCAAGAAAATATCTGTTCATCGTAATCGTGGGTTGGATTAACTTGATTGACAATAGAACTTGACTGTGAATTCGAATTTCGGATCGGTAACTTTATTCTCGAGTACTGTAAATGAGTGGGTGCGAAAAGTAAGATAAACAATGAAGCTTTGAAGGGCAGTGATGCAATTAAAAGGTGGTGAAGTAACAGAGAGACAGAATTTTGCATTCACTCGAGCCGACCCCTCAACCAGCTCAACAACCCTTTTGTACCCTCTCTCTCCCATACGCGCCGCTGAGGAGCACGGAACCTGAATTCACAAGATGTCAGCCAGTGAATTACAACTACAGCACCTTGACTCACATATTTCCGTCAACCAAAAAGACGTCCAAAGGTAGAAGTCCAAGTTCAGGAGGCAACTTGGCGATTTCGTTGTCCCTGATGTCCAATTCTTCCAGTCTCCATTCAGGCACTTGTCTGTTTCCTTTGAAACTCTCAGCAAGTTTGGAAAATCCATCGAGCTCGGAAATTTTATTGCCACGAAGTCGAAGATGTCGAAGGCCTCTGCGAGTGTTAGATGAGAGTATGAGATTGGAAAGAGCATCCGCTACAAGAGATGCATTGGTGATTGCATTGTGAGAAAGATTGAGAGTGACGAGGCTGGGGAAGATCCTCGTTATCAAAGGAATCAGAGATTCACTTGAACGAGGCGGAGTGGTCGCACCAGTGACAGCGTCCGGGGATGTAACCGTAGTCACAAGGTCGTTCAGATTGCAACCTTCGAGGTCCAATTCCTCCAGACACGGCAAGAAGTTGGTGGTATGCTCGGGTAATCGTGGCAGGTGGAATGACTTGTCCATACGCCTATTGGAGAGGACGAGAATCCTCAGAGTGGACGCAAAAGGCTGGGTGATAATGGTTGATAATGGAAGTGTTGGCACGGGAACAGTGAGGTCTTCGGTACGGGAAAGTTTGGACGCAGCCATAGGTGCCATCACAGAAAAAGAACGGACATGTCCTGCTTTCGAAGGCTGAGCAGATGGTGGCAAATGAAGAGTTTGTGTGGCTGCTGTGTAGTATTGGGAATTACTGAGCCCAAGAGAAGACGGACTAGAAGTATCCTTGAGTGGATCTTCCTTGGCGTTGTGAGTGTGAGCCGCAGCTGCACGGGCACGTCGTCTCCCACCTTCCGTGGCAAGACCTTGCTCTGCTGCAATCTCCCAATCTTCTTTCTGAACCTCCTTCGGATTCGGTGGTTCCGTTACAACTTTCTCTTCTTGTTTTATTGCAGGTTTCTTGGTCAACGAAGGGGTCGGCGACGTCGAATCCACACGGCTATTCGACCTCTTCTGAGATTGGGTTTCCGTCCAATCATCATTGACAGCAAAGTCGACGGTTGTTACAACTTTAGTCTTGGTCCTACGTTCCATTTCAACTTCCCAGGGTTCTTTGATGATTCGTTTACCGACGAACACACGAGTGACACCTTCTGGAGGTTCGTCATTAACAAAATCAAAGCTAATTCGCTGCCGCATGGACTGCAGAGCTTCTTTGATAACGTCCATATGAACCAAAGTTTCTTCCAGATCCATGAGTACCAGCGAAGGGAAAGGTTGACTTGGCAAAAAGGACGATGGGAAGGAATCGTCCCCAATTTCGGCATGTGAAAATCTTAGTTCCTTGAGACGCTTTATCGAGGCCAAGTTGCGAAGCAACTGTTGTGCGTGGCCTAAGGGGTTACTCGACAGATCGAATTTCGACAATGAGACAGGAAGGTTGCTGTCAATGGCTTGAGCCGAGATCTTGTTGTGAGAAACGTCCAGGTTCGTAAGCCGAGGTAAAGGAGTGGTAGAACGATTGACGACGGGTCCGAAAAAACTTATACTTGATTGTTGGTTGACTTTTAAACGGTGGGCACCTCCGAAGGGAGCATTAAAAGGTAAAGACGAAAGTTGATTATGTGACAAGTTGAGACTGGTCAATTCTGGAAGGGCAAAAAGGTTATCCGGGACGACGGTAAGCGAATTATGGGAAAGATCCAAAAATGTCAACGCGGTCAAATCAGCGAAGGTGTTTGGAAGGCTAATCAATTTGTTCTTGTGCAACTATAAAAACGTGAGTAGACACAAAGCATGACTTCTAAGCAGACCTACATCAACGGTCTTCAAAGAGCCAAATAGGGATATTTCGTGTTGGATTTCCTGGATTTCATTGTTCCAGGCCTTCAACACAGTCAAATCTTGCGCTTCAAACCACGCAGTCTTTTCCTGGTTTCTCCCTCTTCTACCGGTGCTTGGCTCAGAAGGGGGTAAGACGGGTTCATTGGGAACCGATTTCAGTGGGTCTGGTGTTATATTCAGGTGTGCCTCAAATAACACGGATGGAAGACAAGGCAGTGAACGCGTCGCAAGGTTGAGGGAACCTTTTCATACAAGCCTTTGATTGAGTTCAGCACTACGCGGGAGTAACGTTTTGGCTCTTACCTGTGTTTCTAGCGCGTTCAATTGTGTCTCTCACAGACATTCGTCCCAATAGGTCCTCCTCCTCTGCCTTTGGGGCGTCCGGAATTGTATCCTCAAGGCCATTCCATTTATCAGCCTCCCCGGTTACCGCAACTTTTGATTGAACTTTCTTGGCCTCTGCTCTCTTCAGGGCAATTGCTTCTCGAATGCTAAGAGGTGTGGCAGGAACTGGGGGTGGTGTTCCTACAGCGGGCTTTTGCTTAGAAGGTGTGGTTGCCCTTGAAGATGTAGACTGCGTTCTAACTCGGGGAGAAGAAGGCGTTGCGGTTGGGGTTGCTCGCATCGTTGACTGTGTTCGAACACGCTGGGTGCTTATATTTTCCACTGACAACTTGGCTTTCAAGGGCGTGACCGCCCTCGAAGGGCCCCTTGGTGTCGACGTCGACTTGGTATTCGTCCTGGATTGAGGGATTCTGGACATTGGTTTCAACAGCAGCCAGCTGCTAGAGGAAAAGTTACGCTTTCAAACTCCGCTTCGGCTTCGTATCCTAATCTTTTACTGACCACTATGGATTAGCTCTATTGCGCAACGAAGCGTTGTGGAAGAAGGTGGGGCTCATGAAGTACGAAGCGAACCACCCTGGTCTTGTGACAAACTTCCTCCTTCAACTACAACGTCCCAAGCGCTTGGTGGCACTTTTCTGGACGATTTTTGGCTAAACCTAGGAAAATGCCATCCGAGACTGCAGGAGAACAGTACCAAGTCTCCCGATTTACTAACTTCCTTCTCATGGATCTTTTTTTACCTAGTTGGCCAACTTAATGCTGCGCCAGAACTCGTCTCAGTGATGTTGTTCAATGGGGTCCCACCTATTTTTCTCTTAGCCGGGGAGTACTTCACACATCTCGGGTTAACCTGTATGTTCATCTATCTCATCTTGGCAGCGTATTGACAAGTTTGGCTAGTCATGCAACCTCGAGGAGGTTCAGAAAGTGAACTTAAGCCACCCCACAAGCTGAAGCTGGATATCCAAGAAGAGGGCCTCTCGAGAGAACAAATTCTCAAGTACTCAGTGTGTCAAAGGCCCTTATCCAAGCAATTATGAATTGATATATATACGTCAGGCATTTAACCGCGATGGGTTTAACTGCGTAATTACTGACCTGCCACTGCAATATCCTCAGAGGCCTCACAACGGTGTTTCATGCTTTTTAATTCATGTGCTAAATCGGAATCGCTACCGACATTTAACACCAATCACGAAATCGTGGGTCTTGCTTCACAATCGATGTAACACCCCTCTGATCACTTTTGCCAGCCCTTCGGTTTGCGATGTCTCTCATCGCTGGCAGGTGAAAGTACTAGTCAGTTAGTTCTGAACCACCTCTTTACGGTCGAGAACATGATGGTCCTTGGCTGTGAGGCACGTTACAAGTTTGACGGTAATGACCTAGTATGTCTACCGCGGGATACCTGCCGATCAAATGCCTCCATTGTACTTCAAGCTTCATGATGGCAACGAAGTCAAATTTGGGCTGGCGCAAGACGGGAAGGGACCGCTGCCAGATCTCTGTAATCTGCGACTCGCTGTTGCGCGCGTGCTGAGTTCAAGTGGTGCTTCCAGGTTGATGGGAATGTTAATTGACGATCCAGATCTTGACATGTCCAGAGAGGCCCGCGAGATGGCACCATCTAGCATCTACCTTCAGTTAGCATGCCATATGCCCAACTTTGTAAATATGTAGCCACAAAGAAATGGTATGCATTCCGTATTATTACAATCATCCCCGCGACTGGTCAGACACACTTCTTATCAGTGACGGGAATGGGTCAAATCATACCACCAAGCAGAACACCCTGTTTCTAGAAATTCACTAGAGAAAATGAATATTAAGATAGGTCCGCAAGATAATCGGCAAGGGCAGAGACTTCAACACAAATTTATAACATTTGTTGCCAAAAGAAAGTACTGTTTGTCCAGTTCATTCGAACCCATAAACTGAGCCACGATTGGTTATATGATCCTTCCAGGAGACGGGCCCGAAACCCGCTTTATAAATATTACTACCGGGGATCAAGCTAAAGAGCCAACAAAACCAAATTCAGACAGTCTGATTCCTAATGCCAGTGCTTGGTACAGCAGATCCGCCTCCACAGCAGCCATTGTTCTACAGATCGCTTCAGGAGCTTGATGGCTGGTCTCCTGGAGGAGACTACGATGAGACTGCCAAATTCAAGCCTAGAAAACTGGCTGAAAATTTGATGAACAGAGGAAGGCTGTTGGTACGCATATATTGTAATCCCGGATTTCAGATTCTAACTTATATGTAGGTGTGCCACGATTACAAGGTGCACAATATCGGATAGTTGTCTCTTTTCGCGTCCAACTTTTGCTTCAGGGAGGATACACCGAGAATTCCTTCGCTAGATCTTACACGTTCAACTTTTGGGCATCAACCGATATTTTCGTTTAGTAAGTTCTTGCAATTGAGTAACCATTAAAATATTCTTAAACTCTTCAGCTCAGTTTCTCCCACCATCGCATTACTATTCCGCCTCCAGGATGGATTTCTGCAGCTCATAGACAAGGTGTTAAAATACTTGGTACGCTGTAAGCCATCAATCTTTTTGCCAATTTGTCTCTCGTAATGGTCTCCGATAGAATATTTGAAGGAGGAAGTGGTGAAGATTGTCTTCGACTTATTGTTGGCAAATTTCCTACCACCAATTTGAGGACGGGTCAAGTCGATCAAGATTCATCGACATTTGCAATTCCCCTTTCGCTCCACTATGCAAGATTATTGGCAACTCTTGCTCGTGATAAGGGGTTCGATGGCTACCTGCTCAATCTTGAATGTCCTCTTGGTGGATCCTTTGAGCAGACAAGAGCTCTTGCAGCCTGGATCACCGCCTTGCAATCAGAATTGCTAGATAAAGTCGGATCTCATGCGGAGACAATATGGTGAAATTTCAATTTGCACTTTCTCCCTAATATCTCTGAGCGTCAGTATGTCAGGTACGATAGCATTGTTGTCAACGGAGATCTTTCATGGCAAGACCGCCTCAATAATTATAATCTGCCCTTTTTCTTGGCATCAACAGGAATCTTTACGAATTATACTGTAAGATCCTTCAGATCTTCTCAGACACTTTCGCTTACGGAGATGCAGTGGAGGAATCATTATCCGGCATTAAGCGCACAATACTTCTTGTCTCTTTCTCCAGAACTTATAAATTCTGCAATTGCGCCACGCCCTTCTCAAAAGACGCTCCAGCATATCTACGTAGGTATCGACATTTGGGGGCGCGGATGCCATGGCGGAGGCGGATTCGGTGCATTTCGAGCATTAGAACATATATCCCCAGACCAATTGGGCCTGAGCGTCGCGATCTTCGGCCAAGCCTGGACATGGGAGAGCGAACAAGACAAGGATGAGTGGAGCTGGAACAAATGGTGGGACTACGAAAGTTCGTTGTGGGTCGGTCCTACAACTGAGTTGTCTGGGATCTCACTCCCAGAGATGGAGTGGAAAAAAGGCGAAGAACTCTGTAATCACGATCGGTTCACACCCATTACTGCATTTTTTCCTCGCCATTCACCCCCAGATCCTGCTGACATCCGGTTCCATACCACTTTCTGCCCTGGAACGGGCTTGAGTTGGTTTGTCGAAGGGAGAAAGGTGTTTGAGAGCCTGCACGGATGGACGGACGTGGATAAGCAAACCACCATAGGCGACATGCTCTGGCCACATCCCACTCTGTACTGGGATGATGAAAGGGAGGAGAGGATACCATCCGCATCCATACAGTTCCACATGGACGACGCTTGGAACGCTGGTAATTCGCTATGCCTAACGATATCTTGTCCCGGATCAGACGACGAGCTTGCAGCTTATCGACCTCTTTGGCTTCCAGTTCAATCCCTTTGCCTAACTCCCCGCAAAACATATAAATCCTCGGTGATATATAAGGTGAACATGTTGGATGACGGGGCAGAAACCGAATTTGCTTTGTCCCTCCGTAAACTACCAGAATCACAAGATGATGGCATCGTTTGCAATATCACTTCATGCTCAGAGCAGGATCTTGCGAATGGTTGGACAAAGTTAATTATCGAATTCAACATTTCTTCGCTTGCGGATGTACCGACTCCTGTTTGTATTGGGCTAATAATTGCCGTCGTGGCCTTATCTCCGGTCGAGCCGATCGAAGTATCAATTCTACTCGGAGAACTCAATGTTTCACCTCTACTTCCTCCTTCGTATACCCAAGATGAGTCCCTCATTCTATGGGCTGACTATACGCGAAAGTCGTTGGGACCCTCTTCTGGTACACTTTCTTGGGAAATCGCAAGCACATTCCCAGCAGTCACTTCGAGAATCACATCGCCCG
>Ga0307507_10010426_pt1 | contig 12016 bp, 12 predicted proteins | sample 7_EM_MG_FD_207223 | JGI IMG/M metagenome (GOLD analysis project Ga0307507, IMG submission 207223) | Populus trichocarpa ectomycorrhiza microbial communities from riparian zone in the Pacific Northwest, United States - 7_EM | ecosystem: Host-associated > Plants > Roots > Unclassified | place...
AGTACGCCAGCCGCACAAAATAAGAAATGAAACTCTGACGGAAGGGGTGGAACAAGAAAATCAAATAAATACACTGGGAGGAATCAACAGGAAAACCCTTGCCGAAGACAACATCAACAAAATAAATAATTGTTATAACCACTGTGAAACCCAAAGTGACCAACAATGAAAGGAGAACAATAGGGGTGCGGGGGCAAGTTTAACTGTTGCCGCGTTGCGAATATTACTCCTGAACCCACAGTGTTGACATCTGCCACCAAGGTAGTGCAATACGACGACTGAGGGTAACCGATTGGCGCGACTGTGGAGAAAGCCCAAGATGAGGCGAAAGGGCAGTAGGATGCCAGCCGAGTCAGTGGAATGTAGCTGTAACCGAGCAACAGAACGAGACCTGAACGGAGGGAGGAGGGGGACACTCAATAACCGTGGAAACTATCGGTGACTGTGTGAGTCTCTGACTAGGCAGCCTCTAGAGGAGGTGAAGACAATGGAGAAATCGACCGTGACCTGTTGAAAGGTTTTCTCCTACTGGGAATTGTAGTCCCAGCCGTCAGTAACATGGGCGAGAGAGTGTTGCCGACCATGCGAGCGGTAAGCGAGGTAGCGAAGCGCGAGCGGACAGAGGGGGGGAGTAGAGCCAAACAACCCCTAGAAACAAGGACGCCAGGGCCCAAGGACATCATGAGGGAAGTACGGCGGGAGGGGCGGGGTCTAGCTCATGGAGAGTAGGGGTGCAGCTCACTGAGAGTGCGGGGGTGGTAGTGGTTGATGATGAATTTTCATGTTGTTGAGATTTCAATCGCCGGGTGTGTAGAGGATATAGTTCGTGACCCAAATCCAAAGCCCTGTGGGTGCTCTCATATAGGGCTTTTTCCCCCAACCTTAACCCTGCATCACTGATACTCTTGCGTCATGTGACTCATTACTCATCGTGAGTCATTGTGTGAAATCTATTAGCTGACTCCTACGAGACCGCTGCGCAATATCTCGCAACCAATCAAAATCCATATAACAAGTTATGTGCCCTAAAGGGGTCACATGCGTGAACCCTATGACTCATAACTATAGGTGATGTGCGAGATATATCAACCACATAACCACAATCGTGGGTCATGTCACTAAACAACTAGTAACAATACAACAATGACTAGCTATTAGGTTGTCATGGGAAAAGCTATGAGTCGATTAATCTCATAGTGTGAAAAATAATACACCGATAACTAATAACTATTAGTCATGAGGAAAGAGGCTCTGCTTTGTCACTGTTTGTGACATTAGCTCCCTTCCCCCTCTTACATAGGTGCCACAATGCTATGTTCTTCCCGAAGGAGCCATTTCCCTCGCCATCCTTGTCGCCTCTCGTTTGAGTCTTCAGATCTCCAGTTTCCTCTACTGGTATGGCTGTTTTATCATTCGCAAGGTGCTGTTGCCAATTCCCAATAATCGCTATTGGTGGGCTATTGGGGCTTGCCAAGCTTGGATTGGTGTGTCGTTGATAGGAATGAGTTCCTTATCTTGGTCTCGTTGCTTCCAGAGTTCCTGGAGATAGCATCGTAGGATATCAACATCCAGGATTCTTTTTTCCCTTACCCCCCTCCTAAGTTCCGTTCTGGCAATTTTAATCCCCCTCTACCTTTCCGCCTCTTTGTTGTTAAGTAACTGTTTAACCCCATGTGCCCTGGAATAGTTGTCAACCCTTATTTTGTCTTCCTTATGCCCCCAGCAGTGTTCTGGAACTATTCTTTTCAACTGCGCCTTTTCACATCCTCAGCTCTCGCATTTCCGTATCTGGGGCCTTCCGGTGGCTAAGTAGTAGGACGACGCGGTGATGGTTGTATTTTGTAGAGCCCATTTTCGTCTATGCTCTTGTCATAGTACATCGGGTTTTGGGGAAACATATTGACCATTTTCTTGCTCAGATAGATGTTACATTCGTCTTTGTAAGATCCTGTCCAGTTGATCGAGGCGTCTGCGACCTCTTCTTCTTCCAATGGTCCATAGTAGTCTGGACTCGTTGGCAGGAAGAATTTTCGTCCTTCATCCCCTCCCTGATGTGGGAGTGGAGCTGACACATGTGGCCCTGATTTGATCGTTTTATTGTGACTTCAACCCAACCTTGGCCATTGTGGGTGCCTCTGGTGGAGCCAGTTGACTGCGATCCCTGCATTGTTGTAGCTTTCTGCCTGGTACCAGAGTTGGTCGTCTTCGTGTGAGTATGCCTGCCACATGGCTCTGGATTAGAGCCTGTTGTCCTTGAGTCGAGTGTGAATGATTTCGTCGAGTTCGTATGCGTCTTCATCTTCCCTCTGAATAGGAAGCGGAGATTATTTGATTTCAGCGGGAAATCGCTTGTCTTGGTAAGGTTCGAGGTGAGAGATGTAGAATGTGTTCTGTGTGGCTCTAGATGGTGCTATGGCCAGCCTATATGCCCTTGTTCCAATCCGTGCCAAGATTTTGAATTGTTCGATGCTCTGGTAGTCTACTTTCTTCGATAGTGTCTTCGTCTTGATGTTGGGTGGCAACAACGAGACCATATCTCCTGATTGTAGCTTAGAATATGGTTTTCGGTGTTGCTAGTTGACGTACACTCAGGGGTACTGTTACAACATGGCATTAGTCCTTCCCGTCTCTTCATCTCTTTCCAAGTGGAAAGCAGTGGTGAGTCCTTGTTCCAGTCCTAGTTTCCTTGGAGTTTGTTTCAATAGGGCTGAGGTAAATAGTGTCCCCATGTCGGTGCTGATATCCTCTGCTTGTCCGTGCAGTCCGACTCTCTCCTTCTTGAAGAGATTGGCAAACTGCTTTCCGTCTAGATCCCTTGCACCTGGAATGAAATGCCTCATTTTCATTAGCCGATTGATGACCACCAGTACGGTTTCATACCCCTCTGATTTACGCATATCCATAATGAAGTCAATAGCAATTGATTTCGATAGTTGATCTGGTTCGTCATCCGAGGGTATTAATCCGTAGTGTGAATGTTGGATCAGCTTGGTCCTTCGACATGTGTCGCAATTTTTTATGAATTGTTTGATATCTCCTCTTCACCTTGGCCAATAGTAGCGTCAGCTGATGAGTTCGGTAGTTTTTGCTATTCCGCCTGGTCCCGCTTGTGGGGGTCGTGCTGTCTCGCGATAAGAGTCGTCCATATCGCTTCATCGTTTGGTATTCAAATCTTTCCTTAGTACCATAAGAGGTACTTCTTCCATTGATATAGCCCCAGCGCTATTCCTGTCGTTTCTTGCTCTCCTTTGTTCAATTCCCTTTTGATAGGTGGATTTCGTCGTTGATCGTCGTTGCTTTCTCTATTTCTCCTTTGTCGTTGTCTTGAAAATCTGTTGTTTCCCATAGGTTGAACTTGATTTCTTCGGTATCTCGAATGTCGCAGTCTCAATCCTTTGGTAATCAGATTCCCACATTCCTTGTGAGGCACTTCTAGCCAGCCCTATGTTGGCCTCCCGCTCTTCTTGTGAGGGCGTCTGGTTCTTCTCCTTCTTTTCCTGGTCATTATTCAATTTTGAATTTGTATTGACTTAGTTCTTGAATCCATCATGCTTGTCATTCACTTAGCTCTTTCGTTGTCATGAAGGTTACAAAGTCTTTGTGGTGGGTGAGGAGTCGAAACGGCTTCAGGCCCCCCGCGGCACATTGTTTCCATTGGTGGAATCCCTGAACTATTGCCAGTAGTTCCTTCTTGTGTATGTCGTATTTGCATTCGGCATCTGACATTGTCTTGGATCGGTATGCCACTGGTCTCCATTTTCTGTCCTGGCACTGTTGCCACAGTATCCTGGAACAGACGTATTTTGAAGCGTCTGCCTCGATCTTGGTTGGTGCCTGGGGGTCGAAGTAGACAAGGACTGCTGCCGTTGTTAGTTTGGTTCTCAGTTCGTGGAAGGCTTGTTGTTTCTTGTCTTCCCATTCCCATTTGCTGATGCATTGCCTTTTTCTTGGTATGTATAGTGGTCTTACTGTTCTGCTGAAGCCTGCTATAAATTGTGGGTACAAGGTGCAGAATCCTGGGAAACAATAAATTTCCTTTATCATTTGGCGTTTTGTCCAATCCCATATGGCTGGTGTCTTGACTGGGTCTGTCTTGACTCCTTCTTCTCCAATGATAAATCCTAGGTATTTCTTTTCGCTTTGGTGGAATTCCCATTTTGATGATTTGACTTTCATGCCCCAGCCTCGTATTGCTTCGAGGATGTTGCAGATGTCTTGTCGGTGTTGTTGTAGGGTACCAGAATATCTAAGTACATGATCCCGGTAGACGATGCAACACATCTCGATGTGTTCCAACAGGACCTAAGTGATGAATCGTTCCAATGCTGCGGGTGCCTTGTATAATCCCAATTTTATCACCAGCTATTCGTATATCCCTAGTTGCGTTGAAAAGGTCCTTTTCAACTCGGTTTCTTCCGCGATCTGAATGTTGTTGTAGATGTCCTTGATGTCTAACTTGGTGAATTACTTGGCTACTCCCAGCCTATTCAAGAGTTCACTAACGAGTGGTAGTGGAGGTTGATCCTTTTGGGTAACTTCTTTCAGCGCTCGGTAGTCGGCACACAGTGTAAGTATGCAATCTTTTTTCCTGAAAAAAGTGATTGATGATGCCCTTCCTGACTTCACCCTTTCAATCCAGCCTCAATTCGGATTCCATTTAATATATCAAGGGAGCTCCTCCAATTGGTCATACCTAAGGGCGTATATCATCTTGATTCCCACTGTCATTGGTTCCTGCAGGTCGATTCCCAAATCGCTACCTGCTCAATAGAGTGGTACTTTTATCTTCTCTCCTTTTTAGAATACATCCAACAGGTGATGATATTCTCGAGGGACCATGTCCCTGACGTCCAGGTCTTCATTGTCCTTTTTGTTTTTTATCGCCAGCTGGGTACTGATGTTAATAGCTTCTGGCTGAATTTTGTTGTCGACTTCATCTTATATGAGTATGCTGGTCATTTCCCCTTTTCGGTAGAACTATCCAAAAGCTCTTACCAATATTTCGTTGGTTTCCATCCGAGGTTTGGCACTCTGGCCGTTGACCTGTTGGTCTATGGTGGTGGCAAAGCTTCCGAATCCCGGTTTTCCCCTAGTGGTATGCTCTACCTGGGCTACTTCTAGTAGTTCCCTGTTGTCGATCTTTCCAATACTACCATGCACAATCCGATTTCCCTGTTCCCCTCAGTATGGTTAGTCTTCTAGGTTGACCAGAACTACCTTAATTTCACCTGTGTCGTTGGCATCAATCACCCCATGAGCCCGTCCTGATTCCATGTTTGACTACTAAACTGCTTCCTGGTGCAATTCGTTCATATGTGTTGTGAGATAATCCGATGGCTATTCCACTTCCAAAAATGGCTTGTCCTCTTCAACAAATATTGCTTCCTTCATTTGGGTTCAAGTCGTCTCCTGCACCCCTGGCTGATCCTTTCACAGGGAGTCTGGCCTCGTTTGATAGCTGCTTAACTCTGACACTCTTGTCATTGGCGCTGTGATCATGCTTGGCCTGAACCTTGGCGAACCTGGTAATGAGGTTCTCTTCCAGGCCTTTTTGTAGGGGTTCCGTATAGGCAACTCAGGAACCTTTGAGACACCAAGTCATACATCCTTTCCTGTCAAATGTGATCCTTGTGTTGTTCCACTCAATTGTTGGGTTGTGTTCTCTCAAGCATGGCATCTTGAGCATGACCTTATTGTTTGCAGGTTTGCCACTTGGCAGGTTGTCAATCCCCTAGGACTACTAATATCCATAGGTACTTTCGTCATATGGGTAACAGGAGCTATAGCCCCGGGTTTTCGGTCCGCTAGGCAAATCTCCCGAGGGTTTTTGCTTTGATCATCCTGATCCAGTGTTTGTTGCAGACCTCTCTATCTATGAAGTCTTCCTTTCCTCATGAGTCATTGATGACGTTGATAGTGACTGACTCTCGTACACCGTGTAGTTGTATTTTGACCATGATATTGTTATTGTCATTTTCGAGCGTTTCTGTGTCGTTGAGTGCAGCTAGTTGTTTTCCATGATGATGGGTTTTCGCTCTGGTCTGTCCCTCAGACTATCTCTTACTGGGGATATTTGTCCTTTCCCAACGGTGCGGTTTCCTGTTCAACATCAATTTCCCAGAGCTTGGGTCTCGTCAGCCAAGGTGCAGGTCTCTTTGTTGTTTGCCAGGTTCTACCTTGCTCGTTTAATGTTTTGGGTCAATTCCTTTTGGCCAGTTCTGGGCTAGGTGTCCCAGTTGGATGCATTGGAGACATAGTGGTTCCCGAAATGTCCTTCGGAACTCTTGTCTACAAGTGTTGAATCTTGGTCGTTTTCTGGTAGCGTTTAATTCCGTCAGGTAGCTGTAGTTCTGACGAGTGTTATTTGTGGGTTGATATGTTGTGTCTCAGTTTCGTGGTGTAATAGTTTCTTGTTTGGTGTTCTTTGGTGGTGATCCTTGCATATATCTGACCCCTGCCTGCTTGGTCTCTTTCTGGATTACACATTAGGCTAGGACTTCCCTGCTGTTGTTTTTGTCGCTGCCCGCTCCTCAGACTGTTTGAAGTTCCGTGTTCATTCCTCCTAGGATTAGTTCACCCCCTGTCGAGTCCTCCAGTTTGGCTTCGCTAGCGAGGAGGCAGAACTCATGCCTATATTCCGTGAGTGATAGTTTGCCTTGTTTCATCCTCATTTGTTTGATCCTTGCTTCTCCTTTGGCATCAATTACGCCCCAGTGACTTTGTAGTTCCGCCTTTAACGATTTCCAGGTATTCCAGGTAGGAGTGATTCATTCTTCCACGTCTGGTGTGATCCATGTTCCTGCATCGTGTCTTATAAGGCTTGTTGTGTATAAGATTTGCTTTCGTTGTGGCCATCCTGCCATCCTACTGTTTTGTAGTATACCACGAGGTGGGCTACCAGCCTCGGACTTTCTGTCGTTGTCCTTGGTATTCTTCGGGTTCCTGTGCTTTGGACCACCTACTGGCACCGCTTAAATGTGTTATAATCTGCCTCATGTGTTCCAGGTTCAAGTCCAGTATCGTATTAGAGGATTTCGCATTGCTTGGCTCCGCCAGTACAGCCATCGTCCTTCGCCGAGCTCTCCCTTGTTCTTCTGTTTCTTCTGATCCATCCGGCGATGGTGGTCCATGTGTTTTAGGCTCAATACCCTCTCCTCTGTCACTGCTCTTTCCAATCTGTCTTCTAATGATGAAAGGTTAATGCCTTGCACTAAGGGGTTTATATTGTCCTCATTGTTGGTCTCCATTTTGTCTGTGTCTTAGGTCAGGCTGGTTTGACCCACCCAAATGTTACAATTCACTCTTGGCTGAGTGATAGTTGCAGCAGGTAACCGATGGGTCACTAACGATCAGTCCTCTCAGCCAGATACCAAGTACGATAGCGGAGTGCTTTGCCTTCGATCCACTAATCTCGATCGCTAGGCTCGTGTAAGACAGTCGCGTCTCAATTCCCAAAAGAGTGATAGATCAAATATCATGTTTCAAAGTATAGTGTATCAAAGAACTTTGATGATTGCGTGAAGAACTCAAATCCAAAGTGCCGAGGAAGCTGTTATATGGGGTCATTCTCTCAACCCTAACTCTGCGTGAGTTATCCTCTCACTTCACACTACTCATGACTCCTAGTGTGTCATAGTGGGAAATCAATCAGCTCACTGGTACGAGTCCGCTGCGTCATATCTTGCAACCAATCAAAACTCATAAAACATGGGATGTGCGCTAAAGGGGTCACATGAGCAAAGCCCCTGACTCATAAATATGAGTCATGTGCGAGATACATAAACCACATGACCACAATCGTGACTCATATTACTAAACAACCCATAACAATAAAGCAATGATGGGCTATTGTGTCGTCATGTCAAAACCGATGAGTCAACTGATCTCATAGTGTAAAACATAAGAAACTGATGATTAATAACCATTGGTCATGAGACAATCTGCCTCACTTAGCTATCGTGTGTGACAGTCAACAACATCCTCCAAGCCATAAGAGACTCGGGGCTGAAAGTTATACAATCCTAATGCCAATTCCACCAAAGTGAAACAGCGTACTTGGGATTCATCATTGGACAAGCAGGAGTCAAGACTGATCTAGTCAAGATGCAAGCCATCTGGGATTGGACGAACCCTCCAACGATAAAGGAAATTCAATGTTTCCCAGAATTCTGCAACCTGTACGGATGATTTATACAAGGCTTCAGCAGGACAGCAAGACCACTATATGCACAAGCAAAAAAGTGCGTGTATCGGTAAATAGCAACGGGGAGACAAGGAACAACAAGGATTTGAGGAATTGAGAACAAAGCTAAACAGAGCACAGGTACTGGTCTACTTCGACCCCATCATACCAACAAAGATCGAATCATACTTGTCAAAATACTTGAGCTCCGGGATCCCCTCCTAACAGTTCCAGGACCGAAAGTGCAGCCCAGTGGCACATTAATCCAAATCGATCTCGCTTGTGGAATGGAACTCCTATATATATGCCAAAGCACTACTAGCTACACTTCGGGATTTGCAGGAATGGAAACACTCTATGAGGAGAATCCCGAAGCCTGTGCGCGTCCTCGCTGACCTCAAGAACCTACTAACCTTCCTCACAATAAAGGAAGTAAGTCAACGACAAGCACAATGAATGCAAAAACTAAGTGAATCCAATTTCAAAATCAAGTTTCGACCAGGTAAGGGCAGCGTGAAACCAGACGCCTGTACGAGAAGAGCCGGAGACCTACGTTGAGTAGGTGATATGAGACGCACAAGGAATGTGGGGATCTTACTAGAAAAGGAACGATACTGGGACATCACTGACACCAAAGATATCAAACTCGACATATTGGAGACAACACTCCTCCAAGACAAGTACCAGGGAAAGATACAGGCCGCTAGCAAGAAGTTAAACGAAATCCAAGGCATTAAAAGGAACGTGAACAGAAGGAAAAAACAAAAGGAAAAGGGATAGCGCTGGGGCTATGTCAAATGGAAGGACGACCCCTTCTAGTACCAAGGCAAGATTTAGAGACCAAACAATGAAGGGATATGATTGACTCTGATCGCCAAACACCAGGAAGCCTCACACCCGAGATACAGCGGAATGGTAAATACTACCGAACTTATCAGCTGAGGTTACCATTAGCCAAAGATCAATAAAGACATCAAACAATTCATAAAAGATTGCGAGACATGTCAGTGGACCACAGAGGGCTAACATGGACTCTACGGATTACTACAATCAACTGACAACCCTGATCTACCATGGAAATCAATCGCGATCGACTTCATTATGGACCTGCCAAAATCAGAAGGATATTACACGGGACTGGTGATCATTCATAGGCTGAGAAAAAAAGATCCCTTTGATTCCATGCTCGAAATATCCAGAGGCACGGTAGTTTGCCAACCTCTTCATGAAGGAGATAGTTAGGCTGTATAGACTAGCACATGATATCATCACTGACAGAGGGATACTATTTACTTCAGACCTATGAAAAGAAACCACAGGGAAAGTAGAAATGGAAAAAAGACTCAGCACGGCTTTCCACCTGCAAACAGATGGAGAGACAAAACGAATGAATGCCATAATGGAACAATATTTCCCAGCATACATCAACTATCAATAAGGCGACTGGTGTGGCTACCAACCACTTGCAAAATTTGCATACAACAAGGGATATCAGGGGAGCATCAAAACCACCTCTTTCTTTACAAACTACAGCATAAACCCCCAAGTCAAGATGAACTGTCATCTAATCCCAGGAAAAACAAGAGACTGGAAGAAATGACTCAGTTACATGACTCATGAAGGCAGGAGATCCTGGCCGCCTAATTAGGACGAAGAGAATGCTAGGATCAATACTAAAATCCTGATCTGAACCTAAAATCAGAACATGTGGTGGGCTTGTTGTCACAGAAGATCACGAGCACACTACCATGGAAGCAAAGGGATTAAAAGAAAATCGGACCATTCAAAATCTTGGCAAAGGTTGGAACAAGCGCATATAAGCGGGCCTTACCCCCTCAATAGCGATACACAACATATTCCACATCTCCCTGCTCGACCCTTACGAAGAAAACTCATTGACCAGAACACGACACCGTCTGGTACCTGGCACAAAACTTCAACAATGCCAAGATCACAGTGGACCAGTTCCACAAGAAATACCCAAAAGAAACCAAGAATGGGCAGAAGTCAGAATAGGTCAATCACGATCGGTACAACCTGTGGCGGCCTCACTCCCACATCTGGGATGGAAGGTACCACAAGGATTCTTTCCCACAATTACCTCAGACTACTCTGGACCATGAGAAGGAGAAGAGATACCACACCCCTCTTTCAACGGAAAGGGATGTTACAACGACGAATGCAACATTCACTTGAGCCAAAAAATGGCAAATGAGTTTCCCAAAAATCGAAAATACTACGACAAGAGCATCGACAACAACGCTCCCTACGAAATACAAGCATCACATCCCCCATATCCTACACAGCCACCGAAACGCCATTGACACGGGAATGTGGGGGCTGGCCGCCGGAAAAAAGATTACTTGGAACGAAAGCTTCCGGCCTGAATACCAGCAGCATAAGGAAGACAAGATAAGGGCTGCCTACTCCCCCAGGGCATATGGGGTTAAACAGTAGCTTGATGGCAAAGATGAGCAAAAGAGGAGGGCAATGAACATTCAGAGGACGGGACTTGGAGGTGGGGGAGCAAAAACAGAATTCTGTACATCGGCAGCCTATAAGGCAAAGTGATGGAACGCTTGAAGCAACGAGAGCAAGATAATGAAGTCTTTGCAATCAATGACCCAAAAATCCAAGCTGGGCAAACAACAATAGCACACCCATAGTGATCGTTGGAAATCAGCAACCGCACTCTGCGAATAATGCAACGGCAATATGAGAACAGCCAACAGGTGATCCGAAGGCTCAAAAGAGCGGCGAGGAGGATGGCAAGGCAAATGGATTGCTTGGGAAGATCATAGCATCATGGGACTGATGCAATAGGAGGACGGGGGCTAAGGTCATAAACGGTGACTAAGCAAGGGAGATTTCTCATGACTACTAATTAGTAGTCATCGGTTGTTATCTTTTACGCTATGAGGTCAGTTAACTCATAGGCTTTCATATGACGATGCGATAGCGTGTGATTGGTTCATTGGTATTGGTTGTTTAGTGACATGACTCATGATTGTGGTCATGTGGTTTATGTATCTCAGACAGGACTCATAGTTATGAGTCATGGGTTTTGCGCATGTGAGCCCTTTAGAACACATGACTTGTCTTATGGGTTTTGATTGATTGCGAGATATGGTGTAGCTGACTTGTACGAGTCAGCTGATGGATTTCACCCTGTGACTCACTATGAGTCATGAGTCGCGTGATGCGCGAGTATTAGTCAGGCAGGGTTAGGGTTGAGGGAAGAACCACAATATAATGGCACCCTCAGGCCGAAGGATTTGAGTGAAGCTAGTCGTCACCCTCTACCACCCCCCCCTCTGGATTCTGAAAAAGCTTACACCCCGCTTTGCTTATGCGGTATCACACCATACTTTGCCCCCTCATTTCGTCCCCTGATGGCGATCAAACCCATCCCCACAGGCAATCAGGTGTTGACTACCGCTATCTCCCATGCCAACACCCACTGCCTTCCAGAACCGCCTTCACCATCCCTCTCTGTTCGCCCGTTCCCCGTCCTCCCCTTCCTGGGCCAAAGCTTCTCTGAAACCACCAACATCCTACAGTTGTACCTCCACGTAGTCCCACATCTCTCCCCCCATGACTCCCAGATCATTACAGCCGGCGAAGGCTCTGCCTTCTCCATTATATGATCCACCGTCGCTGCTATCGTAGCCATCACAACCCAGCTCAACACCTTTACCGCCCCACTCACTGAAATCCGCAAGAGGAACCATGAGCTTGGCTCCTCCAGGCAGGATCTCTCCTCCAGGGTGGCAAACAGATCTTCCACAGGAAGATATCCGCCCCCTCCAGTCGGCCCCACGTGACCTATCACCT
>Ga0307507_10010427_pt1 | contig 12015 bp, 2 predicted proteins | sample 7_EM_MG_FD_207223 | JGI IMG/M metagenome (GOLD analysis project Ga0307507, IMG submission 207223) | Populus trichocarpa ectomycorrhiza microbial communities from riparian zone in the Pacific Northwest, United States - 7_EM | ecosystem: Host-associated > Plants > Roots > Unclassified | place...
TAGGTTTTTTTTTTCCTATTTAAAAAAAAAAGCAAATAAGGAAAAAAAATATAATAGCTCTTCCTTGAGCCCTCCCCCGCTTCTATATATATATATATATATATATATATATATATATATTATTTATTTTTTCCTTTTTCTACACAACATGGCACATCTCTCCGTGGAAAATGTCTTGAATATATATTATTTGATCGGGACTCGCGGCATATGCCCCAGTGTTAACCAGATATTAATTAATTTCAGGCCAATAAATTGCAATTTCTTTTTTTTTTTTAACTTTTTGATAAAGAGTATAATTAATTAACAATTGACAATTTTTTGTGCAGCTCAATAATATAATTAAATCCCAATTGGAAGAGTATATATCTACTCTAATTTCTTAATAGTGTTTAAACGAGACACTATTAGGTGTCTCTGTCCGTCGTTACCGTCTATCATTCTCAGGTTAGGTTCCTTTTCTTTCTTTTATATATATATATATATATTATGGTTAATCCGAGCGAGAAAAAACAAATAATTTTAAAATTGAAGTCTGGTCGGAGAAAAAAAAATATAGTGGAGAGTGATTTTTAAAATAATTTTTTATTTAAAAATATATCAAGATAAATTAATTTTAATTTTGTTAACATCAATTTATTAAATTATCAAAAATATATTAAAAAAATCACTTTAATAATCTTTCAAGTTAAAAACACCCACAAAAGATGCTCGATGAAGATTGAAAAGCAACAAGTTGGAAGCAGTCCCCAACTCCCACGTGTGGATTAAAGCTACTTGTACACTAAAACCTACAGATATTTTAATAATTGATCCTTAAACGAGAAGAAAACAAGACTCTTGACACCGAAGCCACGTGTGAGCACGAGGCATAATGAATTAGGTCACCGACGTGTTTGCAGAATCATTAACTTGTCAAAAAAAGACCAGACATTGTCAGCTATTAACCTGCAACGTGGACAACATCATAGCCAGATATTCTTAAAAAAAACAAAACTACCTTTTGTTTTTATCCACATGGATGCTGATAATTGGTAGTTGGTTTACAGTATCTATTTATTTCTTTTTTCTATGTTTATTGCTATCTTTTTTTTTTCTTGTCGGTATGATCTATTAATTTCTTCTATCTTTTGATAAAATGTGCTGTTCATTAATGTTGTTGTCGATATTATTATTTATCAGGTAAATATTTAATTTTATTACTGGCAAAGAAAGTGGATAATATAATAAGTAGGAGATTAATATATAATTATATATATATATATATATATATATATGTTTATTGTAACTACTGAATGAAAGCTTGTTAGGGTGCAAATGGATATGAATATTGACTGCAATCTTTATTATTATATTTCACTCGTTTAAATTGTCAAATCTAACGAGGCCGTGAACTTTAGTTTCTGGGTAAGAATGGGAACATAACTACGCAAACTGGTTTATTTGTTTGTGTAACGGAAAGAAAAGTAGATAAAGACCTTTTTTAAAAGAAATAATTATTCTCTTATATGTAGTTATGTCACGTGTAGACCCAAGAGGTCCCGGCGGAGCGGTAGGCATGCTCTCGTCGCTTACGAGGTTGGGGGTTTGACCCTCTTCTTCGTCTGCAGAAGGACGCTTGGGGAGGCCTTGCCACCCGGGCCGAGGGATTAGTCTGGGCCAGCGCCTGGGATACCCTGGTTTGACAAAAAAAAAAGTTATGTCACGTGTAGAAGTTCGAAAATATTTCTCCCTATTTGATTGTCATGTAGGCTTGCATGAGTCCACGGGTTATTTTTATATATATAAAAAATATTAAAAAAATATAAAATCCAAGAGTATTTAGTCTATTTATAAAGAAAGATTAGGGGTGAGCAAAAAAACCGGTTCGGTTCGGTTTCGGTTTTTAAAGTCTAAAACCGATTGAACCGAACCGAACCGAATCGGTTCAACCAGACCAACCCTTAAAAAAAACAACTATAAATAGGATACTTTTTCTAACCCTAAACCTAAAACTTAAACTTTACTCTCTACATTCCCTGCACATAAGAGCAGCCGCCTCCCTCCTTCTCTATGCATCTCTCCCCTCTCCTTCTCTATGCATCCCTCCTCCTTTATTGGAGAAGGAGACTGAGTTGGTGTTGCATTCCCTACACAGAAGAGCAGCCGCCGTCCCCTTCTCTATGCATCTCTCCCCTCACCCTCCCTTTCTCTCTGCATCTCTCCCCTCTTCTTCTCTATGCATCTCTCCTCTTTGATTGGAGAAGGAGACTGAGATGGTGCAACTGGGTTGGATCGGTTACCATTGAGAGCAAGTTTAAGGTTTTTTCTTTGCAGGTGTGTGGTGGTGGCTCCAAAACGAAGTGAAGGGAAGATTGGAGAGGAACAAAAAGGGATTTTTTAAACTAGTGTGTAAGGGTTTGGCCCTTCCTCTTTGATTTGTTCCTCTTTTTCAAATAATAATGTTTTGATGATTTTACATTTTAATAACAGATATCTTTTGATATTTTCTTTGCTTTTTTTTTCCTCCAGTCAAATGACTTCTGTTCTTTCATTTTGTTGTGTAACTTTTTGCAAAGTTTAATTTTTGGACAAAGATATAACAAAAAGAAAATCGGGGTTGAATTTCTGGATATCATGCATGCCCAACCAATTTAAAAAAGAACCATACTTGTTGAGAAAGCAAAGATTTCTCAGAAAATACACAGAAAACACAGATCTGTAAAATTAGAAATAAAACGAAAATAGAATCCCTGAAAAAATATAATTAGTGAAAAAACTCAGAAATAATTTTCGGTTTACATTGGTTTGGAAGGAAAAAAAACCGGACCGAACATGGTCGGTTCGAACCGGTTTTCGGTTCAAAAACTTGAAAAAAAATAATTTCGGTTCGATTACTTATTTTAGCCCAAAACCGGATCGAACCGGAAATGCTCACCCCTAAGAAAGATATAAGAGCTTGAAGCCTCGCGTTGGAGCCAAATCCAAGGTTATTGGACATGGAGTTGCAGCCAGACCCAACGCTCTTGGGTGTGGCGTTGCAGCTAGACCCAAACTTGGGTCGGGTCAGGCTGTAAGACTAAGAATGTGTTGCAAACCGCGTTCCCAAAAAATTCAAAATTTTTTTTTTGCTAAAATTTAATATAGTTTGTATGTTTTGGATCGTTTTGATGTGCTGATATCAAAAATAATTTTTAAAAAATGAAAAAACATCATTGGCATGCATTTCGGCACAAAAGTTATTTGAAAAGCAACCGCTACCATACTACCAAACACTCTCTAAAGGGACTTGGATCTAAGCTCCAGCCACTCCCAAGCACTCTCTAAAGGGACTTGGATCTATGCTCCAGCCACTCCCAAGCAACTTGGGTCAGGTGACCATTTCCAGCCTCAAGTTTCTTTGTGGTAGAGGATGTCAGATCCAAGTTAATAATAATAATAATAATAATAATAATAATAATAATTGTTTTTACCTTTTAAATTAAATTTATGTTTTTTCAATGGTAATAAAGTTTATTTCAAATTTAATAATATTAACAAAATTAATAATATCTATAATATTAATATTAAATTAATAATAATAATAATAATTGATTTTACCTAACATCTTGGGTCCTGGTGGCAGCAGGACCCAACGACCCAGCCACAATTTTTTACTTACAAATAGCAAAAACAACGTCCCCCGAGCGCTACAATATTTATAATACAAATAATAATATTTTTAATATCAATAATAATATTAAACTTACTCATGTTTAAGTGGGTCTGGCTACAATACCAGGCTTAAGAGCTTTGAACTCATCTAAATGTCAGACCCATGAGCCCTAGGTATGGCTGCAATACCATACCTATTAGACTTGAGTCTGGACACCGAACCCAAGTGTCTTGGGTCAGGCAATGCTACAAGACTCATGGGACTTGAGTTTGCGTTCCTGCTACTCCCAAGCACCTTGGGTCAGGTGCACCTTTCTAACCCCAAGTTTTTTGGGTCTGGAAGGGGATGTCAAACCCAAGTTAATAATAATAATAATAATAATAATAATAACTGATTTTACCCTTAAAATCAAATCTATATTTTTTTCGATAGTAATAATATTTATTGTAAATTTAATAATATTTATAATATTAATAATAATATTTAACTTGTCTGTTCAAGTTCTTATATTTTTTAATCTTTTTTAAAACAATATATGGTTTTTTTTTATGGTAATAATAATTTTTTTCAATTTACTAATGATAACAATAAATAATAATACAAATAATAATAATTCTTAATGTTACCCTTCAAATCAAATCTATTATTGTTTTTCAATATTAATAATATTGTTTTTCAAATTTATTAATTATTAATACTTTTAATTATAATAAAAATAATAATATTTATAATACAAATAATATGATTTTTAATATCAATAAATTAATTATAACAAAAAAATAATTTTTTTAATACAAATAATAATATTTTTAATATTAATAATAATATTAAATTTACTTATGTTTAAGTGAGTTTCGTTGCAACACCGGGTCCAAGAGCTTTGGACCTATATTAAATGTCAGACCCAAAAGCCTTGGGTCTGGCTACAACGTCGAACCATTAAACATGGGTCAGGATCCCGGACCCATTTGCCTTGGGTCCACACACTTGACCCAAGGGTTTTGGGTTAGGCAGTGCTGCAAGACTCACGGGACTTCAGTCTGCGCTCATGCCAGTCTCAAGCAACTTGAGTCGGGTGTACCTTTCCAGCCCCAAGTTTTTTGGGTTTGGAAGAGGATGTCAGACCCAAGTTAATAATAATAATAATAATAATAATTGATTTTACTCTTAAAATCAATTTTTTTTTTATAGTAATAATATTTATTATAAATTTAATCATATTTATAATATTAATAATATTATTAAAATGTATGTTTTTTCTTCGATGGTAATAATAATTTTTTTTCAATTTACTAATGATAACAATAAATAATAATACTAATAATACTAATTCTTAATTTTATCCTTCAAATCAAATCTATTATTGTTTTTCAATATTAATAATATTTTTTTTCAAATTTATTAATTATTAATACTTTTAATTATAATAAAAATAATAATATTTATAATACAAATAATAGGATTTTTAATATCAATAAAATTAATTATAACAAAAAAAAATATTTATAATACAAATAATAATATTTTTAATAATAATAATAATAATAATAAACTTACTCATGTTTAAGTGAGTCTGACTATAACACCAAGCCCAATAACTTTGGGCCCATCTTAAATGTCAAACCCAAGAGCCTTGGGTCTGGCTGTAACATCGAACCCATTAGACGTGGGTCAGGATCCCGGACCCATTTGTTTTGGGTCCACACACCTGACCCAAGGGTCTTGGGTTAGGCAGTGCTGCAAGACCCATGGGACTTCAGTCTGCGCTCATACTAGTCTCAAGCAACTTGGATCAGGTGTACCTTTCCAGCCCCAAGCTTCTTGGGTCTGGAAGGGGATGCCAGACCCAAGTTAATAATAATAATAATTGATTTTATTCTTAAAATCAAATTTATGTTTTTTTTTATAGTAATAATATTTATTGTAAATTTAATAATATTTATAATATTAATAATAATATTTAACTTGTTTGTCCAAGCTATATTTTTTATTTAAAAAAAATATATGGTTTTTCTTTGATGCTAATAATAATTAATTTTTTTCAATTTACTAATGATAGCAATAAATAATAATAATAATTCTTAATTTTACCATTCAAATCAAATCTATTATTGTTTTTCAATATTAATAATATTTTTTTAAAAATTTATTAATTATTAGTACTTTTAATTATAATAAAAATAATAATATTTATAATACAAATAATAGTATTTTTAATATCAATAAAATTAATTATAATAAAAAACAATATTTTTAATACAAATAATAATATTTTTAATATTAATAATAATATTAAACTTACCCATGTTTAAGTGGGTCTGACTGCAACACCATGCCCAAGAGCTTTGGGTTCATCTTAAATGTCAAACCCAAGAACCCTGGGTACGTGGACTTGGGTGCTGTCCAAGTCCACGAGAGTCCTGGACTTGGCGAGCGACCAAGTCCAGTGTACCTGGCCTTGGAAGGGGACCAAGTTTAGGGTACGTGGACTTGCTACAGAACCCTGGCAGAGGTAAAAAGAGACCTGGCGGGCTGGTTTGCACCCAGCAGGCAGGTCTGCAACCTGCTTGCGCTGGAATGCACCCACCGCCTCGGTATACAGCCTTTACGCGCGGGTTTGCAAACCTTAGGGCGGGGGCATGCAGACCCACTCGCCTGTGTATGCAGCCAGGCGCGCGGGCCAGTCCCTATCGCTCAATGCTGGGTAGACCCAGCGCTAGGTGTCTGCAACCCGAGGTCGAGTCCAGGCGCGTGGGTCTGGCCTGGCAGCCCTAACACCAAGTGTACGTATCCAAGTTTTTATATTTTTCAATCTTTTAAAAAAATTATGGTTTTTCTTCAATGGCAATAATATTTTTTAAAATTTGTTTTACTAATGATGATAACAATAACAATAATAGTAATATTAATTCTTAATTTTACCCTACAAATCAAATCTATTTTTCCTTTTTAATATTTATAATATTTTCTATAGATTTATTAATTATTATATGAATAATATTAATTATAATCAACATTATAATATTTATAATAAAAAAATAGTAATATTAATAATATTAATTATAATAAAAATCATAATATTTATATCATAGTAATAATATTCTTAATATTATTACTTTTAATTATAATAAAGATAATAATATTTAGAATACAAATAATAATATTTGTCATATTAATAATAATATTAAACTTGTTTGGCCAAAGTTTTTATAGTAATAATTTTTTTAAAATAATTATTAACTATTAACAATAACAATAATAATAACAATAATAACAACAATTGTTATTATATATATTTTTAATTTTCTTCTCTGCAAGGTCTGCAGACCCAGCCACAAAGGTCTCCAACCCCTAGGGGGTTTGCAGAACCTAGGTGCAGGTTAGAAGAGACCTCGGCGAGCAGGTTTGCACCCAATGCGCGGGTTTGCATACCCAGTCGAGTGGGTCTGCAGCCTTACTATGCCCCCATTAAACAAATTTGTTATTCTTTGATGCGGGGTCTGCAGACCCAGGGGAGCAGGTTTGCAGCCAGGCGCCTGGGGTCTGCAGCCTCACCATGCCTCATCAAACAGTGTAATCCACAGTGAAATCACTCACACTCCACAATAATTCACTCTACAGTACCAAACAGTGCAATTCACAGTAAAAGCACTCACAGTCCATAGTAATTCAGTCTACAGTAAAACACTGATCCCTTTTAGTTATAGTTAATTAGAAAACATTAATTAAGTATTTGGCTTGGAATGTCAGTGGTCTTCTTTAGTGAAAGGTAGATTTCGATCTCGAGCTTGGAATTTTCTTGTTTTGGCAGAGCATGGAGTGTTTGGCTTATAAAAAATGATATGGTTTTTAATAAGGTACAGTCGGTTAGGATTCCAATTTCTCTTCAATCTTGCATAGACTATCAGTTTGGCTAATGTGCTGTGAACCTAATTTTAGCTACACTAGTAACAACCTCATTCGTAGTGCAGACAATATTTTAATATGGACAAATACACATCACTAATTTGATTACTCTTTCCTATCATGTTTCTTTTTGTTTCCTTTTATCTCATATATAACATAGTCATTTCAATTTCCTATAATCAATCATTTAACTTTTCAGGTGTCATCTTCTAGATGACTACCTTTTGATTAATACACTCAATTATTATATATAAAAAACTAATTTAAGTAAATGAACTATGAACTATATAATATCATGAAGTGGTGGAATTATAGGATGTTGGTGGTTAGAAACATTACAAAGTGGTGAAGATGCTAAGAGTCTCGTTTGATATTGTGATAATTTTTACATTTACCCCAACCACTTTTCATAGTTTCATAACTTGATTAGCTAATCTACTATGTGGTTTTGCATTGGATCCTATATATAAGTGTGTTTCAAGAAGAAGCTTTGCACAAGCTAAAATAACATCTTTTTCATTCATAACACCTGCTTTCTATTTATTACCATTACAAACCCTATTGAAATTTGACAAAAATAACCTTATCTCCTCCAAATCTTGCATGCAAGATTGGCAGTTTCAAGTCTAACATAATTTGTCTTCTTAACCTATTCATAGGATCGATTCACAACATTGAGGTCCTAATTCACCCTTCCAAAACACAAAACATTGTTGTTATCTACAAAAACCATGGCGTAGCAAGGGGAGATCAGAGAAATCAAGCGTTTGGTTGACATAATTTGCTTATACATCATCTTTACTTGAAGATCTTGGTAAGTTCTCCATAGGTCTAACTTCTTGTTAGCTCTTTTAATTTTTTTCCTTGTTAATTACCATGTGTCATTTCGGGTTTAGTTGTTTATTATAAAGTTTTGATTTTGCTTGATATTCACTTCAAGATTAGTGTGGTATCGTATGTTAGGGTTTGTGGGCTGGTGTGATTTTGGTGTTTTGTTATAGTGTTTTGATTTATTTTTTTGGAATTTTTATGAATTGATTTAAGCAATTTCTAGGTATTTCTCATTCTTGGTGAGTGTTATGTTACATTTTGCACATGTTATAATCAAGGAATGCACGTGTTAATAAAGAAGAAAGAATGACAATTTTAACAACATTTGTTGCAATAACTGCTAAATGGATTGTAGAGCAAATTCCAAATGATTCATGCTGTTAAAAGTAGTTAAGCACTATTAGTAGTTAATTGAGAATTAGTTAGGAGGTAAGAAAGTTAGTTAGTCAAGTTGTAGAACTTGACTTGTACAAATGATGTAAAGTGTATTTTGTGATTGTCATGTAATAAAAGTTTAGTGCATTTCTTCTAGCTTCTATGTTCTCTTATTTCTTCTTTGCTCTATTCTTACGTTCTCCCTCTTAATTTTCTCTTTGTTAAGCTATTAGCTTAACAATTGGTATCAGAGCCTATCCTAGGCTTGGAATCAATCTTGACTAAAAATGATAGAAAACAATAAGGTGAACACTATTGCAAAACATTGCAGAAGGCTAAAGGAAAGATTGCAAGGCCTTCACAAGGAATTCAAGATTCAATGGCTAATCAACAAAGCATGTAACAGGAACAATGGATGGAACAAAATGTTGTTACCCTATTTTTGAATTTTTTTTGAAAAAATAGCAAAAAAAAAAACAATAAAAACCCAAAAAATATGTTCTTGACATCTTTGCATCACTTGCAACGTCTTTTTCTATGCATTTGGTTGTTAATGCACTCTTTTTCAAAAAAATCAAAGTACAACAAAAAGAAAAAAATCAAAATTTACAAAGAGACCAAATATGAAAAGAAAGAAGTTAAAGGACCAAATTGTTTTTAGGTTGCTTGATCACCAAGTTTACTTGGAGACCAAGTAATTAAAAATAACAAACTATTTTCACCTATAAATAGGTGGTTATAAACACACACCAGGGGGGAGGGAAGATTAGAGGAGAGATTAGGGATAGAAATTTAAGGGAGAAATTGGAGGAAGACCAGAAAAATAGAAAAAACAAAAACAACAAAGGACTCCTAGATTCTTTCCTTATACTCACACAACACAAAAAAAAACCCCTAGTCCTAGAGAAACCAAGCAGTAATGTCTAACCCAACTTTTCCTTTCATCGTTGATTCTCTTCTCATTAAACTTATCTGGCCAGCCACCACTCTCCTAGCCAACAACCACTAGAACCAACCTCTCTAGTCTTTCCTTTTCCCTTCCATCCAAGTCCCAAATCTTGTGTCTCTAACCAAAACCGAAACCTGAAACAGAAACCTTACAATCCTTTTTATTCTCCCATAAACTAACCCATGAACAGAGCCTCTCTTCAAACATAGAACCCCTTTAACATGAAATCAGCCACATCTCCATCATTTTCATGCCAACCCGTAACATACCCATTGTTTTCCATTGAAAACAACTTCATCCACCATTGCCAATAACCCAGTTGCACCCATTGCCATAACCATCACCACTGTCAACCCCCACCTTACCTCCACCAATTCACGGTCAACCACATTTGTTTCCTTTCCATAGACATCATCGGATCTTCTTCGTTATGGTTAGTTTGCATTTTTTAAAACCATCATCGATAAATCTGTTCAGCCTCACGGTCTAGTCACTCTTCTTTTCCAGTGAAACCCAACAGCACCTTCAGGACAAACATTATCTCTTCTCCACTAACTTCTCACTTCCAAGCGGTGGTAGAGGACTAGTAACACTCAATGACAACCCTGCTTTTTCTTACTGACCATGACAGACCACCCCTCCTTCACCACAGATGACAATAGCAAAGCCAGCTTCACGGTGACAGTAACAAACCTCACCAGCTTCAACCCCTGTTTCTTATCAGAACCATCATATCGATAGATCAACATTAACGATAGATCAACCCCTGTAAATTGAAAAATACGGGTGTGTATGAGTAAAATATAGTAAAAACGAGAATGTGTGTGTGTGTGTGTGTGTTTATTTTCTTTTTATTGCTTTTTTTTTACTTTATGTTAAATAAATCGTAAAAAAGGGAAAGATAAAAAGATAAAAAATTTAATTAATTAAAAAATTTTTAATTGTATATGGTCAAGTTTATCAAAAATACAAAAATTCATATCATGTTTAAAAAATAAAATACATGATATGTTTTATTTTTTTAGCATGCATTTTGGATTTAATAACCAGTTTTCTGAATCCATGAGAATTTGGCTAATATCTTAATAACTCATAAATTTTAATTTATGAGAATTAATGGTCAAGATTCTGCTATAAATGTTGGACCTACACGTAAGACTGATATTTAAATATCAGGAGTTGACTAGAAAATTCTAAGAGTTATTCTAAATATTTACCAATTTTAATTGAGAGCATTTTTTATCGCAACATATGAATTACAAAAAACCATTTTTTATAAGAATTTATTTGGGTACACGAGCCCATAATAAATTCTTAACACCAGATTTATTCAAACGAATAAATCTTCATCATAAGCCATAGACAGATTACCGGTTAGAAACCCATCAAAACCCTCTAAATCACATTCAAACCACATAATGCAGTTTACCTAAGGTAGAGTGCGCTAGGGGTATTAATATCTTTCTTAGTCATAATCAGTCTCTTTTACCCTTATAATGTCTGATAAAACCAGCACACTCGAGTTTCTTAGTGACTCTGAACCAAACAACTAGGTGGTGACTCCAACGACCCCCCCTCTAACGTCGCGTATCCACGTGCGACATAAAGTAAAAGAGTTGATCAGATCATGTACACATTAAAGCATTATCAAATTAGTTCCCGTTGTTTCTTACTACTCAAATGGCAGGAAATGAAATTGGAGTCAACTCTAAGGCTCCGTTTGTTTGTTGGAAAGTAGTTTCCTTTTGGAAAGTGAATTCCAGGAAAGTGAATTATTTTTCGATGTTTGGTAGTGTAATGAAAAATAAGTTGGAAAACACTTTCCAGTGTTTGGTTATGTCATGGAAAATGAGCTGGAAAATAACTTATTAATGTTTTATTTTCTCAAGTTTATTAAAATAATGAGGAACAAATCTTATAAATTAAAAAGTTGAATGAGGATGAAATTGAAAAAAAATATAATTTCATAAATTATCTCAAATAAAATAAATAATAATCAAAATAATAGAATTCAAATCTAAAAAATAAAATAAAAATGAAAGATGAAGAAATTAAAATAATAATAATTAACATTTCATAAATTATTTCAAATAAAATAAGTAACAATCAAAAGAAAGAGGACCAAGTTTGATAGATAAAAAATTTCAATAAGAAAATGATAAGGGAAAATCAAATAACAATTATAAAATGAGAACCAAAGTTAATATAAAAATTAAATTTTAAGAGATGAAATTGAAAAATAAATATTCAAAACAAAATATATATAGCAATCAAAAGTTTGAGGACCAAATTTGATATAATCAGCAAATAATATGACATT
>Ga0307507_10010430_pt1 | contig 12014 bp, 16 predicted proteins | sample 7_EM_MG_FD_207223 | JGI IMG/M metagenome (GOLD analysis project Ga0307507, IMG submission 207223) | Populus trichocarpa ectomycorrhiza microbial communities from riparian zone in the Pacific Northwest, United States - 7_EM | ecosystem: Host-associated > Plants > Roots > Unclassified | place...
TTCAACCAATGCAAACAGAGGATGCGCCAAATCGGAGGTATGCTGTGGAAGGAAGGAGTTTAGCATCGTGGGACCGATGCAAGAGGGGGAAGGGAGCTAATGTCACAAACGGTGACTAAGTAAGGCAGACTCTCACATGACTAATAGTTATTAGTCATCGGTTTGTTATCTTTAACCCTATGAGATCAGTTGACTCATAGGTTTTTCACATGACGACGCAATAGCGTGTCATTGGTTTATTGTTATTGGTTGATATTTGACATGACGCACGATTATGGTCATGTGGTTTCGACATGACGCACGATTGTGGTCATGTGGTTTATGTATTTCGCACATGACTCATAGTTACGAGTCATGGGTTTTGCGCATGTGACCCCGTTAGGGCACATGACCTCTTTTATGAATTCTGATTGGTTGCGTGATAGGGCGCAGCTGACTCGAACGAGTCAGCTGATGGATTTCACACTATGACTCATTATGAGTCATGAGTCGCGTGACGCGAGGGGATGAGCCGCGCAGGGCTAGGGATGAGGGAAGAACCCCTATATAAGGGCACCCTCGGGGCAGGAGATTTGGGTTCTTCACGCAACCATCTAAGTTCTTTCATGCTATTTAATTTCAATACAAATATCTTATCTATCACGCTTTCGGGAAACAAGACACGACTGTCTTATAGGAGCCTAGCGATCGACGTTGCTAGATAGGAGTCAACGGACTTAGCTATCGCAACAGCTATTGGGCCAAGAGAAGTGATCGTTAGGAGACTATCGGTTACCTGCTGCAAGTATCACCCGGAGAGGAGAGGATTGTAACAATATCAAGGGCTCTGGATGGTTGGTCAGGGGAAGGATGATCGTAATCGACAGGGGCATCAGGGACTGGTAAGTCTTCTTCCTGAGCGGCATGGTTTGAGGGTGGTCCATTATCCTTGTTGATTATAGTATGGAAGACTGGATATCCATCATCATCGGTGAAGGCAGGAGGGATAGGCCATCGATCCTCATATCTTCGCTTCGGGTGGTGGGGAGTAATGAAGTATGGGGTGGAAGAGAGAGGACTAGGGGCAGGGATATGGCGAGGTCCAGAGGGGTAGTAGTGGCGGTCTTTTCCTTCTAAATGGGATTCACATTCATCCTATACACACTGTGCCCAGTGTTTGGCTCTATATCCTCTAGACATAAGAAATCATTCCAACTCATCTCTGGGAGTATTGGAAGGGGTAACAGATGGAGTAGTTTCGTATCTTGAGCTGGCGCGGGCGATTGATTCTAGTTTGGTAATGGAGTCATGAATTCTGCCAAAGTAGTTGGTGATAGCGTTAAGGCGTAAAGATTGTGTCATCTGGTTTGAAGGGCTGTGCCTTCTTGACGGAAGTGCAGCAAGCTGTGTCTGAGCTGCTTGAATGAGAATCGTGATTTCGGTAGGGTCATGAGGTTGTCCTTGGGTGCGGGCTTTGTTGCTTTGCATGGCGTCAATACCTTCTTCAAGGGTGGTGGCCATCTTATGAAGTCCTTGTTCAAAAGCACCTGGGTGGTGATTGGTTTCCTTCCCCTTGGGCGAGTCTGGGATGGGGACATCTTCAACGTTCCACATTGATAAATATTAGGGTATAGAAAAGGGGTCAAGAGCCTGAGGTGTTGGGGAGAAGAAAAAATGTTCGTTCACTGGATCCAGAGTGTGAGCAAGGTGGAAGTTGTATTCGACGCTGCTTGTCATGGCGGAATAGGGTCCCTTTATAGCTTTCTTCTCCGTGGGGTCAACTAGGATCATGTCAGCGCGTGCTTCTTGTTCTTCATATATCCTTAAGAGGGGATCTGCTAGGACATTGTTCTTTCCTGGTCTGTGTATGATGTTGAAATCGTAGGATTAGAGGAACATTCTCCATCCTCTCTGGCGGTAAGGGAGATTTCTCTGTGCTACAAAGAATGAAAGCGGTTTGTTGTCCGTTACCACAGTGAACCTGGTACCATAAAGCATGGTGTGAAATGACTGGACTGCATCCACTATAGAGAGAAGTATGAGTTCATGAACAGGGTAGTGTAGCTGACTTGTTGCAAATTTTCGGCTATGGAATACTGCAGGGTGAGCTCTCTCAGGTGAGGGTCCTTGGCCTATCCATGCGCCTGCTCCAACCTTGAAAGCATCGGTGAAGTGGTATATTGGGTGGCGTGATTGATAGTCAATTGGGCGGAGGGTGGTAATGTTTTTGGCTAGGTGTTAGACTTGTTGAAACGCTTCCTCATGCAGAGGTCTCCATTCAAATTTGTTTTGGGAAACCAGATCCGATAGTGGGGTACTAGCAGTTGCGAGGTGTGGTAGGAATTGTGCATGATATATTATAACAGGAATAAAACTTTTGTAATTCGTTTTTTGATTTGGGGGTGTGCCAGTCCTGGATGCCTCGTATTTTCTCAGGATCTGCAAGGATTCCTTGGTCATCCATGACATCTCCCAACAGGGGTAGCCTATCGGCGAAGAAATTGCATTTGGATGCGGAGGCTCTAATGTGGTGGTCCTGTAATCTCTGACAGACCTGGCGGATATCGCGAACATGGTTTTCAAAAGAGTCTGAGAAGATTATAATATCGTCTAGGTATGTCCAAACTGTTTTTCCCATGAGTTTATCAAGGACATATTCCATAACTCGCATAGCTGTGGAGGGAGCATTGGTATCACCTTGCCGCATTATCTTGCATGCAAAGGTTCCGAAGGGCCTTTTAATGATGTTGTGTCTTTCATCTTCAGGGGCTACTCGAATTCCGTAGTACCAGTTTGATAGATCGATAGTGGATCGATATTTGACTCTGGCCACAGTTCTGAGAATCATGGACTAATTGGGAATAGTGCTCTGGTTCTTGATTGTAATATCGTTTCTGGGTACTAGGTCTGCTAGGAGTCTAATTTCGCCATGTGGTTTTAGCTTAGGGAACATGTTGACAGGGTGATTGGCTTCGCAAGGGTAGATGATATTTTTCACTTTCCAGTGCTCCATAATTTGTCTGTAGGCAGGGAGGATCTTGTCAGGAACTGTGAACATTCTCGGACTTTGTGCCGTTTTCCCTTTGATGAGATTAAGGTGGTGGTTAATCTGGCGCAAGGGCGGTAGTTCAGTAATTTCCTTGCCTGGAAAAACATCAGGAAACTTGGAGATAAAGTCAGGGGTATCTGAGGTTGTCATAGCAGAGAACCTAGCGCTGTTTCCTTTCCTGCAAGTAAGGGTGATTCCTTTTTTAGGGAATAAAATGATGGAGTTTCCACAATCGATTATAGCGTTATGGGTAGTAAGGTATCGCATTCCTAGGAATATGGCTTAGTTGTCTAAAGAACATACTAGAGCGTCGGTAATATCACCAGTTTCATCACCTACTTGGATGACTGGTTGCGATTTGTAGTTTATGGTGGAGCGAGATCTTTTAACAGTCATCTTTAGACTGATAGGGGTTTTGAGGTCTTTGGTAGGGATTTGGATGGTAGATACAAATTTTCCTGAAATGAGGTCATCTCTCATGGTTCCTGTGTCGAACAGGGCTTTTCCCTTTTGTCCATTCACTGTAATGTAGGCATCGAGGGCTTTGTTTTCGTTTCCAGATGGTCCTACAGGGTTGGATGTATTGGTGACTTTGATGGTATAGTTGGTTTCTTCCTGGGTATGGTAGGAACGGCGAGGTTTTCCTCTTCTCTCAGTTTCTCCTCTTCTTCTATTTCCTCGCTGCTTGTACCCTTGATGATGATTTTGGGTTCTTGGTTTTTGGTAACAATCGCTGGAGAAGTGTCCTGTCTTTCCACTATAGTGACATGCTCCTTCTCTCTGGCGTCTGTCTTTCCCATGGTGTGGTACTTAATTGTACTGGGAGGTATTGTTGGAGAATCGTTGATGGTGTGCTTGGGTGTTATTTCTGGAGTCTTTGGGTCTGGGCTCGGTGACCACATTCGATACTGCATTGGTGTGTTGATTCCTGGTACCATAGACATCAGCAAAATGTAAAAACCACTCCTGGGCCACCAAGGGGGGTTATGGTCCCCCTGGTCCTCCTGGTCCACCCTGATCCACTCTGATCCACATTTTCGGTAAAATTTCGAAAAGTGTGGATCAGAGTGGATCAGAGTGGACCAAGGGGACCAGGGGAACCACGACCCCCGTTGGTGGACCAGGAGCGTTCAGGACCACCTTGGACCACGCTCCGACATTTCCCTGATGGAGTCCTGTGGAGTGAGCGATAGCGTCTCTTTTCTGAGCAATCTCAACTAATTTATCGAAGGATGGATCTATCTGAGGTGATATGGGGCTTGACATCAGGCTTGAGTTTGATGTCCATGGGGTCTAGAAGTCTTTGTTGTGCTGACTAGTCTGAGATCGTTCCTGGAGGTAAGCTGTCTCTGGATGTTTCAAGAGTGATAACTGTGTCTGTTATCTGCACTGTCTTCTCATTGGTAGTTTGTTTTACTGCAAGCCATTGTTCATAGATTGTATCCGTGGATGTTGAAGGTAGCAAATATCCTTCCAATTTGTGTTTGGGTCCGTTAATGGCTTTGGCTCGTTGGCTATTGTCATATTGAGTGAATTTTTCAAGGGCCTTTTCTCTGCAGTATGCTCCATAGTACTACAAACCTCAAGGGTCTGTATCTTGGATTCCAAAGCTGGATATGTATCGATGGACTGTGTTGAACCAGGGGTTGATTCTTAATGGATCTTGGTATTTTCCTTCTCCAGTATAGAAGAATGGTGCTGACCATTTGGGGCGGCTAGTGCCATGTTGTGGGACTGACATAGTGGCTTGCTGTGGGCTTGGTGGTGGAGAGGGAGCCAGAGGCGGCAGTGGCCCTGGGACTGGACTTGGGTTTCTTGAAGGCGGTGGATTTGAGGATGCTGGTGGGGCCGGTCCTGGTTGGTCAGGGCTATCTGAGTCTGAATTTGGGTCTGGGTCTGGCTTGGGTACTCCTTCCTGATACAGTTGTTCTTGGTCAGGTGTTTCCTCGATGTCTTGGTGTTCTGGGGTTTCGGTTTCTTCTAAGTCTTGGGGATTTCGTGGATTCTGTCCTGGGTTCTCGTTTTCGCTACTGGATTCGTATTCTGAGAAGTCTTCATCTTGGGCTTGGGCTGGGGATGGCGCCGGTTCTGGTGGTGGGGCTGCCTTCTTTGCTGGAGCGACAGGGTTGGGCTTGGATGAGGATCCTGATAGCGCTGGAGGAGTTTTGATGAAGTGTCCTTGTTTGTCTCTTGGAAGCGAAATGGTTGCAATCTGTGGTGAACAGGTCTTGCCAGGAGTCTGCTCTAGGCCTGTCAAGGAACAAGGAGGGGTACCGGTACTTGCAGGGTCAAGGGAGGCCAAGGGTGATCAGTCCTCTGCCGAAGATCAAAAGTTGTACTTAAGTCTTGGTCACAAAAAGTAACCTGCTTGTCACAAACAGTGACTAAGCAAGGCACACTCTCACATGACTAATCGTTATTAGTCATCGGTTTGTTATCTTTCACGCTATGAGATCAGTTGACTCATAGGATTTTACATGACGACGCAATAGCGTGTCATTAGTTTATTGTTATTGGTTGATATTTGACATGACTCACGATTGTGGTCATGTGGTTTCTGTATTTTGCACATGACTCATAAATATGAAGTCATGGGTTTCACGCATGTGACCCGGTTAAGGACACATGACTTGTTTTAAGGGTTTTTATGGGTTGCGAGATATGGCGCAGCTGACTCGTCCGAGTTAGCTCATGGATTTCACACTATGACTCACTATGAGCCATGAGTTGCGTGACGCGAGAGTATGTGTCACGCAGGGTTAGGGTTGAGGGAAGAACCCCTATATATGGGCACCCTCGGGGCATGGGATTTGGGTACATGGTCAGATGGCTAGGATACCGGTTCACCCCCGCCTTCAACACTGCCCACCACTACAGACATAGGCTTTCGCTGGCTGAAGCCATCTTCTCCTTTGTCAAATGCCTCTCCTCCCCAGGGGCTGGCGTCAGACCCTTCCTCTACCACCGTATTGCCAGTGGCCTCCTCCTCCCCATACTCACTTATGGGGCCGACCTCCTCACCCCAAATTACGCTGCACTCAGAGGGATGAACAGCTTCTGGCACAGAGTCCAGAGATGGACGACGAACAATTTTTACTCCACCCCTACCTCCATCCTGGCCAGGGAAGCTTGCCTCCCTCTTATTTTGCACGCCCCCCCCTCACCCGGGACGAACATTCCCCCCCTAGAACTCATGAAGAAAACCTACCAAACCCTTCGGGCCCACGCTAGGAACATGCTCCTCCAGGACTGGGTCACTGAGGACCCCACACCCCCTTACTAAGAGTACCCCCCTCCTTTCTCCCCTCACCCCTTCATGGGACTAGGGAAGTTCGTAGCAGGAAGAATCCATCAAATGCGCTCGGCGAAGAGTTATCTGGTCGCCCATCCCTCATGGTCCGACGAAGACCCAGAACTTACCTGCCCGCGCTGCGGGACTGAACCAGAGTCCTTCCAGCATATTATTCTTACCTACCCTGCCCGCACACGAGTCCGAGACCTCCTACTGAAAGATGTCTCCTCCCTCCGCCATGGCGCGGCAATATGGTCCGAACCCCATCTCATACGAGCCTTAGGTGAGTACATCACTGACACGAAGACCGGCTTTCTCCCGGACATGCTCCCTGACCACAGCCCCCCCTCCACCCCCCCTACCCAAGACTAACACCAGGTTTTCTCCCCCGAAAGGTGTTGTTTTTCCAGGGCTGATTGTTTGGCTTGTCTATGCATTTTTTATGGTAATCTTTCCTTACAAAAAATGCGTAAATGAGAAGTAGTTTTAGTGTTGTATTTTCCCTATATTTTGTTTCCGATAGGAACGATAGGCAAGAGGTTTTGGCCTAAGTTTTTTCTTCAGTCAGGGTGGGGGATCAGGAAAATGGTTTCTTTTGTTGTTTGTTTTGATTTATAGGTTTTGTTCTTTCCATAGCTAGCGCTGCACGAAGCTTCTTGTACCTAGAAACAATGAACGCATGAAAAAAAAAAAGTGAAAAAGAAAAAGAAAAAAAAAAAGGCATGGAATTTGGGTTCTTCACTCAACCATCTAAGTTCTTTGATACACTGTACCTTCAATACAAAGATCTTTATCTATCACGCTTTCGGGAATCAAGACACGACTGTCTTATATGAGCCGAGCGATCAACCTTGCTAGATAGGAGTCAACGGACTTAGCTATCGCAAACGCTATAGGGGGTAAGAAGAAGTGATCGTTAGAAAGGCTATCGGTTACCTGCTGCAAGTATCACCCGGAGAAGACAGGATTGTAACATTTGGTTGCGTCAACCAGCAGCGCCTAACAACCAGACAAACCAGAGACCAACAACGAAAACGACATCGACCCACTAGCGGAAAATCTGGACCTTTCATCACTAGGAGAAGGACTAGAAAGGGCCTTAACGGAAAAGAGGGCAACAAGCCCTACAACACCAGAGCCACCATCACCAAGTGGATCAGAAGAAACAGAAGAACAAGGAAGGACACGACGAAACAAGATGGCGGCTAAAGCAGAACAAGGAGGAGCGACATCCTCGGAAACTAGTCTGATCCTGAACCCGAAAGAGATGAGACAAATCATCACATCCTTAAGTGGAGGAACAGGGAAGCCCAAACGCATGGAACCCGAGGTTTACCGAGGAGAACGACACACACTACGAGGATGGCTAGCCCAACTCACAGTGTACTACAGGACCGTAGGGTGGCAGCACAGCCATGATGAGGAAAGAATCCCCAATGCAACAAGCCTCCTAAGGGACACCGCAGGGACCTGGATCACATCTTACGCAGAAGAACCAATCACCCCAACAGGGGACAATTGGGCAGGATTGAAAGCTGAATTACAAAGACAATTTGGCGTAATCGACGCCAAGGGAGAAGCAAGGATCAGACTAAAGAACATGAAAGAAGGCAAACGATCAGTCACAGAATACTGGAACCAATTCCGCCTTGTGGCTAGTGAAGCCGAGTTGGACAACTCAACCGGAGGAGAACTACTTCCAGAAGGAATGATCCCTGAATTGCAAAACACCTGGGGAGCTAGCAGTGAAGAATACGAGGACCTCGAAGCCCTAGCCCAATGGGCAATCCCGAAGGAAACCAAGTTGGCGACAGTCACATATATTCTAGGATCGCGATCAACAAAAAACGTCCAAAGGGAGACCATCACACCACGAAACCCACACAGGACATATGGACCCACACATAATGGAAATCGAAATTACGGCGAGGCTATGGAACTGGACGCCTCTCGAAGATGACCAAGATTCAATATCTCCAGGGAAGAATTCCAAAGGAGGATACGAGAACAACTATGTCTCAAATACGCACAACCTGGACACTTAGGCAGGAGCTCCCCGAAAAAGTACGGACAGAAACCATTCAATGCACAAGCCAGGAGTTGGCAACCCACGAAGAAACCTGCCCCGTGGCAGACCAGACCTAAAATGAGGGAAATAGAGGTCAAACAGGAGCCCAAACAGGCGGGAAACGACCAATGTCCCTGGTAAGAGATCGTCTGAGTGACAGACCCGAACGAAAACCCACATCATGGAGAACTACTACCCAGCACTTAACTACACAGTAAGCCTCGAACACGACAATGACCATATTATGGTCAGGATACAACTACACGGCGAAAAGGAGTCCAGCACTATCAACCCCATGATTGACTCAGCAGCAACAGAAGACTTTATGGACCGAGAAGTCTGCAACAAACATGGGATCAAAATGATCAAAGCAAAAAATCCAAGACAGATTTACCTTGCGTACAGAAAGCCAGGCGCTATGGGACCTGTCACCAATATCACGAAGAAACCTGTGGACATCAGTAGCCATAGGGAAGTGGCGACCTTCCAAGTGGCAAATCTCCAAAACCATGAGGTCATCCTCGAAATGCCATGGTTAAGAGAACACAATCCAGTTATCGATTGGAATGACGAAAGGATCACATTCAACAGCGAACGATGTACGACTTGGTGTCTCAAAGGTTCGCCCGTTGCATATACGGTACCCGAAGAAAAACCCCTGGAAGAGAATCTCATCACCATATTCTCCAAAATCCAGCCCAAGAATGGCCCGACGGCCAATGGCCAGAGCGTTAGAGTTAAGAAGCTATCCGCTCAGGCCAGAGTGTCTATGAAGAGATCAGCAAGAGCTGCAGGACACGACCTGTACGCAATTGAAGGAACGAACGTTCCTGCCAGAGGACGAGCCATTGTTGGGACGGGGATAGCTATTGGATTACCTCACAACACCTATGCACGAATTGCACCACGAAGCAGTCTAGCAGTCAAACACCGACTCACGACAAATACAGGTGTGATAGACTCCAACTACAGAGGAGAAGTGAAGGTGGTCCTAGCCAACCTAGGAGACCAATCATACCCAGTGGAAAAAGGAGACCGAATCGCACAACTGATCATTGAAAAGATCGAAAACAGGGAATTACAAGCAGTAACCCAGCTGGACAATACCAAAAGAGGGGATCAAGGGTTCGGGAGCTCCAACCCTACCATGGACCAAGAGGCCAAGGGCCAGAGTGTCAAACCACTGATGGAAATCAATGAGATATCAGCAAAAGTGTTCGGACAGTTCTACCATAGAGGAGAAACAACCAGGATCCTAAGATGGGATGAAATCGAAGACGAAATTCAGTTCGAAGCTATGAACATTAACACCCAACTGGCGATAAAAAACAAAAAGAACAACGAGGAGCAGGACGTGAAAGACACGGTCCCTCCAGAATATCACCCCCTGTTTGATCTATTCGAAAAGGGAGAGAAGACGACGGTGCCGCCCCACCGACCGGGCATCTATCTGGGAATCGATCTGGAAGAACGAAAGATGGTACCCATCAAGAAGATCTACACGCTGAGTTACGACCAATGAGAGGAACTCTGCAGATACATTAAACAGAACGAGAATCGAGGATGGATCTGGAGGGTGAAGTCGTGAAGGGCTTCACCAATCATGTTTGTTAAGAAAAAGGATGGGAAGCTCAGACTCTGCGCCGATTATCGGGCGCTAAACGAAGTTATCAAAAAGGATCGATACCCTCTACCACTCATTGGCGAAGCACTGGATAGACTGGGGGGAGCCAAGTACTTCACCAAGCTGGACATCAAAGACGCCTACCACAACATTATGATCAGAGAGGGGTACGGATGGAAGACAACCTTTTCAACAAAACTAGGAACTTACTAATACCTAGTCATGCCATTGGGACTATGCAACGCACCGGCGGCGTTTCAACCATGGATCAATGAGGTCCTTATGGAACACATCGATATGTGTTGCATAGTCTATCTGGATGACGTCCTGATATATGAAAACACCCTACAACAACACCGAAAAGATGTCAGCAATATCCTGGAGGCAATACGAAAATCAGGGATGAAGGTCAAACCATCCAAATGCGAATTCCACGAAAGCGAAACAGATTATCTAGGATTTATCATTGGACAAGAAGGGGTAAAACCAGACCCTGTTAAGACACAAGCCATCTGGGACTGGACAACACGCAAGAAAATCAAGGAAATCCAATGCTATGTAGGATTCTGCCACTTCTACCGATGATTTATAGAAGGTTTCAGCAGGACAGCCAGACCACTATACGCGAAAACCGGGAAGGAATGCATCGGCAACTGGGAATGGGGAGACAAAGGACAGCAAGCGTTGGACGAATTAAGGACAAAACTCACTACAGCACCAGTACTGGTCTATTTCGACCCGCTCGCACCGACCAACATCGAAACAGAAGGCTCAAAATAAGTATGCTCCGGTATAATGTCACAACAATGCCAGGACTGAAAATGGAGACCATTGGCGTACCGATCCAAGACAATGTTGGACGCCCAATGCAACTACGACATACACGATAAGGAACTACTGGTGATAGTTCAGGCATTCCACGAATGGAACATATACACGAGAGGAAATCCAAAACCAATACGGGTCCTCACAGACCACAAGAACTTAGTTACCTTCATGACAACGAAGGAACTAAATGAACGACAAGCACGATGGAAGCAAGAATTAAGTCAGTACAACTTCAAAATTGAATACAGGCCAGGAAAGGAGGGAGGAAAGCCAGACGTTCTCACAAGAAGAGGAGGAGACTTACCCAAGGCAGGAGATAAGAGACTTGCTCGAAATGTGGGAATCTTAATGCCAAAGAAACGATACTGGGATATCCCAGAGACCGAAGAAATCAAACTCGACATATTGGAAACGACCGAATTTCGAGACAAGGACGAACGAGAAATACAGAAAGCCAGTAAAGACGACAACGAAATCCAGGACATCAAAAAAAACTGCGACGAAGGAAGAAAAAAAATGAAAGGAATAGGGCTGGGGCTATGCCAGGGGGAAAACGGTCTCTTATGGTAACAAGGAAAGATTTGGATACCAAACGATGAAGGGATACGAACCACTCTTATCACTAAAAATCAGGAACCCCCACAAGCGGGACATGGGGGAACAGCAAAAGCGACCAAACTCATCAGCCGACGATATTATTGGCCAAAGATGAGAGAAGATATCAAATGGTTCATAAAAAATTGCACCAGATGTCAGGGGACTAAAGTGGTCCGACATTGTCACAAACGGTGACTAAGCAAGGCAGACTCTCACATAACTAATAGTTATTAGTCATCGATTTGTTATCTTTCACACTATGAGATCAGTTGACTCATTGGCTTTGCACATGAACACGCAATAGCGTGTCATTGGTTTATTGTTATTGGTTGATATTTGACATGACGCACAATTGTGGTCATGTGGTTTATGTATTTCGCACATGACTCATAGTTACGAGTCATGGGTTTTGCGCATGTGACCCCGTTAGGGCACCTGACTTGTTTTATAAGTTTTGATTGGTTGCGAGATAGGGCGCAGCTGACTCGAACGAGTCAGCTGATGGATTTCACACTATGACTCATTATGAGTCATGAGTCGCGTGACGCGAGAGGATGAGTCACGCAGGGCTAGGGTT
>Ga0307507_10010431_pt1 | contig 12013 bp, 3 predicted proteins | sample 7_EM_MG_FD_207223 | JGI IMG/M metagenome (GOLD analysis project Ga0307507, IMG submission 207223) | Populus trichocarpa ectomycorrhiza microbial communities from riparian zone in the Pacific Northwest, United States - 7_EM | ecosystem: Host-associated > Plants > Roots > Unclassified | place...
TTTGGCAAACCCACAACCTGGATCATAGACTCAACTAACTTTAATAACCTTTTTCTTGAAATTTATTTTTTATTTTGATAGAAAAATTTTATGTTTACAATAAAAAACTGAATAAAATAAAAATAATAATAATGATGAGCTGCAAAAAAAAAATGCTTTCTAATCTAAAAAAATATTTTTATGATCTCATTCCAAACAAAAGTACAAATTGAATAGTATTAAATGAAATAATATCTATATATTTAATTAATTAGTTTAGAAATATAATAAAATAATATATCAAATTTATTTTCAATTAATAATTTTTTAAACAATAACATATGAAGTTTTTAGAAGAGGAGAAAAAATCCAGGCTAGGCGCACTGACTTGGGTGTCCCAACACTTGGACCTTTAAAAATAAGCCAAAGCGTATGAGCATAGTAGCTCGGCCAACGAGTTTGGGTTTTCTCTTTTCTTTTCCATATTAGACAAATGACACATCGTCCACCTAATTTTTTTAAAAGAATAAGATGATGCATGATCTATTGCGATAGACGATACATTGTCTTTGGTTCATTTCTGGCCACTTCAGCTGGCCAGAAAGTCAAGCTATCAACTTCTTGGATAAAAAAACCTATTTTCCAACAATTTTTTCACATGAAAATACTTAATATATACTCAAGAGGCCTTTTAAAAACCCATTCGTGGTCTTAAATTTGAAAAATATTGATCCCATAATGCAAAATCATCCTAAATTCAAAAACTTCTTGAGCTCCGATCTATTTTTTTAAGTAAGATGGAGGTAAAAGAACATCTAAATGTAACTTCTCTTCTTGAAAGGAACTCGTTGATACTACAAATGATTTTTTTTATGGCTAAAAAGGGCTGACTAACAACTTTCTCTCTTCTTCACTATTTTCTGGTAACTCTCTCTTTTCTCTCTCAAACCAGGGCAAAGATGTGAACATAATAAAGTCTTGGCTATAACATTTGATCTCTAAACTAAAAGGACTAAAAAGGAACTTTAAAAATTTCCAAGGGTAAATTTAACAAAAAATGGACCGATTTTTATTTTTATTTTTATAATAGGCTGCCATTTTTCTTCTTCTTGAATTTTGGTCCCCTACATTTTAATGTCGTGTAAACAGTAAAATTAAATAGATTTTCACAAAATCGAGAAAAAACTCATATGTAGAACTTTTTATAGGATTACGATAACCCTACAAAAAGCGAGAAGGAACAAATTATAAATACCAACTCCTAATAAATACAATGTTAAAGGACAAAATAAAAAGAATTAACAAAAAAAGAGGAAAAAAAAGAATATCACCATGTGAATCCATAATGATCTGATCAATAGTAAATTCATGAACTCTTTTCCATTTTTGTTAATATATTTTTGCAATAATGTGGTGGTGGTGGTGGTTAAGATGATAATAATGGTAAAAATAGTTAATATAAAATGAATAAAAATAATGTCATTTTAAAAAATTCATCCCTGGTCTTTATTTTTACTTGACAAAAAGATCACAAATCCCAAATCTAAAAATAAAAACTCCTCGAGCCAAAAACAAAATTCAAAAAATCCCAAAACTCCTCCCTCCCTAAAACTTTCTTACCCCATCCTCCACCATGTTAATACTTAACTTCTTAATCCCTTAATGTTAAGAAAATTAATAAAAATAATATATCATTTAAAAAAATTCACCTCATTCCTTATACTTACTTGACAAAAGATCACAAATCCCAAATCTCAAAACAAAAACTCCTGGAGCCGAAAACAAAATCACAAATCCCCAAACTCCTCCCTCCCTAACCATTTCTTACCCCATCCTCCATTATATTCATACTTAACTCTTTAATCCTTTAATTTTCTACCTCCTCCCAGAAAAAAACATCATAGTTAAAAGGGGGTTAAATGTTGTTAACATTTTATCCTCTTTAACCTAAATTAGACACAACCTTGAGGTTAGAGTTGGTTTTGGTATAAGATAAAAAACAAATTAGAAAAAATATCAAAGATAAAAGATTTAAAGGTTAAAGGTGTGTCTGATTTTGAATTAAAAAATGTTAAATATTAAGGGTCAACATTTAATTTCTTTAACCTTGTTTGAGAAGTTTTTTGAGTAGGGGAAAAAGTTTTTTGAGGTTAAATGTTAAGGCATGTTTGGTCAGGCACCACTAGCCAAATGATCACTCTTCTATCTTGTTTGTTCGGAAATTTAGAAAAATTAATATATCATTTCATCTATTCCTTCCTCCTCAATTAACTCTCTCCTTCGGATCCCACTAAAAATCCATCTCAGAAAACCCTAAAAAGTACAGACTTTGGTGCCAAAATAAGAGAAATCCTTCATATTCAAAGGGGTTAACATGAGAACTGAACTGGGGCCAAGTTCTAGGAGGTGATCTATAATAAACAAGAGACTAATATTGCAAGGAAATGCAATGAAGATTCAAATCTTCAATTGGAGAGGATTCATGTGTATTACAATGAAGCAAGTGGTGAAAGATAAGTGCCAAGTGCTGCTCTTATAAAACTTGAGTCTGGTACTATGGATTCAGTCATATCTGATCCTTAACTTTGTTTTTGGCAAGTCTACTACAAGGTTTCTTGTACAATCAACAAGACTAAATCAATAATAAATTCCTTTTGTTATAAAATGTTATGGGTTTTTTTTTAACTCCTCTTTCTCTCTCTTTCTCTCTATATTTTCTTTCAGCTTAAAAGAAGTAGATGTGAAATGAACAGGAGAGGCTTTGCTTTCAAAGGAATTATGGCTTAGCACGATGTGAATTGAAGAAAGGTTTCATCTTTTGAATATTATCGTTTGATATTGTGGTAATGTTTGCTTTTCAAAGTGCTTTTTGCTTGGAAATGCATTAAAATAATATTTTGTTTTTATTTTTTAAAATATATTTTTGACATCAACACATCCAAACAATATGAAAATACCAAAAAACTTAATTTAAAGAAAAAAATAAAATAAAATATTTTAAAAAAAACGCTTTTGAAACGCAAAAACAAACGAGCTTTTAAGATTGCTCTTTTACAAGTTGCAGTGATTTTTCACTCAATTTAGCAAGCAAAGAGGTAATTCCTAAGAAAATAAAAAAGGTAAAAAAATAACTAAAAGATCTAATTACTATTATATATATATATATATATATATATATATATAGGGTTAGATTTGAGTTAGGTTTCAAATCAAGTTTGATAATATCTATATCCTATCTATTATACATCAAGTAATGTAACTATGTTTTTTATATAAAAAAATCACTCATTTAGATTTAGTATCCATTAGATCTAGATAAAATTATCATCTCGAAAACATGTCATTCATTTAAATCTCTCATTTTGGACACCTTCAACTAATTTTATTAATGTTACTAAAATATTATTTATTGTAGCATGTCAAATAAAAAAAAAATGTCATATGAGATTTCCTATCAAACCATTCATTCTATAATTAAGAAATAAAGATATTATACAAAATCTCTTCTTTATTTTCTTTTAACTATCTCCATAAGGTTTATCAAGTTTAAACAATTTATATGTGCCTATTAATCATATAATACATGTTTTTTTAGCCAAGCTTCTAAAGATTTAAATAAATCATTGATGATGTGTAATTTTAACTTATAACAATTAAAAGATATATAAAATTAAGGAAACAATATTGAATCTTCAATTACTTAACCTTTTTTTTTTTTTTTCATTTACAAGCCTTCTCATAAGTATATTACATTGCACACATGGCTTTGCAAATAGAAATGCTCGCTTGTTGAATAATTAAGGTATGTTAAGTGAGGAAAGTGAAAGTTTTTTGGGTTTGAAACTTGTACAAATATATCATTATCATTATTAAGATTCAAACCCAAGACTGTTTAGTCATTAAGATTCTAATATCATGTTACAGAACAATCTTAGCCCAAAAGTTTAAACTGTTAGGTGGGTTTCGATAATAATTTTATATTATTCTCTAACATGTTTTTCATACTTTTAATTTATATGGTTTGCAAATAAGAAAACTTTCATCTATCACTATTTTCTTTCATAGATAGATGGCTGTTACAGAAATTTATTTTTATGTAGAGTTTATACATCTCTACGCACCTAATAACATGAAAGTTTGAAACAAAGTCTCACTAGACCAAGACCTCACAACTAATCATGCTACCTAGGTAACCTCTCATTGCTCAACTGGGTCTTGTCTACACAAGGTAGGTGGATTAGTTGTTGTTGGATTTCGAAAGGAAGGGGGCAATCTTGGCTATAGTCATTGGCTTCGCAACACAATGGTTTAGGCCTGCTTCCATGAAATCTTTGTGGATAGACTCAGAAGTATGAGATGTGACACCAACAATGATGCTCTTCACACCCATTGCTCGAAGCTCCCTTGTCGCCTATTATACATGGTGGTTTGTAAATCATTAAACTAAGTACTAAATAAATAAACAAAAAGCATATATAATATAATCGTAATTGAGTTTACTTATATGAATAATCAAAATAAATTGATTTAAAAACTCCTCATTTTCACCTTTCTTAATTCATAAAAAATAGCTTTATATTTTCAATTTGGTCATGTGATCACCAATTATTAAAATTAAAAACTTATATCTTCACTACTTGAATTATTATCACCAACCCCACTTTTCTCACTGAAAAATCTTTTTTTTATTATTTTAATAATTCAATTGTATTTAATTTGCTGAAATTGAATATGTATTTATAAATATAATAAATGAGAAATTACCCTTATCATCCTATAGTTTAGTTGTTTTTATACTTACCATTCGAGTTTTTAAAAATTATAGTTTACATCTTAAATTTTGTTATGCACATAACAATTTATATCCTAGACTATTCTATAGTTTAGTTTATTCTACACTCACCAAGGATGTAAACTGTAATTTTATAAAACATAGAAGAAAAGTGTAAAAATGAATAAAACTATAGAATGTTCATGGTAGTATTTCCTATAATAAATTGACCAAAATAATATCAATAGGGTTTGATTGATGAATACATAATGCAAATAATAGATTGAGACTTAATAAATTACATTATTATAAAATTGCTATAATTGTTATTCTTTTGATGGAAACATATATTGTTATAGTTTATAAACAATTTTTAATTCATAAAGCGAGTTAAGTTCAATTTCACAAGAACATACCGCGGGACCATTCATGATGGGCATTTCCATATCCATTAAAATAAGGTCAAAGGAAGCTCCATTGATATGAAGATCAACAGCTTCTTTTCCATTTTTGGCTTCTTGAACTTTCAGCCCAAGACCTGTCACAAGCATCCTATGGACCATTCGAATGATAGTATCATCATCGACAACAAGCACAGAAAAACTATTTTTACCACCATTATTGTTCTCTTCTCCACCAGCCATTTCTTTGTTCCTTATTATTGAACTTTGCAAGCTACACATACCTGTTTCAAAAACCATTTTCATGTTTTTCTCCTTTTATTGATATAGAATTTATTGATGCATCAGAAATTCATTGTGAGTAACCATAAGCAAAATAAATATGAAAGCTAGCCACAAGCAATACATAGCAGTAAACGTCAAATTAATATTATAAAACCCACCCAACTTGACTAATCAAATTAATGACCGGCTAGTCCATGACCCGGTCTAGATTGGGTTTCATATTGAATTGTATTGGAGTTGGCTCAGTCAAATAAGATCAACACGTAATCTAGATTGATTTTTATAACACTTTCAAAACGACGTCGTTTCAAGATGTTTTTAAATGATATCGTTTTGGATTGATTGAGATCAACTTGGATTGACCCACTATTTAATCCGCTCAACCCGTGATCTGAGCAAGGTTTTATAACCATGCTTCAAAAACAAAAATATAAGAAAAAAAAATGGTGTTTTTGCTTCAAATAAGTAACCTAATTTTTCTTACTTGCAATCTCAATTTCATCATTGAAATATCCAATGTCTTCTACCATACCTTTTATATCTTAGACTCTTCATTTGTTGAAAAAATAAAAATCTACTCATAATGGAGCTATTATTGAAAAACCCAAAAAACAAAACATAGAAAAGTATAAGATTATATTTTATTCCTTTTTAAGCAAAACTAATTTATATATATATATATATATATATCAATTTTGATGACATGCCATAATGAATAAAACATATATTTCTCTATGTATTCTAAAAGGTTATTTATTAGGATTTTGGTCATAATATCTAAGTTTATGACATAAGGAAGAAAGATTCATAGAAAAATTATTTATAAGATTTAATATTCTAAAACATATAATAATGATGAATTTACAAGTTAATTTTAACCTATAAAATAAAATTTTCTCTACAAAAAAAATATATATATATATATTATTCCATATTTTAATAAAGCCAAAGTTGGTTCTTAATGAAAAAATATATATTATTCACCATATGACTAATATTCAAAATTATACCATAAATCTAGAAAATAATGCTCACACATCATACCTTTTCTTTTATTGTTTTTTTGTACATTATATAAAAAAAAACATTAACAAAGAATACAACAACAATAATAAAAACAATTAACATACAACAATAATAAGATCACTCAAATGCAATATTTAATTTTTTAACATGAAGAACATTCAAGTCACCTACATAAAATCTATCCAACCTCCTAACTAATATCACTCGCATCCACATCCGATGATAGCTAATTAAATATACAAGTAAAAGCATTTCTAAAACAAACAATATTAAATACAACAATTTTAACACATTCTATTGAATGATAACTGATAACATAAATTATAAGTAAATATCTAATATTTTAAAAAGGATTAAAAAAAATCAAAGACTAAACATTTGATGACACTCAGGTAACAAAATTACCTCAAAAAAAGAGAGTCTAAAGAGGATTGATTTCTTCTGTGCCACTTCTTGCTTTCATAACTGGGATTATATAGGTTTATAAAGGTGATAGCCCTCTCATTTTGAAATTCAAAAAGGAGTTTTCGTGATTGAATGAAGACTAATTAGTAGTCAGATTCACAGTTTCTCACTCAGTTACCGGTTGGCAATACAAGGTAAAAAGAAATGAAAAGGTTACTGCAACGTGTAAAGTGGAATTCATAAACTTAAACCTTTTCTTTTGTTTTAAATATTTTGAGATTCAAAAATCTAAAAAAATCTAGCTTTTCTACAACTATAAAAGGTGTTATTAATGTCATTATCTCAAAAGATGCATACTAATGAAGTATTCTAGCTATTTATGAATATACATAATCTAGTTTGTGGATTCTAGCATACCTTTTACAGTTGTATTAGATATGATGAGATATATAATACTAAAGTTGTTTTTGTTCTTTACCAAATTGGCTTTTAGATACAAAATTAGGTTTTGCGGTTGAGGTGCTCACACGTTGATGAAAATGTATAACTTCCTTGAACCAAAAAGAGAAGTATTTTATTTTAGGTATTGATTGTTTTATATACATGTGTGTGTGCGCGCGCGCGAGTGCGTGCATGTATATATTTCTAGTCAACAAATTAATTATTTTATTTTTCTACTATCCATTTAAAATAAAAGAAACAAAAAACAAAAAACAATTATTAAAAAAATATGAAAAAGAGTTATGATATCAAATGTACCTTTTTTTGGTTTACATTAATGTGCTCTTTCAAAGTTCGTTTATCTATTTAGATTTGTGTTATAATCATAAGACTCATCAAAAGGAAAGGTGTTTTTGTCATGAATTTTTTTTTTTATTCTTTGATTGTGTTTGGTTTCATAATCCAATGCCCCCTAATAATTTTTTTCTTGAAAAAAAATAAATTAAAAAAAATCCTTCTTTAACTCTAATTTCGATAATTTTCTCAAATTTTAATTATTTTTCACGGTTTTTGAATATTTTATTAGGAAAGCAAGCAGAATAAATAAATAATAAGAAATGTACAAATAGGAGTGAGATTGAAAGACATAATGAGAAAAAAGGTATGATTGGTCAAAAAGGACAAAATAAAAATCTAAGGACTGAACTGAAAGAAGTAGAGGAATGAGAGAGATGTGAAAATATGTAATTAGGGACTAAATTGAAACAATACTTGAGAAATAGGAGCAATTGGTCAAGAAAATAAAAAATTCAAAGACTAAATTAGGAAAGGCAATGAACTTGGATGATTAATTTAAAATAACTAAAACTCATCATTTTAAGTAAAAAGACTCTATTTGACAAGTGAAAGAAACAATATTGTTTTGGAAAATAAATAAAATACACCAAAATGATGTCGTTTTGGTGCATGCACCACCAGCCATACTCTTCAATCTTTTTCTATAGAAACCACCCTCTACCACCTTTAAAGCATTGCACTTTATCCTCTTGTCCATGTTTCCTAACACACAAAAAACACCACACGCCGGTACCCTCACTTGACATCTTCTCTCTCACCACCCCTCACCCTATATCAAAAAGACCTAACCATCTAGGTGGTGGCCCAGTGGTAAGAGCTTGGGACTAAGAGGTTTGCTCCCTCTGTAGTCTCAGGTTCGAGCCCTGCGGTTGCTCATATGATGGCCACTGGAGGCTTACATGGTCGTTAACTTCAGGGCCCGTGGGATTAGTCGAGGTGCGCGCAAGCTGGCCCGGACACCCACGTTAAACTAAAAAAAAAAGACCTATGAAACTTATGTAAAATGAGACTAAAGCAGGCCACCTAGTCAAGCTTTTTTGAAAACCCTGCAGCACTAACACCACCACCCTCTCAACCACCACTAACAATTGTAGTAACCATTCCTTGCCTGTAACCACCCTTGAGGCAAATCCAATCTATTTTCCTTCTTTTCTTCTTCTTCCCACAGGTTGCACAAGTTTACCGTCCAAAAATGAAAACAATGCACATATTACTATTAATGCATTGTCACTACTTATTCATGCATTTTATTTTATTTTTATCAACTTCACATCTACGTGAGCTTTGTTTTGTAAAACAGTGCTTTTGCCTTTTCACGTATGCATATGCGTGTAAAAATTCATTTTCAAAAGAAGGTTATTATTCAAAATGCAAAATAATATACATTTCACTATTCATACATGGTCACTATTAATTCATACATTTTTTTTCTTTTTATCAACTTTGTATTCACGTTAATCTCATTTTTTAAAATTATGTTTTCATATTTTATGTATGATAATATGTGTAAATACTTATTTTTTTAAAAAATAAAAATAATGTTGACGAGTTTTCGTTAAGTTAGCACCATATTTTCATTAAGCATGAATTTTAACAGTTAGGTCAACATGTCTCCTAGTTTTTAGAGACTGACATAGGCCTAGTGCAAATGTTCTTAACCTTAAAATAAGTGCAATAATGAGTTGATGAGTTTTTATTGAGTTAATATCATGTTTTGATAAAACTTGAGTTACATGTCTTCTAGTTTTTATGAACTGAAATAGGTCTAGCACGATATTTTCAATCTTAAGACAAATTCAATAATGAGATGATAAGTTTTCCTGAAACTAGGACCAACGTAGGTTTAATACAATACTATAGTTTCATCTTATTTACAAGAATTCGTTGAGTTGTGAGACTCTTGATCCATGGCATGATGCTAAATCAATGATCATATATCCATCAATAATAAATAACTTGCGAATAAGTTCATAAAATAATAAGATATTTAATGACATACATGAAATGAATTTAGAAAAACTCATAGCTAATGTAACCTTTTCTTTGAAAGGATGTGATAAGGATGATTTTTATCTTTTCTTAATCAATATTTTACTCGAATCTCTAGAACCAATTAATACTTTAGAATTTTTAGTCTTCTTAAGGAGGTGAATCTGATTTTTTTTTCAAAATTTCTTCAATGGCCATTTTAGAGTCCCTCTCGCGTTGCATGTAGCGACATTTGGTATGAAGCAAAAATTCTGAAGAAAAAATATTAAGTAAGATTTAAAGGTGAAGTGTTAAAAAGATTTGGCACAGGTTGGAAATATTATGGATAATAATGGCTCCTAATAATTGTTAAATAAAGTTTTAGATTAATATAATTCTAAAACTATGAACAATATATATTTGTGGTTTAAAATATAAGTGGATAAAAATAATAATAATAAATTAAAAGAGAGAGAGAGAGAATGACCTAGGAACTCAAGTTTCTTTACCCCTCCGCCTATAAGGTTAACATTTAACTTTATTTTTGGGTTGTTTTTTGTTCAAGGTTAAAAATTAAAGGTTGAATATTAAGAGATCAAGTGTTTGGTGGGGAAGGTGTTAAGGTGTTTTTTTGGTTATTGAGAATGTAATGTCCAAAATCAAATTGATAGTTGAGAAATTAAAATGACATTTTAATTCCAATACTATATAAGGACTTTAAATAAAATTTAAATTTCTAATGCCTCATTTTAAAGATGAAAAGGAATAGAGGTGATGGTAGCAGTAATAGTAATAGTAATAATAATATATTTTTTAAAAAATTAAATATAAATTAGAAGTGGTGACGGTAGTAGCGGGGATAATGAAAGAATGGTGAAGTGTTAAGGATGTTTAGTAGAAATTTAAAATTTAAAATAAAAATGGGTTCAAATATAAATTAAATTTACATTTTAATTAAATAAAATTAAAGAATTTATATAATATCATAATTGTAGTCCAAAAAATGAGAAATGTAAGAAAATAAAGAATAAATCGACATTAGATTTAAAAACAATTGAGGGAAAACACAAAACACAAAATTTATCCTTTTAAAATTCATTTACCTCTCCCCTACTCATAAAATGTTACTCTTCTTGAATATTTAACCCTTTTAGGCCATGTTTGTTTCCTGGAAAGTAGTTTTCGGGAAATCACTTTCCAAACTTTTCTGTATTTGTTTGCGATTAGAAAAGTTGGCAACAGAAAATACTTTCCAGTCAATGAAAAACACTTTCCGGTCAACGGGAAACACTTTCCAGTCAAAGAAAAATTTGGTTTGGTTTCCAGGAAAGTGTTTTCCCTTTTGGCTGTGTTTGTTTTCCAGAAAGTGGTTTTCGGGAATCACTTTCCAAACTTTCCTGTGTTTGTTTGCCATTAGAAAAGTTGGTCAACGGAAAACACTTTCCAACCAAAGGAAAATTTGGCTTGGTTTTCAGGAAAGTGTTTTCCTGGAAAATTTGGGTGGAAAACATTTTCCGGAACTTGTGAAAAATTTAGAAATGTCATTATTTGCTGATTATATCAAATTTGATCATCAAACTTTTGATTGCTATATATAATTTGTTTTGAATATTTATTTTTCAATTTCATCTCTTAAAATTTAATTTTTATATTAACTTTGGTCCTTATTTTTATAATTGCTATTTGCTTTTTCCTTATTATTTTTTTTATTAAAATTTTTTATCTATTAAATTTGGTACTTATTCTTTTGATTGTTACTTATTTTATTTGAAATAATTTATGAAATGTTAATTATTATTATTTTAATTTCTTCATCTTTCATTTTTTTAAAATTTTTTAGATTTGATCTCTATTATTTTGATTATTATTTATTTTATTTGAGATAATTTATGAAATTATATTTTTTTTCAATTTCATTCTCATTCAACTTTTTAATTTGTAAGATTTGTTCCTCATTATTTTAATAAACTTGAGAAAAATAAAACATTAATAAGTTATTTTCCAGTTTATTTTATATGACATAACCAAACACTGGAAAGTATTTTCCAACTTATTTTTCATTACACTACCAAACATCAGAAAATACTTTCCCGGAATTCACTTTCCTTAGAATTCACTTTACAAAAGAAAACTACTTTCCAGCAAACAAACGGACCTAAATAAATTTATTTTAATATACTCTTATGTTGCAGAATATGCAAGAGAAAATTTAATATATTAATTCAGATAAAAAAAAATCAACCTGAAAAACGATTTAAGAATAACTAAACTGTTTATTCTTTAAATTATCAAAATTTATATTATATTGAAGTTCATCTTCCTAGAAAGCAAGCATTGTTTATTAGAAAATTGCTTTGGTTTTTTAGTTTATTTTTTTTTT
>Ga0307507_10010433_pt1 | contig 12011 bp, 6 predicted proteins | sample 7_EM_MG_FD_207223 | JGI IMG/M metagenome (GOLD analysis project Ga0307507, IMG submission 207223) | Populus trichocarpa ectomycorrhiza microbial communities from riparian zone in the Pacific Northwest, United States - 7_EM | ecosystem: Host-associated > Plants > Roots > Unclassified | place...
CTCAAGTACAAGCTCTTTGGACTTCAAATTTGCACAAGTCCACGCTACCTTGTGCTTAATTTTTATCATATAAATGGGAATAGTGAGATTCAAACTCGTGACCGCTTGGTCATCAAAGCTCTGATATCATGTCAGAGAACCATCTTAACCCAATAGCTTAAACTGTTAGATGAGGTCCCAATATATGATTTATATTATTCTCTAACACAACTAAACTCAACCTGACCAATACTAAATAAAAAATAATAATAATAACATTATTTTAATCGATTAATCTAAATAAACCTAATAACTCAGTCATCCAAGTTTTTTTTTAAAAAAATCAAGTATGAAAACTATGAAAGCAATGCAAAACAAATGCATGAAGCCGCTCAATAATGGGTATATTATTTGTTTTTTGGATAGCGAGAGAAAGCTCATAATTCCATCACCAGGTATTGTAATTTGTAAATGAGAAGCTTTAAAAATAAACTAGAAAGGTCGCCCAGTTTTAACAGGGAATATGTGTGCAGCAACTAGCTTCAACTATGGACCGGACCATCAGAGGCCCAGCTATAACAGGGAATACACGTACAGCTACTATAGTATTAACAAAAACAAAAAAAGTAGAAGGTTGGTTTCACAGTTCATTTGAACATTTAATAAGGTTGATATATTATTCAAATCTTTAGATAACAAATTGGTTGTGTGGTTTACCTGGTTGACGTGTGGTGCTGATTGATGCAAGGTCTCCGGTTCAAGTGTTGTGGCGGTCGCTATTTTTTGTTATGTAACAGGTGCAAAATTGTTTGCTGCAAAACAAGATCTCAGTTGCTTCTACTTATTCTCCGGACTGAGTTCCTTAAGTTTACAGCCATTAATGTAATATCTTGCTGAATATTTTTGTTGCAGGTTAATGAAACTGTTGATGATAGCAAACTTGTACTTGCAGATACTGTAGTTGATGCCTGTAACCAGGGTGCAGAGGAGGTTCCTTTAAAGATAATGCTGTGATAATCAAATTATTTTTTTTGTTTTTGACTAGGAATGTCCTAATAAACCAAATGTTTATTAGGTGGAAGTTGTTGGATCTTCATATATTATATAAGTTGAACATTTTTGTACCTTAATATTAGATCAGCTATTAAAGTCATAGGTGTATATATGACCTCATATCATAATCACTGAGGTTAACACGACAAGGATATGGCATGTTGATAGTCGTATGATCGTTTGACATGGATTCGAAAGTAGACAAGTATTTTTAGTGATCCTGTAGTGTTGTGTTAGAAAAACAAGTTTTGAAATGTTGAATAAGGAATTATTTGAATTGAAGCATTGGTCGTGTATTAACTCAAATTAAGAATTTGTTTTTCGGATTTGAAGTCTCTCGCATTTATAGTACAGTTACTTTAGAGCATCCGCAAGTGGAGTGTAAAGAAGAATGAATAGCTGAGAGATCGATCCTTGCTTACTGCAGGTTGGCGATAGGACTGACCCAATTGAGTGAATGGAGAGATGAGCTTTCAGATCAGTTCTATACGACCTGCTAACCTTAATGTCTTAACAGAACTACCCTCTTAATAAACCCTATATGGAAGGGTAGGTTCCTGTTGTAATTTTCTGACTCACAAATGTGTAACTTAGTTGATTTTGCTCTATCTACACTTGAAGAGGCTGACATTGCAAACAAGTCTCTTCTTCCCTCAGTTGGGAGAGTGAGTTTCATGTTACATACAAAATGGTATCCCTGTCTGTACACCTTTTAATGAAAAACTGAAATGCAAGGAACAACTCTTGCAGATTTGCTAAAACTAGATTATGATGCACATAAAAAGCATATGTTCCATTGCTTTCCTTCTCTTGAGAATACAAAATGACTGAAGGAAATTGGACAATGTTTTCTGGAGTAATACATATTAGACACCACATCAGCAGCATGCCATTTAGCATGCACCAAGCAACAACTTGTAACAAAACTGCAACAGAATAGTCAGCAACACACCAGCAGAGCAACCACTACCAGAAAATCGATAAATACAAACAGAAATACCAAGAGAATATTTTTGTCGGTAAATTGCCGATGGATTTTACCGACGGAAATATTCTCTCGGTATTTACCGAGGGAATTACAGTGGAAAAAAAAATTAAAACAAAGCAAAAAAAAAATGGTGACGTGCCATTTTTACCAACAAAATTTATTCAATCGGTAAAATCGTTGGTAAACTGTGAACACTATTCATCATGTCAATTACAAAGAGAATCACCGACGGAAACTTCCATCGGTATTTTACAGAGAGCTCTAGAACTATTCACTTTCCAATTGCACTGTAAATTATTGTTCTTTACAGACAAAATCACCGATGGATTGAAAAGTCGTCGATGTTATTTGGCGGTTTTCTGAAAAATTTATCTCTAACACGATCAAAAGATTGATGTCTTCTCCCAAGTGCAGAAGTGTCGAAGTAATAAATAACCCAGCAAGACCGGGGTCGAACCACAGGGAGGTGAACTATATAAATTACAAATAATAAAATGATATTGATGTTGAAGAAAACTTTGAGATGTGATAATGATGAAAAGACTAAACAAGGATAAAACAATTGTCAAGGTTAGAGGATCCACTAATGATATTTAAAATAAGCATAGTAAAACTCCTTTTTATTACTCAACTGGAAACCACACACAAAGGAGGTTTCAATCGGATGATTTATCATTAATAGCTCATTATAAATTATTAACATGATCATATTAATTATCATATTTAAGTAGCACCATACTTGTAAATATTGTCAGGTATTCATGATGCTAACTTATGTTAACAACAAATCAAGTTCCTCTCATAACAACGATGTCGGCCGAAAACTATGAAGGATCAAGCATTTACTGTACCAAGTGTTATATAACATAAATCTATATTAATTATTTAACAAGCACGGTATTAATAGTGAATAAGATAGAAATGATAAGACATGTTAATAACAAACTTTCTTGGATATAAGCATTGAAGTCCATGTTAAGTTTATATTATACTTATTATAACACCATTAGTGAAACCTTTTCACCTTGACATAATTAACTTAGCTAGACATAATAAAGAAGAAGAACATAAATAAACAAGATAAGAACATAATTATGATATAAGTTAACTAAGAGTAGTAAAGGAAATGAAAAGCATAAACAAGAGATTAATAAAAATATAACATGAAATAAAACTTGAACATTACAAAGAGAGAGCAAGCAAGAAAATGATCTTGATCTGAAAACCAAGATGCCTAAATGAATGGCAAATGTCTTCTTTTATAGGCTAAAATTCGAAACTATTCATTTTGGTAATTGATTATTGATGTAGTGGCCAACTATTGATTTAGTGGACTTAGTGGATAACAGCACTCAAGCATTTTGGCTGGATGAAATGACATTGATGCAATCCGAATTTGGCACAGTGTTCTGCATGAAAGTTGTTGGAAATTATCTTCTCTTTCCACCCACAAAATTTCAGAGCATTTGGATTACTATAGATCGAGATATGGCTAAAAGACTGAGTAGTGCTTCTTGTGGACGTGGTGGATAGCCCTCAAGCTCTTGTCTGGATGAAATGTCATTGCTAACATCAGAACTTGAGCAGGTGGTCCGCATGAAAGTTGTTGGAAATTGTCATGTCTTTCCACCCACCAAATGTGACGTCATTTTACCTTCTAGAACTCCAGCTATGGGTAAACTTCTTAGCAGTGTTTGGGCTGGATTGCAGGACAGATTCTGACTTCTCTTTTGTGGCCAAGCTTTGAATTTAAAAACAGCAGATTTAGGTCTTCCACTCTTCATGAACATTGTAGGCCTATTTCTTAGCTTTCTAGCCATATAAACCAAACTGAAATCCAAGATCTACAGCTCTAGATATGACCCAATGACTGAACAATGTTCCAATTTAAATTGAATCAGCATCTCTTTTCTAAGCTTAGCCTTTTCTTTGTCCTTTCACTTTCAATAGTTAATCACATCAATCAATCATTTGAATTGTGAGATATTCCTGTATTTAAAATGAGAATTTACCATAAATTAAAGCTATCTTATATTATCAGACTTGTTATTATAAAACATGCTCTAGTTAAAGGAGTTATTGATACTTCAAGTGCAAAATGATGATATAAAACCTTGATAAAAATGCACTTTTAAGTACTAATCACTTTGGCTAATGGTATCCATGTTTAGCTTTGGCTAATGGCATTCATGTTGGATAGTTGGGAATAAATGTTAAAGATTAGCTTTGACTAATGGCATCTATGTTGGATAGCTGGGAATAAGCATTGAAGATTAGCTTTGCTAATGATATCCATGTTGGATAGTCGGGAGTAAAGAATGAGGTTAACTTCGGTTTCTTGGGGTCTATACTAGGATCACGAGTAACGAGTGTTGCGAACCATCTCATTTGAAAGCATTTATTGATACGATGAAATAAAAGGTATAAATGTGTTATTTATAATTGGAATTATATTTTAAAGAACCATATGCAAAATTGATTATAATTATGAATGAATAGTTATGCATGGAAGAATTCTATATGTACAAAGATTCCTAGAATTATATACACGTCATCAGTTGTTTGGTGAATATAGCTTAAATAAAATAATGTGGCATAAGGTTGTATGAAGATGTGAAGTAAAATATTAAAGATAGAATCAGTAGGAAGTTATTAATAGCCGGATTTCTTGGCAACCAAATGGGTTTGCCAGATTTATTGGCATCCGCGAGGGGATGACCAGACTATACTTAATGGTCGTAGTATTGGCAACTAAGGATAATATAAAATGATACTTAGTGATCATAGTATTGGTGACTAAGGAAAACATGTAAATTGATATCAATTATCGATATCTAAAAATATGACAACTTTTGATGTTTTAGTTGCCTAAAGGAATAATGACCAAGGATGCGAAGTATGAATTGGTTAATCATAGGATGATGATATAGATCCTCCTCTCCCTATGCTTCTATTTAAGTTGATAAGTCATTTAAATTAAATCATGAGCAATGAAAGTTACTTCCTAGTTATTCCTAATAAAAAGGGAATTCATTTTTAAATGGAGACCATTGAAACTATCCTCGATTGTATAATGGAAATCATTGTGTAAGACAATTAACCAATGCTTAAAAGTGTATATGACAAAGGGGGTGATTGGCAACCTAAGACTTAATATTGTTTAATGGACTACTAAGTCAAAACAAATGTTAATGAGGTGATAATGTAACAAACGGTCGTGATACCTAGAAAATAGAAAATATGGTAATGTTATAAACAAATTATGTTAAGCAATGATGGTGATGTGTAAACATGATATTAATATGTGTGGTTACTTCAAGGATTGTACCTAAGGAAATCGGTGACTAAGGAAGTGAAATATTAATTATTGATTAGGGAATCGAAAATTGAGAAAATGAGTTGCTACATAGTGATGTATAGTCAACAACCTTAGATTTGAATGTATTATGTAATTCATCGTAAAGGCAACGTTGAAAGTGACAAATATGAACTTAGACGCCATAGCAGCTAGGGTGTAATTCAATATATATATATATATATATATATATATATATATATATATATGATGTAATCGATGTTAAAAGAATTTTGGATAAACATATTGTTCTCTTTCCTTTATGGAAACCACATACATGTATTTTATGGCTAGTTATTAAATTTATAATGTTATTTTAGTTGCAATGATGAGCACGAGTATTGTCATATGAGTTGAGGTATTATTGAACTTGCATTGAATGTTTTGAGCAAAGGTTAAAAGTGCTAATAGACATATAATTCCTTTCCCTCATGAAAAATCATGAGCATATAAGTCTTCTTAAGGGCTAATAACTCTTATAATGCTATATATGTTGCAGGTCTATGTCACGAAGTGGACCAACGCTGATTGTATTGTTTCACTATTTATAATTTTGTTAGGTACTTATTGTATGTACTATGAATATTTAAAATTGTGTTAATAATTTCACCTTGAAATGTACTAAATGGTATGATTGTATTTCTACTATTTGGTTATTGAATCTCTTTGTTTATGTGTTTGTGTGTGTGTGTGTGTGTGTACCCATTTCACACATGTCTTAAGTAAATGGAAAATGGAAAAAATATAAGATGAATTATGAGAAGCGATCTAAAAGAAGAAAATGGAAATAATTGAACTGGTGGGTGGCTGAAGGTTACTGCGTGTATGTAATAGAGTTATTTGATATTGTCTTACCCAGGAGGATAAGAAAAGAATTGAGAAAATGTATAAATTATAGGAGAAACTCTGCTGTAAATCTGGTAAACTAAATGATCAATAATGGAATGTATTGTTAAACAAATTGTATAAAAAAAATTACCCCATTATACTCTGACATGATGATTAGAAATACAAAAGTTATATAGAAATTTTAGGTCGTTACATATCTAGTATCTCTTTATGAAATTTCAACTCGTTCTGATGTACAGTTTGAGATATATGTCTAATCTGATAAAACAGGTGAGTAATCATTTTAAGGCAAAATTCAAACCTAATTTGGTTCGTATCGCTTATGTGCCTATAGCTAGAATGGAATCAATACACATGCTGCTTGCATTTGCATGTTTTAGAAATTCTAAACTTTTTTTAAATTGATGTTAAAAGTGTTTTTTAAAATGGTTACATTCAACAAGAAGTTTATGTTATACAACCTCTTGGTTTTAAAAGCCATAAGTTTCCATATCATGTTTTTAAACTTAGAAAAGCTTTATATGGTAATAAGCAAGCTCCTAGAGCTTGGTATGAAAGACTAGGCAAGTTTCTTATTTCAAAAGGCTTTAACATGGGAAAAATATATTCAACATTGTTTGTAAAATATAAAAATAATGATTTAATTATTATGCAAATCTATATTGATGATATTTTATTTGGTGCTACTTATGCAAGGAATTTGAAAATTATATGCATAAAGAATTTGAGAAGATGAATATGATGGAAGAATTAACCAAGAATTTCCTATGACTTCAAATCAAGCAAGATAAGTATGGTAAATTATTCATTAGCCAAGCCAAATATATTAAGAAGCTACTCAAATAAATTTAATTTGAAATTTGAGTTCAAGCCCAAGAACAATGAGCACTACCAAAAAACTTAATAAAGATGATCAAGGAAACACTGTAGATATTAGGAAATATTAAGGTATGATTAGTAGCCTTCTTTATTTAATGGCAAGTAGACCTGATATCATAATTAGTGTTTGCTGATGTGCTCATTTTCAAGCTAATCCTAGATAGCCATATTTTTATGCTGTCAAATGTATTTTTAGATATTTAAAATGCATAACTAATTTGGGTATTTAGTACTTATGGATGGATAATTTTGACTTGACTAGTTATTCGGACTCTGACTTTGCTGGTTACGTAATCGATAGAAAAGGCACTAGTGAGACTTGCCAATTTCTAAGACAGGCTTTAGTCTTACGGTCTAGCAAAAAGCAAAATTCAATGGCAACTTCCACTACAAAAGCTAAATATAATGTTGTTGGATCAATTTGTGCTTAAATACAAAAGATAAAGCAAACCCTTATGGACTTTGGTCTCAAGTGAGACAATATTTCAATTTGTTATGATAACACTAGTGCTATAAACTTGACCAAAAATCAAACTCAACACTCTAGCACAAAGTATATTGAGATTAGGCACCATTTTATATATGATCATGTGCAAAAAGGTGATACATCTCTTGAGTTTATGATTATGGATTAAAAAAAATTATGTATATCTTTGCAAAGTTTTTAAGTGTAAAAACGTTTTTTTTCCTCTTTGACTTGAACTACGTATAGGTAATCCTCCTTAAATTTTATTTCAATATCCCTACCTCATGCTTATGTTATCTTGTAAACATTTGTGCTTAAAATACAAGTTGTTTGCATATTTAGTATAATTACATAATCATGTTTGCATACTTGCATGAAGTGCAAATGACTTGTGTATGCATGCACAAGTTGATGAAATGAGCTTAGTTAGAAGGAAACATTCATTTTGATCCTTTGGAAAAGAGACAAATATTTAGATCCTTAAGCAAATAAAAATAATTTAGTTGGATTTGTATGAGAAAATCTTGGCCATGTAATTTTTCTCTTAACCAAACATGAAAAAGGCTTCTTAGGATATAATCTTTTAGTCAATATTGGATAGTGCTTTAATGATCTTGCATTTAAGGAAGATAAGACTTGTGTAAGACTTATACTTACATTTAAAGGCTTAGGGATGCTTTGTATGGTCTTGTTAATCCCCTTTTTTCATATACCAATATTTACTTTCTTTTACATTTCCTATTCCAACAAGCAAGCTCTCACTCATTTGTCCTATCACAAGAAAACTCCCTTGTTCTTCCAATATGTAAAATTATGTTTTATGGATAAATTTCCTGCACCATTTCATAAGAGAAACATTTGGTCATTTCATATCTTCCAAGGCTCTTCTCTTTTTTCTTTTACAAAACTCTTATCCTCGTTACTTTCATTTTCTTCCTTTTTTAAAATACTCATCATCTTCCAAAACCAAAGACATGCCTCCTAGAAGAAGAGTTTATTTTACTGCTTCCAACTATGGAGTAGACTTGTACTCATCTTTTTACAATACAAAATTTTCATTTAGACAAGCCTCTCATTATTTCAATTCTTCCATTACACATGATGTTACTCTTGAAGATAGTTCTCATTGCCCAAGAGAATACTTTGTTAAATACAAATCTTACTAAAGGTATTATACCCAAAATGTTTATGAGAAACTTGTCTTTAGAGGATGCAATACAAACTATATGAATTGCAAGAGTTCTAAATGTCTTTAAACTTTTAGTTAATGATTAATGGTCATCCTTTGTGGAATAAGATGTTCATAAAGAATATATTGACATTGTATGTTAATTTTATGCAAATCTTGGTGTAATTTCATTGACAAATAGAAAAAGAGTTAAGATTACAAGTATGGTAGACAAAGGACGTCTTACGATCACATTTAAAGAGTTGGAAATCTATTTACTCTTAACAACTAGGGGTTATGATGTCTTTATGAAAGATGGTCTCATGGACATGTATGCTTTGTTTTCTCTAACTAAACAATATCAAATTCTATTTGGTCACAGTAAAAAAGCTCAAGTCATGGGGTATTTGTAACATCCCACATCGAAAGAAGAGTGTCCAGAGCCAGGGCATATTAAGGTAGTTGGTACCTAACCTTGCGGGACGTGTTTTGGGGCCTGTGGGCTGCCAGGAACAAAACCGTGAGGCGTGGAAGCCGGGTTGGGCTGAGCCATAGCGGACAATATTCTGCAAGGGGGAGTGGGTCGGGCCTTACATATGGTATTAGAGCCGAGGACGGCTCGTTCTTAAGGTGGGGGGATTGTAACATCCCACATCGAAAGAAGAGTGTCCAGAGCCAGGGCATATTAAGGCAGTTGGTACCTAACCTTGCGGGACGCGTTTTGGGGCCTGTGGGCTGCCAGAAACAAAACTGTGAGGCATGGAAGCCGGGTTGGGCTGAGCCATAGCGGATAATATTCTGCAAGGGGAAGTGGGCCGAGCCTTACAATATCGGTCAACATAACTTCTTACCATCTCAAACCAAGTACTCTTTAAGGTTGTGTGCTACATTATTACTCCTCACAGTAGTATAGATGATGAACTTGATTGGGACATCATTTGGGTTATGACTTGTCATAAACTCATAGAGAAATCAATCTTCTAACCTATATTCTTAAAAATATGTTTATTATTTCCCAATCATCCAATGCCCCTCTTGTGTATAGCCACATCTTAACTAGATTCTTGGTATCAAATATATTCTCAGTCAATGGCCACACATTACTTCCTCTTTTTTTCTTGATCAAAGATAACTTTCTAAGAACCTTGTCCAAGTGAGATCATGCCTTAAATCAATATGTTTACTAGCACAATCCTTTATCCATTTCTAGACTGACTCTCTCATCTCTTAACCAAATGATGAGTGATCTCCTTTCCACTATATAGAGCTAATAAAGAAAAATAATTGAATCTTCAAACCAAAGTATTTTAGATACATTATGAGTTAGCTACAAGGAAAGAGAAAGACAATGAGGAAGAGGGTGCTACTGAGTCAACTTGGAAAGACCCTACTATTCTTTTGGATTAAGCTTAAATTCATCAATTGATGCTAGCTCTCATGCATTTTATATTTTTATAGCTTGTTATTACTTTTATTTGTTTATATTTGAGCTTGGATATATTGATTTTATAATGTGTCAATCTTATGTGCTTTAATATTCTTCTATGCTTTTGTGATTATATTAATATTTGCTATTATATGTGCATGGTTTATTATGTATAAAGAGGAAGAAGATGCATGATATGTTAATGTATGTTGTTAATATTGTTATGAACATAATGATTATATTGGTTGAAATATGAGACATTTGTTAATGTTGTTATGAACATGTTAATTGTGTTGATTGAAATATGAGGCATGCATATATTTTTAATGTTGATTGTGTGATATATGCATGATATGTTTGCAATTTGAATGTTGTTTGAAATTTTCTAGAAAATTGTCAAATCATTTTGTATAACAGTCAGCAAATTCTTAGAAATGACAAGTCGTTTCTTTAAGACAAACCAACTTATTTAGCTACTAGAACTTTTTAGCCACTTTGTGCATTTCGGTCTTTTATGGTTTTCTTATTACCTTTTAGGTTTGTTTAGACCTGCATATGATTGTAATATGTTTAATATCATGATATATGTACTTTGGTATGAGAAGCTTCATATATTTATGATACATATTATTAACACATATTGCTTGTGAAAACCCTGGAAATTTATAATTTAAATATGTAGATGTGTAAACCCTCATGTAAACGTAAGACTAAAAGTGGTAATATTTCAATGAGTGATGGAAACCAAGATTAGAAATAATAGATAAATAATGATATATAATGAAAGAGATGACCTCTATAAAATGAATTTTGGTTTAGAATTCATAAGGACAGAGAAACTGGTAACGTGTTTTGATGGATAAAATAATGAGAAAAATAACAAAATATTTTTAGAAATAATAAAAATAAAAAATAAAAAACACATGGGTTCGAAGTAATGAGGTTTCGATGAGTAATGAATATTCGGTATGAAAGAAATGAATAAATAGTAGGAATGACAATAAATGTGTCATGTGAGAGAGAGAATGATCTCCATAAACAAATTTAAAGGTATTTTTAAGTCAAAAGGAGAGTCATGATTTTTAGTTTAAAACTTGTAACGTTGGCGAAACCAGTGACGAGTTTCAATGGATAAAAGAATAAGAAAAAGAAAACAAAAACCAGAAGATATGTAAACCCCGGTCAAAAAAACTTATTTTGACAAATTAGTAATAAATGTGGTAATATTGAATTTATTGAGTATAAATTAAGGGGAAATGTCATAAGGATCTAAGTAAATGAATTAATGCATGAAATTCAGATTTTAGCGTAAAAGACACTGATTGTCTAGTTTTACAGTATCGATGATGTATCTCAATTCGACCGTGGATTGGGCTGAAATTTTATAAGGGATCTCTAGACATATTGTTTGATATTAGGTTCAAATTTCATGTCAATCGGAGTTTGGGAAAGCTTTAGGAGAGTACTGAAAATCGGGTAAATTAAAGAAGATGACACAAGGGGCATTAATAAGGGCATTTTTGTAATTTTATCAAAACAAATACTCTCCTCTCCTCTCTTTAAAAACAGAGTACGTCCTCTGCAAATGGAAAAAAAGGAGGGAGACCATTTGTTTTGTCCCATTTTCTTCATTTTCTCTTCATTTCTTCAAGCTAAACCAAAAGGGAGTGTTCTTAGGAGGATTATATCCAAGAAAACAAATTAAGTGACAACTTAGAGAGTTATAGAGCTTGAGAGAAACAAAGGGAAGAAGCTGGAAATTGGAAGAGGAGGACATGATTTTTGTAAATGTTTGCAAGAATTCATTGAAATAAGTTAAAGTAACTAAGGTAAGCAACATACCCTTTA
>Ga0307507_10010434_pt1 | contig 12010 bp, 8 predicted proteins | sample 7_EM_MG_FD_207223 | JGI IMG/M metagenome (GOLD analysis project Ga0307507, IMG submission 207223) | Populus trichocarpa ectomycorrhiza microbial communities from riparian zone in the Pacific Northwest, United States - 7_EM | ecosystem: Host-associated > Plants > Roots > Unclassified | place...
TTACTGGATTATTGAAGATGCTTAAACAAACCTCATTGGATCCAAGCCTTTGCTGAAAGTTAAGCAAGTGCAACACTGGAAGCTCACAGACACGTATAATAAGCCCTTTGTGGAGATTTAGGGACCCCTGAAATACACAGCTCGCATGGAGAATATGATATATCTGGGAAATGACCTAGTTTATGAGCAATTATTTAGAAATGATAATATCAGGTGGCCTTACTTTAACACTATTTTCTAAGCCCAGCTATAATAGGAGAGTCATGTTAACATTTAATCCTATCAGCTATATAGAGCAAGTATATAAAATTGGGTTTGAGTGTTTTGTGCCCTAGTGTGATAGCTTTGTATCCAGGCTTACCCACCTAACATTAACCCGAGTCTAAACAAGGGTTGTAACTTGTAATGGGTTGGGTGAACCAATCAGTTTCCTTGTAAGTGGTGCCAATCAGGTGAACAAGGTCACCTTAACGTTTGTGTTGGTTGGGTCAGTTAAGTTACAGTAAAACCGTTTTTTCTACAGCAATGTTTAGAGCCTATTTATTTTTTTGAAAAAATTAATTTTTAATTTTTTGCTCATTTTAAAGTTATTGTGTTAATGATAAATTTTAAATTTTAAAATTTTATTTTAATATATTTTTAAACAATAAAATATTTTAAAAAATAAGAAATATTACATTATCAAATTAAATCTTATCCTCACATGATGTATGGCCCTCAGATCCCTCGGCGATCTTGATGAGCTTGCCTTGTGTCTCGTGCCAAGACTTGGTGATGGAGGAGGCAAATCCCCCACCCAGGCACAATCATGGTTATGTTGGTACGTTCGGTTTGGTCTTTTAAAGACAGGTACCAATGAATATTTGAGAATTATATGTTATTTTTAAAAATATTTTTTATTTATAAATACATGTATTTTTTAAAAAAAATATTTTTAATACTAACACATTAAAATAATTAAAAAATACTAAAAAATAATTTAAAATAAAAAATAAATTTAATTTAATAAAAAACAAGTTGAATTTCAATACCAAACACCCCACAGGTCCACGCCCACAAATTATTCTTGTACCATTTGCGATCATGGAAAATGCATATACTAAATTGTATTACATGCCACTAATGATAGCATATGCTAATTTGTTCGATGTTGACGGTGGAGAATGAAAGCTTATTCTAGGTTTGCCGTCCTTTTTAATCTAAAAAAAGTTTTAAAATTCCTTTTTTTCCATGGCATTTTTTCTTGGCTAATCTATATTTTTGTCTTTTCACTTCTACCTCCACGTGTTAGAATTTTCCAATGTTACTTGTATAATTCTTTTAAAATTTTTATTTCTTCTTTACAACTAAATAACTTATATATAAGTTGGTTTCTCATATTTTATTTTAATTTTTCTTAATCTCTTTCATATTTCCTCTCAGATCCCAAAACTATTATAATATATCATATGAACACTTAAGAATTAAAAAAGAAAAAAGAACTCAAAAATCCAATTCAAAAGGTTGGATGTTTGAGGACTAGGGGCAAAATTGGAGCTTTCTTAGAAACTAGAAGGGGTAACATTAGAACATCAAACTGAAGGGATAGAAGTGAAATATTGGGGCAAAAATAAAGTCCACCCTTTTTCTTTTGCTAATTGCACAAAGTATTGCTTCAGTGGATTGGCTTCGAAGCTGTTAGGTAATTAAGCCTTTTTTCTTAGGGCTGTTTATTTATTTTTTTCTTTGAAATGTGTTTTTTTTTAAATTAATTTTTTTTCTTTGAATTAATATTTTTTTGGTATTTTTATATTATTTTAACATGTTTATATCAACAATAATATTTAAAAAATTAAAAAATATTATTTTAATATATTTTTAAATAAAAAATATTTTAAAAAATAATTAAAAATACACTACCAAACACCCTCTTAATTAAATACATTAACTCGCAAGTGGGCTCAAATCTCATAAGCCCGCCTTATTCGGCCTCCTCGAGTCTGACAATACTAAAAAAAAAAAAAAAAAGAAGCAAAAATACAGAATTAAAAGCTCGCCCAAAATTCTAATCAAGATCCGCTAGCCGAGAGGACCATCCACAAGACTTAGAGCACACCCAACCACAAAACAATCTGTCCACACTCCACACACTATAATTATCCAAAAGATCACGTGCACCACCACCTCCCCGTATAAAGTCTCGATTCCTCCCTCCTACATCACCCAATCAATCTCTCATCTCTCTCTCTCAATCCCCTAGGGTTTCTTTCAATAATGGCAGACGAATCTCAATACTCGACGGCCACTGACACCACACCACCATCATCCAACAAACGCAAATATGATGACCAATCAGCACCGCCTCCGTCGACACGTAGGCAAACTGGATTCTCATCTCCGATTTCTGACCCCGCTCCACCTCCATCTTACAACAGCGTGGCGCCGCCTGCTGACGAGATCCAGATGGCTAAACAGAAAGCTCAGGAGATCGCCGCCCGTATAATGAGTGGTGCTGGTGCTGATATTAAGCGACCCAGGGCTGAAAACGGTGCGAGTGGGTTTGATTCCAGTGAGAATAACAAGGGATTCAGCTCTGCTCCTCTAGGTTCCATCTCTCTTGATTTATCTTTTTTGAATAATCTCTTCTCGAGCTGCTCTCTATGTATGTGTATGCATATGTATTTGTGGATCTGTGCGCTTTCATCTTATTTAATTATTTGAATTTTACACTCTGATTTTTTAATTGTTTGTATTTCTTGTATGAACCTCTGTTTTCAATGTTTTTAGGACTTTGATTTTTTTGTAGTACTGTTTCTGTTGGCTGTTTATGCAAGTATCGTTGTTAGGGTTTTGTTGTTCTGGAGTTTTGGTGTTTTTTATACTCTATGCCTTTGGATTTCATCCACTGTGTGGCGTTGACTCTCTTTGATCATGTAAAATCTAAAAAACATAGCTAATGGGTGTTTCTATTCAGCTAAGATGCTGTAGGTATATATAATGGTTGCTTATTTAAGTATATTTTAGCCAGGGTCTCTCTTTTTTTTACGGTTTCTGATACTCTATTTCTTAGAAATATCGTGTTTTTGTTGATATTTACTGTTTGTAGTAGAGATCTCTTATTTGTGGTCGCCAACTTGATTTTCATTCTTTTTTCTCAGTTTCATTCTTTTTTTTAGCGGTATAGTAAGCAACTCAAGATGAAATTTAGGTTTGATTTGGAACTTCAACTAACTTCTTTGATTGACAACAGATATGAAGTCTACCATGTCAAACTCAGCCCCTTCATCAATTCCAGTTTCATATGGCTCATACCTGGGTGGTTCTGGTTCGAGTAAAAAAATTGATATTCCTCAAGGCAGGGTTGGTGTTATCATTGGTAAAGGTGGAGAGACTATCAAATACCTTCAGCTTCAGTCTGGAGCAAAAATTCAGGTCACTCGAGATATGGATGCAGATCCCAACTCCCCAACCAGGATGGTTGAGCTTATGGGCACTCCTGAACAAATTGCCAAGGCAGAGCAGTTGATTAATGATGTCCTTGCAGAGGTAGGCAACTGACTTTGTATTCAAACTTGTACGTGCTGCTGTGGCTGGTATAATCATTCATGCTTTTCAGCCCCATGGGATAGTTCAGTGATTTTAGGTTTTAGTGATAATCAGTTGATACCATGCATTTTTAGATGCGTGTATTTTAGGTTTTTGTCATTGATGATTTATCATGGTGCACATTAGTGGCTGACTTATGCTTTATACGTTATTTTTCCAGTGAGGTTTTTCTTCCTACAACTATATTTTTTTTTAATTTGATTTTAAATTTTTTTAGGGTACTTATAGTGGTGAATGTTTTGCTGTCCAGGCCGAGGCAGGGGGTTCTGGTACAGTTTCCCAAAGGTTTTCAGGTCACGGTGGTTCTGAACATTTTGCAATGACGATTCCCAACAACAAGGTGTGTGAACGTTTTGCAATGAACATTTTTGTTTCTATTCTGGGTGATTTGGTTCACGATAGTTTGTGATTTACAATGAATTCAGGTTGGTCTGGTTATTGGCAAAGGTGGTGAGACAATTAAGAATATGCAAGCTAGGTCTGGAGCCCGTATTCAGGTCTGTTTTCTGAATCACATCTTCACCCTTTTTTGTTATATAGAAACCATCTTCACATCTTTTGATTTCATTATTGTTCTTCGTGAGAGGTGTCTCTCTTGAAGTATGCTACTTTAGTGAATGGTAAATTGGTTATTTTTCATGCTGTCTATTATTCTTGTTGAGTAAAATTCTCAGTTGTCATTTACTCAGCTCATTATTTTTGAACGTCTGCAGGTTATACCTTTGCATCTGCCCCCAGGTGATACATCTGCAGAAAGAACAGTTCACATAGAGGGCACCAGTGAGCAGGTCGAGACTGCAAAACAGTTGGTTAATGAAGTCACCAGTGAGGTATGTTTGGTTGTTGATGTTAGTTTGCAGAGTTGGCCCCGAGGAACTCCCAAGTTTTGTTGTTTTGGAACATTAAACTTTCAGGAAACAGTTCCATATGCATGCCTATGACTTTTTTTTTATAGCTGCTTCTTTTGGATTTTTTTGTAGGGTTAGTGATTTGGTTGTGAACATGTGGTTAATTTATATATATATATATATATATATAATTCTGATAGCTATGCCATTCTTTTTGACAATATAGTTTCTTAATCATGATATAAAAAAAATATTACGTACATTTCTGTTCATACGGTGAGAAATTGTGGAAGTCAATGTAGCTTTCTTTTATTGTGCTGCTTTAGGGTTGGGTATATTTTTCAGATTGGTCTGTGTATATTGTATGTTCCAGTGCAGGTTACAAGGGGATTCTTACTGTTTGTCTGGTAAAATATCTCGTATAAATCATTTTTGGCTTTTTTAATGATATTATACATTGTTCTAGAAATATTTCTAAACATCTTTTGGATATCTTCAAGTTCATAATACAGTCTGGGTTTTGCAATTCTCTTTGTTTCTTCACAGGTCAAATAGTTTTTGCTTTGTTATACACTTCGTAATTGTTTTTCTATTTATTTCTTATGCATTTCATCGGAGAATCTGTTTTAGTCTTGTTTTATTTAGCTAGGCTGTTTTCTGAGCTCTTCAATTAATATTTCATTATGAGCTTGGACCATATATCGAACTTTTGTCCCTGTGCTGTCCAAGGAGCTTTTGGCCGCTTTTATAATGAAGGAAATCATTTTGTCTTTCCTTTTCCTTTACAAATTTCATAGGAAGAAGCTGATTTAACTTTTCTATTTATGCTTCAAAGTCAAATCAAATTTCATAGATAGGCTTGTTTCTCTTATCCTATTGTTATGCTGAATACCTATGAGCCCTGGTTATTGGACATAATCATATAAATTGTTATTATTCACTTATTGGATTATCAAGATTCAGATTTGCAGGCAGCTTGTGCTTGCACCTCTTGGCATGTATATGCTTAGCTGATGTTTTTTTTTCTTTTGCCTTTGGCAATCTGAGCTCGCGGAGAAGAGTGTTGACTGTGCAATGCTAACTATTGTGGTGGATACTATTGGCTTGTTTATTAATATTTTGCTGGTTTATAGTTCGCTTAGGAATTGGATGGAATTTAAATTGTACCCCTCAATATACATCTGGATTTCTCATAGATCAACTTGATAGAAAAACTATAAACCGTCACTGTTTTCTGGTTGCAACTGCATTAGTTTCTTATATAAATGCAGTTAGTGTCTCCTTGCTAAATCTCTTGAGGTGGATGGTGGATATATGGTTTAAGGCTATGGCAGAGGTTTATTTTGAAAGCTTAAAAGTGCCAAGTTGTTATTGAGAGTGATTACAACTGTCATGAAGTTGGTAGGACTTTGTTGATCTATTGAATCTTCGATGATACAAGTTCTCATACCTCTCCTGCTTAGGTTGGTAAGCACTGTAAAAGCTTCTTTAGCCAGTGATTATTTGAGCAAAATATTTGGTCATTCTTGGTTGTGTTCCCGAGTGAATGGTTCTTGGATATAGCTTGTTCTGCCGCCATATGTGCTTATTGATTGTGTCATATGACTGATATTATTATTGGGAACTATTGTAGGGTTAGTGTTGTTGGAATTTTGGTGACACCAACATAAATTCCCTTGTGTTGGTGTTTCCCTCGGCATTGCCCTGGTATGGTTCTGAATCCTGTTTTCTAATATTTAGTAAATGATATTTATGGAGAGGAGCTGAAAGTTTACTTGTGATGGAGGTGTTCCTTTAGCTTGGATAACTTGGTGTTGGATCATGAGCCTTTGGGGTAATTTCATTTGTTAAAGATTTTCCTCTGGTATCCGGTTGAGTGTTTGACTTCAAGGTTATTATGGAAATAACTGTTATGTCACCTTTGGTAGTTTGGACTTCTCTTTTGAAAAAATGAAGCTTGAAGATATTAAATGTTTAATTTGTCAATCTTTTCATCTGAGTTTAAAACTGTTTTAGTGGTATCTTTGGCAGTTCTTATGAATTTGTTTCTGTTATCAATAATGTTATTGGTAAAAGTCCCTAACAGTTAACAATCGAGTTCTTTATCAAGTTGCATACCATTATATTTTTTTTATTCTTGCTTTTTTAATGTGGATTCCAATCTCTGTTGGTGCCCCCCTTATTCAAGGGTATTATGCTGTTGAAGAATTATAAAGGTTGATATCACATTTATGCATTCTATTGCTCTTTGCTATTTCATGCAGAAGTGTTGTCTCCATCCGTCTCCATCCTGCTTTCCTTTCTTGTATTCTTCTGGAGTGATTCACATGCATTCAGTTTGCAATATGTTTGTCTTGTTGTCAAGGGCCTTGTGGTGAAGCTAATTAGACAGCTTTCTAATAAGCATTTTCCTTTAGGTTGATAGCCATATGCAGTTACTGAGCTATAGAATCACCATGGTATGCTTGCATTTTCTATTCAATGGTTCCCTGAAAGATGGTACTGGTATATTACTGAAATCGTGTAAGGTTCATTTAAATCAATTGATGCATCATTAATGAGACCGTGTCCAGTTTCCATAGATAGGGTCTTTCAAGGATGCATATCAATAAGTATGCATCTCTCTTTCTTTTTGTGGTATAGCTTGTATGGTATTTGTGGATTTTGTTGTACCCATTCACTTCAAGTAGGGTGAGGTTGAGCTTCTGCTGGAGTAACTCAGTAATTCCTCCATCCAAGTACGGTATGTAGGCATCCATACCTCTTCCTGGTAAAATATGAGATCCATTAATCCCTTAATTGGACCTATTTGTTTAGTTATGTTTTATGCAGTTTTTTATATTTTTCTCATTTTAGTTGTTTCATGTTTTATCTGTACATGCACAACAAATTTTCTCATTTTAGTTGTTTTCATGTTCATATAAAAGATGTTTATATTTGTACCCATCCTGTATCTTGCAATATGTGGTTTGAAATGTGTTTTTTTTCAAGTGCCCTTCGGTTATATGAAACGTCTATTTTCTGCAGAATCGTATGAGGAATCCAAACATGGGTGGAGGTTATCCCCAGCAAGGATATCAAGCTCGGCCACCTACAAACTGGGGTCCATCTTCTGCTCCACCAATGCAGCAAGCTGGCTATGGCTACATGCAGACTGGAGCATACCCTGGGGCATCAGCACAGTATAATATGTCTCAGCCAGCTTATCAAGGCTATCCTCCACAACAGCCATCTGGTGGATACCCCTCTAACTGGGACCAGTCAGCTGTCTCGGCAAATCAGCAAAATCAAGTTTATGATTACTATAGTCAGCCACCTTCATCTCAGCAACAAACCCCTGGTGCTTCTGCAGCTCCAGCAGACAGCACTGGTTATAATTACAGTCAGGCACCAGCTTCTGGTTATAACCAACAAGGGCAGGGTTATAGTCAAGATGGCTATGGTGGGTATCAACAGCCTGGGTATGGTCAGCCACCACCTTATGATCAACAGCAAGGTTATACTGCTGCTCCTAACTATAGCAATGTAGCTAACCCAACTCAGGAAGGACATACTCCTTCATATGGAGCTCAAGCAGATTCAGCTCAAGGTTCATCTCAACCATCTGCAACAGGACAGCAAGGTTATTCTACTGGCCAGCAGCCTAGCCCAAACCCAGCAAGTTATCCATCTCAGGGAGCTGCTCAGCCTGGTTATGGATTGCCCCCGTCTTCCCAAGCTGGCTATGGGGGTCAACCACCTGCACAGTATGCAAGCTATGGAGCACCTCAATCACAGAAACCTCCAGCCAATCCACCTGTTTATGGGCAGAGCCAACAGTCACCCAGCACCCCTGGAGGCTATGGCCAGCCTGCTGGACAGCCAGGATATCCACCCTCCCAGCCACCACCATCAGGCTATGTGCAGCCACCAGATTCAGGTTCCCAGCGTGCTGCACCATCCAGTTACGGTGCCGCAGGTGCTCAGCCAGGGTATGCTCCTACTTATGGTGCGCCACCAGCTGGCCAACCAGGTTATGGACAGGGGGCTCAACCATACAATGCTTCTTATGGTAGTGGTTATCCACAGCCTGCTGCATATTCGGCTGATGGCAATGCAGCTAACAATGCTCGTGGGACATATGAATTAGCACCAGCATCACAGACTGCTGCTCAGCAGAGTGGAGTGGCTAAAGCATCGCCACAAAGTTGATTTCTGTTGGACGATTCCATTTTGTTTCTGGTGAATGGGGTTTATGTACAAGTACTTTGGGTGTAGACAGGTTTTGTAGTGCTTTAAGATGCTCTTATTCTGTGTTTTTTATTTTTCTTTTTCTTTTTTGTACCTTTTAAATTTGTTTCTTCGGATGGTTATATTGCTGTGTTGCAAATACTGTCGACTGTTATTTTCTGGCTGTTTACTTCGAATGTTTCATGGATTGCTGACTCGGGTCATGCGAGCAAAGCTGACTGAAACCTTTTAGGACCTATACCCATAAAGTTTTTCCTTGTGCTATGAGATACCAGGTTATCATTCTTGTTGCTTTGTATGTCGTTCTACGTGGTCATGACGTCAAAAGCTCAAGAAAGTTGGGATTCGTACTTTGAGCTGTACATCCAATTGCTCAAGCACGTGCATTGATAGAAAAAAGCGTGCCAAGCGATTGCTCTGGAGTGTAGTTTTTCGTGAGCGGCCTGATTCCTCGAACATGACCATTATCTTCCACGCTCTTTTTCGACAATTTCTGTGATGATAAAAGGTAGTATTTGATTATTATTTTGGGACAGGACAGTCGAGACATGTCTTTATGTTCTGTTTTTATAAGGATATAGATTTACTCTTTGTTTTTATGCTATTATTTTTATCTTTGCAGCCATACATGTTTATACTGCTTTTATTATTGAAAACTATCCAAAAGCAATGTGTGTTTAAAGAATAACCATGGGAAGGACGATAAGTTTGGCGAGTAGGAGAAGAAGTTTGTCCTAATTTGCCAGCGAGGAGAGTCTCTTAAAGTCGTGGGTATGGAGAGTTACAGAACACACTAGCTGAATTCCCGTGCGATGCTGCGGCTTGTAACACGAATAATACAAGAAATGTAAGTCAAAGATTACTCAAATTAATTCAAGAAGATGAATAGGCAAAGAATATAATGAACCGAAAAAAACTATGTTAAAATATGCAACCATACGGAGAAGGCTACCATTACGATTTCAATTCAAAAGGGCCGAGCCTTAAACATTTTAAATGCAAATTATGGTTGCAATGCTAGTTAAGAAGTGTTTAAAACTGATGTAACAAAACAACGCATGAGGAATAGAAGTGGAACAGTTGCACATGGGTAGAAAAAGAATATGATGCTGGAACTGCAGGAACAACAAGTGTTCTCCACGAAAAACTGCAAAAAAAAATATATAAATAAATAAGGCAAGGTGCATTCATTTTAATTTGTTTTTAGGAGACTAATTCCCATTAATTTGACGAAAAAGGTTATGAATTATCTTCATTATTACAAATGTCAGGCTTTAAAGTATTGGATTTTTATGAAACTTCCAAAATGATTAGTAATTATCTTTAAGCTCAGTTAAGTTGAGATGTAAATCTTTGATTTAAGTATTGTGATCTTCAGAATTGTGCCACCTTCGCCACCACAGGCTTGCACACAATTGTTTTAGAAGGGCTCAACTCGATAACAAGATATCTGCATATTTACTCTGTTTGCTTCTCATCGCCTAGATTCTACATGTGTCCCTCCTGATATAATTAGACTATGTTCGAAATTCCAATAAATAAACTGATTTAATGTCACGGATTATCACCTATACCTTCAGAACTACTGTTTTTTCTTCAGAAATAAAGCTTACATGTTTATGTGGATGGACATCATTCTTATACATTAATAGATAACACAGCAGCCATTGTAGGAAGAGAATGCAAACCCCCATGGCAGCCGTGCAGAAAAACGAAGGCAACCACCTAATTAGTCATTGTCAAAAGATTTATCACGCAGGTTAACTCAAGTAGCAACTGCAATTACTCTAAGATGATTGAATCGCAGCCGAACAAAACCAATAATCAATAGAGTTTGAGCAAAAAAAAAACAGAGGCAGAAGCAATTGAACTCACCAAAATGAGTCCTAAAAGGAAACGATAGTAGGGCAAGAATAAGAACTCACAGGCAATGAAACCCTAAAAAAAAAGCCAATGTAGGAAAGAAACCAAGAGAGAACTGGACTTTTCTGGGAGAGAAAGCAACAAATTAAAACCTGGTATTCTCTTAAAAGAAAAAAAAAAAGACAACTTGACATGATGGGAAAGCAAGAAATGGAGGCAATAGTCATGATAGCTATAGAAAACATAACAGCTCATTCCCAAACGAAATGACATGGAGTGGCAGCATTGTACTGAACAAAATTAAACAGAAGCAAACCAATCAAAACTGAAAATAAGGCATTACCTAACCTCGGCACATGCAGACTATACCTAGACAATCCCTCTACGGAGAAGAAGATGGAATGGCTAACCCAAAAAACCAGGGGCACGCGGACAACATGTTCAATCAGCACCTCTGCCAACACAAAATGGCATCCTGCACAACTTGGTAGCGCATTTCATGGACAATCATTCCATTACAGCAATCAAGCAAAGCCCAAGAGAAAAAATTAAACATGCCCCTCGCCCAAGTTCATCAACAGAAGTTGAACTGAAGGGAATGAAAGTACGCAAGCCGAGAAGCAGCCGGGAATTATTCTGATGAATAATAGATGGTCTTATTTTCTAGATAAAGTGTTTGCATGCAATCTTATAATCTTTACCTTTTCTTTTTAGCTTCTCAAGAAGAACTGTTGTGGTGAATATAAAATTGCATTCCACAGTAATTCTCCAATGCCTTTTAGTTTTTTTTTTTAGATTTTTAATTATGGAACAAGAAGCGGACACGGAAGTTTTGCCGAAAGAGGCAACATAATAATCCGATACCGTGGGCTTGGAGAACAGCTTCGATAGGTCACCGGATCTTTTTCGAGTAATTAAGTTTTTGAGGCTTTGATGGGTGAAATTTTGTTGGAGCATCGAGCAAGCGATACATGTGGAAGCAAGTCGAGGCCGAAAAAGTCCTTCAGTGCTTACAATAATAGTTCGCTGGGCTTTGATTCGATGCAAGCTGCCATGCAGCATAGAAAATCTGTCCAGGGCCCAAAATGAAAATTATATAAAAAAGAAAAGTAAGGGAAATAACATATGGCAAGAGTATAGTGGTCAATGCAAGACACTGTATCACCTTCACTGCACAGTATTTCCAGCAGATCAACAAGATAATAGTCCCGGCCAATACAAAACCCTACCCTCTCTTTCTCTATCTCGCTCGCTCTCTCTCTCTCCCATCACGAACAGTAGAAAATTTGAGGTATTGGAATTAATCTTAAGAAATTAATGTATTGTCCTATTAAATGTTGCGTTTGATTTGACACAAAGATCTGATTGTATGACATTTAGGAAAGGAATGGCATCGAAGCTAGCGCAGTTGCAATCCAAGGCTGCTCAAGCCTCGCAGTTGGTGGCAAAGCATGGTGGTTCTTATTACAGGCAGTTGCTAGAGC